>Ga0123354_10003899_pt1 | contig 20843 bp, 11 predicted proteins | sample TergutLab28metaG_2_FD_97872 | JGI IMG/M metagenome (GOLD analysis project Ga0123354, IMG submission 97872) | Labiotermes labralis P4 segment gut microbial communities from Petit-Saut dam, French Guiana - Lab288 P4 | ecosystem: Host-associated > Arthropoda: Insects > Digestive system > Gut ...
ACAGAATAATAATAAACCCTCCAGCCCCAACACTACTCCAGCCTAACCGCACCTAACCTCCAACATACAGAAAACCAAGAACGAAACGACCAATGTGGTATTCAATATCATAGTCGCGAGCTCCTGATGATGGGTATAATAATGCCCGAAACATGTTGAGCCTATAAGAAGTAAAATAAAATAATAAGTGGCATCTAGTTGGTCTTTTTATTCTTCAGTTATTCAACGTGGTTTTCGGTTAACGGGTGTTGGTTTAAGTTTTGTTGAATTTCGGTGTTTAATAGAGAATTAGTACGATATTGGGGGGGGGGGTGTTAAATCAGAAGCGCTAATGAAGATTCAAATTGTTTGGAATGTTACTCTTTCTAGATTTGTTGTGGCGTCAGGTTCAATAAGCCTTACGTCTACAGGGAACTGCTTCGTTACATGTGTATAGAAGTGTGTGTGTGTGTGTTTGTGTGGTTAAGGATTATGATTTTTTTTATTTTCCAACTTGGCTTAATACAGCTCTGTTTCGAACACTGTAAATGTTGTTTTGCAGAGACCGGCTATTGTACCGATTTGATGTCTTGCTAACTAGTTCCTCCGTTATATGATATTTTCACAAGTTAACACCGTCAATTGTATCCATTATTATGTGTATTCTAACGGTGGCTGGTAGTAACTGCTGAGTCTTAAAATAAACGTAATTCATATTTGAATTCCGGGTGCAAGAATTGCCTCTGCACGAAGCCACTTGTCGGTCATTAAATGATGACCTGGGTTGGGAAAACGCTTTTTTTTCAATTCTTATTTTTTTGTTGCTGTCAACAATATGATAAAGTGTTTTGTTAACAATACAATAAAGTGTGTTGTTAATAATACGATGAAGTCTGTTGTTAACAATACGATAAAGAGTATTGTTAACAATACGATGAATTGTGTTAACAATACGATAAAATCTGTTGTTAACAATACGATGAAATGTGTTGTTAACAATACGATAAAGTGTATTGTTAACAATACGGTGAAATCTGTTGTTAACAATACGATGAAGTGTATTGTTAAAAATACGATAAAGTGTATTGTTAACAATACGGTGAAGTCTGTTGTTAACAATACGATGAAGTCTGTTGTTAACAATACGATAAAGTGCATTTTTAACAATACGATAAAATGTGTCGTTTAAAATACGATAAATTGTATTGTTAACAATACGATAAAGTGTGTTTTGAAGTTCTAAAAGTCCCTTGAATTGGTTTACTGGTGATTTTCCTGCAACAAGACCCAGTAAATTCTGTGCAGATCACCCAACAATCGCCTAAAAATACAACCACATGTTGGTTGTGAGTTTAAATATTCAGACAATCATTGTAGTTAGACAGAGACCTCGATGCTGACGAATCAGTAACAGATGCTCTACCATCTCCCACACTCTTGTGGGAGGTACCTGAAAAACCAATCATTCCCTCCAGCAGGCAACGAACGGACGAACGAACCTAAATGAATTTCATAAAATTTGAGGTAATTTAATTAGGTCAATAGCCATTTCCATTCTACCTTTTGTTATTATACGTTATAGGTATTCAGAATTCAAAAGCTGGCTAGTTGATGTCGCACCTCATGTAGCCTTCACGTAGAGAATTTGAAGATACTGCAACAAGCATGTAATGCTCTCCCCTCAGTGAATGTAGTCTTTCCTTTATTTATGAATGGAGAAGCTCAGCCATTCACCTTTTAAAGCCTACCGGTTACGTGATGCACCAACAGTTTAACATTTCAACAACTGTACGCTCTGCCCACACTGTATTTATGTGTTTTGTATTTATCTGAGAACAAACAGCGGTTTGTGCCACTTACAGCACAAACTGATTGGTTTTTATAACCGAGATGAAAAGTGTTTACAGCGCGGTACGGACTGTGTCTTTAAATAAGGCAGTCTGCGCTTCGTCTTTAAAGCCTACTGGTTACGTGATGCACATACAGTTTAACATTCAACAACTGTACGCTCTGCCCACACTGTATTTGTGTTTTGTATTTATCTGAGAACAAACAGCGGTTTGTGCCACTTACAGCATAAACTGATTGGTTTTTATAACCGAGATGGAATGTGTTTACAGCGCGGTACGGACTGGGTCTTTAAATAAAGCAGTCTTTTTGTGTATGGTTAGTACTTGTAAGATACGTAGAAGGCAAAGTTCGATATACATAGGCTGTTAAATGATAAATTATACAATCTATACATTGTATAGTCTTCGATATGAGAGACAGATAACGTCATTAAATAAGAATGCCAAGTTCTGTTTAACAGATTTATGGGCAACTTTGTGTGCTGTCAGAAGCACGTTGGTACCAGAACTTATTTAGTCAGCATGTTGTTCTGTTATGTTTGAGGGCCACTATTATTCAATTCTCGGTAGGTCAATAAATGCACAGTATAAAAACAGAATGAGTTAAGAAGTGGTAAGGGAACAAAGTCTTACCCGAACCGTAACATTGTTTTTTTCTAAGGATAGTGGGACAGTACTAACGTAGGCGCTGATTGTACAAGCATCTGTACTGTAAACCTGTATGCACACTAAGATAAAAGAAACGTAAGATAGAGTTACTTGTTTTATTCTGCTAGATAATGGGGGGGGTCCTTTTTTTGAAAATTTGTTGTAATTAACGTCTGGTAGAGAAGAATAATCGTCCATACGAGCAGCACTTCGAAGGTGTGGTCCGGCTCCATTACAGTCAGGGAAGAAAATCACAAGCGAACAGCAATAATACGTTGTACTGCACAGTGAACACAATTCAGCGTACAACGAATGGACATCAGTATTTAAGACTACAATCAACAGCGAGAAATCTACAACGGCATAACAAAATTGGTCAACTTAGCAAACAAGACCGTGCGTGACGTAAGACCAGCACATCCAATATGACATACGTGAAATAAATAGAAAAGCGATCCTTACCGATCAGTACACACCGTAACTTCACAGGATACGTTCGTCGTATCAGAGATTATTTGACAAAACTCACAAACCCATTGTGCTCCACTAACAAGGGACACACTTCGACGTCGCTAAAGAAAACCTCAAAAACTTCCAAGGAATACTTGGAAATAACGAGACCTGATATTATAATTGTAACACCAAACCAATATTTTAAACATTTTAACTACTATAGTTATGCAACACACACATAACTCCTCCTTATGTAACTGACCTGCCTGATTTTATGTATTTTATCAATGCAAACGCATTGGGATCACAACGTGTACACAGCATATGTTGACTGGATCTGCTACAAGGCCTGATGATGACCGTTTAAACAGGTCGAAACATGTAGCCTCGTACACATTAAATAGTTGTGCTTGACGAATGTTAATTTATGTTTTAGTATATCACTAGCACATCATGATGTCTTCCATCAAAAAAAGTAGAGAAGAACTTTTGCTGGTCCCAGTGGCCGCGCGGTCTAAGGCTTCGGTCTGCGGCCGCTCGCTTGCTGAGATTGTGGGTTCGAATCCCACCGGGGGCATGGATGTCTGTCTCTTGTGAGTGTTGTGTGTTGTCAGGTAGAGTTCTCGGCGACAACTGATCACTCGTCCAGACGAGTCGTACCGACTGTAGTTCGTCATTGTGTGTGTGATATAGAAATCTCGTGAATGAGGAGGCCCTGGCCTACTGAGGGGCTGTTGTGCCCAAAAAGAAAAGGGAAAGAACTATTAATTATGATTTGAAGATAGGTTTTGGAAATTTCCAGAATTGTCTAAAAGAGATTTACCACGAAGAACCTAATGACAATGTACTGGACTGTAAATTACTTTAGTAGATTGATTGTGTCCTTCCTCCATGGTACATTGCACAGTTTTGACTGAACTTTTGTAGTTTCTGCATGGCTCTCTCCTTCATTTATCGTATAGTGCTCAGTTCTGACTGCAGTTCTTTACTTGTCTTATTACTGTGTCCGTCCACCATCACATATGGCTCAGTGTGACTGTCCTTCTCTAATCTCTGCACAACTGTCTCCCTTCTTCACCTTGTTCATTTCTGCTGCTATTCCATATCGTACCGCCATCGCGAGCCAGCTGACCTCAGTTACCAAACACATAACCACGAGCCCCATTACTTTATTCGTTAAGTACGAGTAATTCGCTTGCCCTGGACGACAGAGTTTCTTTCTCAGGATTAACAAGGATATTCCTGTTTGCCATTGCGTCCGGACCAGTTCTTGGTTTTACTCAGCAAGCTATAGAGTTTTAGCTGTAGCTTTGTCGTAACGCTAATGTCTTTCTTCCATCTAGCATCGAGCTTACCACAGATTAGAGTTTTAGTTCCTCTTCATAGTAATATTTTATTATGTTTCTTCATGGCCTAGTTCACGAACGACAACAACAACAACAACATCATCATCATCATCATCATCTAATTCCTCTTCATCGTAATAATTTATTATGTTTCTTCTTGGCCTAGTTCACGAACAACAACATCATCATCTTCGGCTCTACAGCCCTGGGTGGGCCTTGGCCTCCTCCTAGTTCACGAACACAGGGTCAAATTTATTTCTATCTTCGTTTTTAATCTTACGAATAAGTAATTTCTGTATGATACATTAGAGAATTTGAAATTTCACGTCGATTGTTGTTCCTGATTTTATGCCAACAAGCAGGTCAGTGAGTTCTTATGGACACTGTGCTATAAAAAATTCAAAGTACAGTGTAACTCCACTTATGCCGAATAAATGGTTGGGCGAACCATCCGGACATGCAGAAAATTCGGATAATTGGATTTTTTTTAAAAATAGGCTACATTGGCAGTTTTAAGTTCGGCTGTTACTATTTACAATATGTACCGGCGTCTAAACGTTTCGACCAGGCCTGATTTAAAGTTCTAGCGGCCATTACACTGTACTGTACTTGAACCGATAACCGGAAATGTCATAGCAATTTAGTTTTGTAGAATTATAGATAAATTTAACTGAAGGGCCAAACCCATCCGGTTAATTGGCGATCCGGATAACCAGCGTCCGTATAAGTGGACTTATACTCTACTATAATCTCCATTATTATTCGTGAAATGATTGATTGACGACGTCATGGGTTAGAAATGCCAGTTTCATTCTTTCATTTTTTTTTCTTATAGCACACTGAACGACCTTCACACAGAACGAATTACATCGTCATTATGATTTGTGGTCGTCTTTATTTTAAACGACTCGGATAGTTCTGTCAGCTAGTATCCTTGTTTATTTAAGTTTTTTTTTCACTATCTGTCTTGATTTGTAAACCACCTGTACTGTGTTATAACTTATAATTTACCCCAGTTTCTAAGCCATTTCGTTTGCTGAAATGTAGAGACGATAAGGGATGAAACGTTAATACGTGTGATGTGCTTTGAAATCTAATTATTTCGACTTAAATTGTTGTCCCACGTCGAATAAAAACGAGCCAATTAAAAATGTACAAACCTTGTAATTCTGTTGTAAAATCGGACGTATTGAACGGTACCGGGTATTCGTATACGCGTATTGTACCAGCAACTTGTGAAGTTCCGTATTTATCCACGGTAATGCAGTCGTGTTACTCGTAAACGGCGCTCCTGGCGTTCACACTATGACGCCCACTGCCTGCATTTTGATATTTTTCAGTAACTAGACGCTCCGTATACGTACATGTTGGTAACACAGTATTTTTAACAGTAGCCTAAATGTCTGCGAGCCGGGTTAGCTTAGTTCTTCAGTCACTAGGCTACGGGCTAGATGTTGGAGGAATCTTGGTTTGAGTCACGGCAATGAAAAAAAATTATGTCTTGTAAAAGCAAATAAGGAAGGCCGGGATAGCTCATTCGGTATTGATACTCAGTACGGGCTTACGAGCTGGATGTTTCGGGGATCGACTCCCGGTGGGGGGCGAAATTTTCGACACTCATCCTGACCGGCCGTGGTGCCCACCCACCACCCCCCCCCCTATATAATGGTTACCGGGTCTTTCCCGGAGGTAAATTGGCCGGTGCCACCCTATCTAGTGCGGGGGTCAAAGAAGTGTAAAAGTGTATCCTCTACCCCCCCCCCCTCTGTGCCTTCGTTGCCTGTTCTGGTGTGAACTTCACTAAACATCAAGGCCGAGCCATGGGCATATCCGGGCTCCTACTCGGTGGGAAATGGAGTTCATTCGCCAGGGGTGAAGCGGCGGAGGCCTAAAGTTGCCCCGTGACGCCACTCACATATTCTACCTGTGACTTTTCCTGTGCATGTACATTGACATGCATCTTAACATCTGATTACTTCCTTTAGAAATTTTTCATATATCTAAAAATTTCAGTGGAACCGATACAATATTCTCGATGACCAGAATATTCTCAAAGTTGATTCCGGCTTTTCCCCCGCCATTCAATTTGTCTAGAATCATTTTTATAATATATTATATACCGTCAGTACACAACAACAACAATATAGTAATGTAATGTATGCAATAGGTTACACTGTGGCTACATGTTTCGACCGTAAACGATCATCATCATCAGGCCAATAAAGAACATTTTGTTTAAGGTACAGAAAGGTAGTACTCAATGGGATCCCATTTCGTTTACAGTTGAATGTAAAATAATGTATAAAGAAATCTCTGTTTACATTTAAAACAAATTAAGAATTAAAGAGTAAACAGGTAGATAAAGATCTTCAGAATGCTTCAAAATGCATTCTTATTGCACAACGGGATGGCTTCTGTCAAATTGTCTGGAGTCAGCTTTCTCTGCTGTAGTATTGTGAATTATTGTGAATTGCAGTGCTAATTTTTATACTAAATGTTTTTTTCCCCCTAATTTATTCACTGTCACGAAAATATTTTGCAGTTTGTTTTGGGGAAGTTTGGGGGATTGGTGACAGCTACGAAGGCTTTGGAATGGAATATTAATTTGTGCGAGGTGATATAAACAATATCAGACATTCACTTCTAAATATAATGGGAATAATATAGATATAAATTAGGCAATAAAAACTACAAAAAGTATTTGAACATCTGGAAAAATTGACAGACATTTCAATCTTCCATAAGCTTCCATATCAACTTCAAACGAAGGGTAAAATTTTCAGATAGATACGACAGTTTGAACGGCCTTAACTCATCTAGCAGGAGTACAGCAGACCGAAAGCTTAATGCTGTTACTGAAGACAGTTTGTCGAAAGAATGAAGTAGAAGACAATCCACGAAAATGAGAAAAAAATTGAGTGTCACAACGTGTTGTAATACCCAGTTTAGGTCAAACAGAATATGAATTTTCGATATTTGAATAAAGGTAGACCAACTTTGATGACATTTGCTTTTACTATGTCAATTTACTGCTCAACATGTTTCGGATGTTAATACATCCATTTTCAGGAGCTTGTGACTACTTGGTGCGTTATTGTGTAGGCTGTATTGTGCTGACTTGAGGCGTGTTGGTGTTATGTAGCGGGATTGGCTGTTGGTGATATGGTATCCGAGTGCAGCCTGAACCACTACTCTGGTAGTGGTTCAGCCTCAAGTCAGCACAATACAGCCTACACAATAACGCACCAAGTAGTCGCAAGCTTCTGAAGATGGATGTATTAACATCCGAAACATGTTGAGCAGTAAATTGACATAATAAAGGAAGTTTCATCAAAGTTGGTCTACCTTTATTCAAATATCAAGATGATGCACGGTCCAATACGCATAAGATGAATTATCGACGTACCCATACCAAAGGCCTGTTCTTGCACCTCCCTCAGCCACGTATGTCCTTGACGGTCACTTGAATATTAAGAACTTAGTGACCCAGTAAAGTGAGTGAAGAGTCTGGACAGTTGACATTCTATTCTCTTCAGCTACGATACTCTGTACCTTCACCATTACGTGCAGCCACTATAGAGTGAGTGTCTGGAGCTACTTCTCCATGGGCGAAAGAGAAGAAAAGTGATGTGGCCACTCAGGTGCAGCAGTGACGAAATGTTTAGGCATGAAAATTGATCTCCCCAAGTGCCATCTACGATATCTTTGTTTGGTACTTATTCACAAGGGCAGTTTCACTTTCCATCTTAATGCTGTCTTGCTGTGGGTTTTCTTGGTGGCGATAGGGTGTGTTTTACCCGTCAAAATTCAGTTCGTATTTCAGGTTACTGCTTAGAATTTGGCTATAAGAACGTACAAGAAACTAGGAAGTAGAACGTGCCTAGAACTACCAATTATTAAAGATTCGCTCACCGAAAACATCAACGGAAAAAAGTTCGCGCTGAATATTCCCCACGTCAACTTTTATGCTGTTCAGTTTGTATGTATGGTTGGCTCACATCAACCCTCTTTTGGGAACTACAGCAGAACAGTGCTTTATGAATAAAGTTGTTTTATTGTGGCAGTCCAAATGAAATTGGGCGCCACAATGAGACCAAAGGAACCACTTTCCTGGCCTTTTCCATTCACCACAGCCACCTAACTCAATTTGCATTGTAACGACCGCTTGATAACCTGTGCATACGGTAGCGTGGTTGTGCTGCTGCCACATATCGTGAGCCGTCCGTCAACTTTCAGGCTTGACCCAACAGCGGACTGCACCTTGCATGTCACACAATCAAGGTCACTAAACTGTGTGTAACCGAGCTTGCCGTTGCGGTGGCATTTTGCCCTCCACGTCGGACCCAGACCACAGCATTCCACACACTGACGCTCTAGTTAATTATGTGTAGGTGGATACGTTCCCCGCCGTTAAGAGGGCCGCGGTTGCATTTATGAACACAAATTATGCACTTTGTCCTCTGTTTGAAGTTTCATATTCGGAAAGTCATTTTCAATGGACAATGAGACGTAGACATCTACAGGGCGTTTCATAATGTTCTCCGTGATTACAAACATTTATAACAAGAAAACTGAAAGAACTACCTTAATGGAATTGTTCACAAGCACAGAAAAACTGATTTTGTTTTGTGACATCTAGAGATGTTCGATGTGTGCACCACGGGTGACATGGCACGCATCGATAAGATATTCAAGTTCTTGTCACACACGCGTCAACATGGGTGCATCGATATTCTTCACTGCTGCAATGATTCGTGCCTTTAGGTCAGCGAGGTCACGTGGCAATGGTGGGACGAATACTTTGCACGTTGCACAGTAACCACAGACTTACTCGTGTGATATTCCAGCACATAAAACGACTTCTCCGCCGGAGCGGCCATTTTTTTCACTACATACAATCGCACCGCCTAGCGGCAGAATTGTGAACTACGATGAAAAACAACTTACTAGGAAAATTTTTTTTTTTAGTTGTTCTTACTATCTGTACAGGTTTCGTAAATACGTGTCCTACGGTTTTCCTATAATAAATTTTTGTAATCCCGGAGTACATTATGAAACGCCTTATATTACTGTGATATTGCTGCATACTCTCTGTCAGTCTGACGTGTTTAGACTCAACACACGAAGCAAGGCTTGGACTTCTTTTATGATTTTCCTGATTTAATTGGGACAGAAAAAAAAGATGTGTTACTTTAAGATAGATTCCCCATGTATGGCAAAGGAAAATTGTCTGACGTTCAGACAACTGTTTTCTACAGGAATCTTCTCTCTATTGGTATTCCATTGATATGCGAAATAAGATAATTTTAGAAGTAAACAGAATTTAGGAAGGTTCTTAATAGTCAAACACTTTTAGCAAGTTTTCGGATGATGTACTCCATGACATAATACTTAGAGTTTTATCAAGTATTTTTGTTACTCTCTCACTATCACACGGTTTCAAATGTGAGTAAAGTTTTGTTTGTCCCTGTAAAAAAAAAAAATCTGCTCTTTCACCGTCGATTTGCAGTAAACTCGAAACTGTCCAACAGCAAAATATTCTACCCGGGCTGATTGCGAATTTCACCCATATCGAAAAATAAATGTGGAAAGGATGGATAAAAATTCATTTACACCAGTAAACAAGCCACAACTCTCTCCGTGCTGCACAGTTGCTTGGTCTGTGTGTGGTTTTTTTTTTTTGGTGGATATATCTTGTACCGAATTTTATCCATACCTGACGGAAGACGTATAAATTTTTTCCACAATTTCAACCGACAAATGCAGCGTGTGGTGTAGCTGAGGTATTCATTATGGATACCACAGACAAGCTGCTCCAACGTACAGTGTAACAACTCTTTTCCCCACAGGTATTCAGTCCACACGGAAGAATCCCACCACTTCTTCCATTATGCAGCAGATAAAAATATTGCTTGGTTATGGTTTTTTGTACAATATCAGTGAATGTCCTCCCTGAGAATGGACGAGTAGGGTCCGAAAAATGTATGAGTTTGTTTTTTAAAGATATTATTGCGAATTAAATGGCAATTATGCGCATATGTTGGTTTAAATTGTGGAAATTGAACTTTAATCCACGGAATGAACAATATAACATTTATAAAATGCAGGCAACCATTCGTTTAAGGTCCTATTATGACATGCCTACTGCCTTGCTTAGTTTCGCGAACCTCATAAATAGTGAACTGGAGTCGATCTATGCAAAGTTTACCTAAATTGTTCTTAAAATTTCAAAATTGCGGGTAGAAATTTATTTACTTTCTTGAGCAAAGTATGACTTTGATATTTTGCGTATTCCTTGCATTAATTAGATGTATAAAATGCATTAACCCCCCCCCAAAAAAAAATCACTTCGGTTTTATTTATGTACTTTTATTGTGTTATGGTCAGTATCGCCCAACAACTGGATTATAATTCACTACACACATATCTGCTATATACATCGCTCAACACACGCTAAAACAATTTTAACTTCCTATATTTTTATAATATCCATATTTTATTTTATTATTCAATAGTAAATTCTAACTAGAAATTATATGGTTTTTAATACAGAGGAGTGATCCAAACACATACTAATTACAATTGTATTAAAGTTATCAAAGAAATCACCGTGAAGATGACCACATGAGTGGCCGAAACTTGTTGGTGACCATAAATACAATAAAAGTAAATGAATAAAATTGTAGTTAATTTGTTGGTGTTTAGTACTGTACGTTTTACAAGTTCTGACTGTCGTTGCGTTGCACAGACGGACGGACAGACGGAAGGACGGATGGATTGAAAGCTGGATGGTTGGATGGACGTGGTCGCTACACAAGGCTTTCGTTCTGAATGTCAGAAGAACGCAAAAACACTATTTTATTGCGTGTGTATTACAATAAATGACAATGTATGGAGTGAGCACATGAATTATTATTTATGTGGCCGAAGGTACAGAATGTTCGTCAATTTCAGATATGTTCAGCACATTCCAGAATTGTTCAAAGATATTTTATATGAATATTTTTTCAGAAAACACCGGTTCCAGTTGCCGCCCGGTCTAAGGCGTAGGTCTGCGGCCACTCGTCTGCTGGGGTTGTGGGTTCGAATCCCACCGGAGGCATGGATATTTGTCTGTTGTGAGTGTTGTGTGTTGTCAAGTAGAGGTCTCTGCGACGAGCTGATCACTCGTCCAGAGGAGTCCTACCGACTATGGTGCGTCGTTGTGTGTGATCTAGAAACCTCGTGAATGAGGAGGCCATGGCCCACTGGGAGTTGTCGCGCGGAAAGACAGACCTTTCCAGAAAACAATTAAATCAAATTTACAAAGAGCTGAAAGTGGTATTTTGATTAAACTGCGTTTATTCTTGTTATTTATAATAGTTGTTGGGATGGTGGAAAGATTTTGGTGGATGCTGTTCCACTCATTCCTTGTGTTGGGGTGTTCTTATTGTCTTGGCGTTAACTATGATCAACTATAATACTTTTGAAACACAAAATTCTGTCCGGTTCTTATATTGCTAAACGCTTTGCAGTTATAATACCCTTCGCTGCCAATTTGTTATAAACCAGTCCTTAGTGTGACATGCTACTGTTAGCGCTGGAACTGTGAAAAATCTTGGAAAGTCCGTTCTTGTAGACTGATGCTGCTGTTGCTGCTGCTACTGCCGCCGCCGCCGCCGCTGCCTCCGCTGCCGCCGCCGCCTAATTAAAAAAAGAGGAATCGTATTTATCGATGAATTATTTGAATTATCATTAAATGTTTATTCGTAAATATCTATTTGAGATAGTACAAACGGAATCGTTGCCAAAGTAAATAATAACAGTGGCTACTTTTCAAAAATGCAATATTTATTGGTTTTTATGGAATTTCCGACAGTTGCTACTCCTTTACTTTGTAAACTAAATCCTAAAATAATTACGGTTTCTACTTAAAATGGGGTATTTCTTTTCACCTACGTCTTTCTCAAAAGTCGGGATAGTCCAGAAACATGTGGGTGTTATATTACTCTTCGGTGAATCAAAATATTGGGTGGACCTTTTTATGGTTTCCGTCTAGTTGACTTTTTTCTTCGAGTTCACCAGATTTCGTCACTTCCTTCGTGAATTTCGGAGTAATATACTTCATGTTTACGTCGAGACAAGGTTCCTTCCAAGAAGTCACATCTGAGAATTCTGACGACGTTGCATGTTACAGTCAAGTTCCTTACCGGATATATCGACCCAGATCCGCGTAGCTGGTAATATTACATTCTGTGATTTTCCACAGAATTCCTCTACCCTGCACCTAATGCTAAAATTAAATATACAAAAGGCAATGGTGTTTAGGTATCCGGTGTGCCTTGTTTAATGAGCGTAGGTGGTACAGAAACCTGTCTAATCTCGTATAGGCAACTCTCACATAAGAGGGTGACAGTGAGATTTGTTTCATAGCCAGGTTCATGTTTTCTGGTTTATACCATCGTGCATTACTACAGATGTGGAAGTCCCTGCCTCCGTATTCATTTGTATCAAAATCCGTGTCTTCATATCCCATTCACTTACGAGTTATTTCAATTAGCGCGTCGGAGACTTCTAAATACTGCTGGCTGGTGTTAAAAGGTTATGTGGAAAATCTTTGCGAACAGGTAACCTGGTGCGTGAAGTCAGGTTTCCGTCGCGAGGTAGATGAGAACCGCGCTCTTCTAGGCTATTACATGGCGAGTAATGGTAATTCCTTACCGACGTTTCGGGACAACATATCGCTTCCATCTTCAAGGGTCAAGAAGATGTGATGAATATGTTGTCCCGAAACGTCGTTAAGGAATCTCAGTTAAACTTCTCGTTAATGAACGATGCCTCTTTGCATTACACACGTGAAATCAAAAGCTTAATGTAAGCCTAGGCAAGCTACAAAATCGTCTTTGTCACGTACGTTGAATTGTGGCGAAAATCGAATGTTTTCTTTCAGTTTTAAACTTGCTGCGTGGTATGGTGGAAAAAAGGGTGGCGGACGAACAAAGATTCATGGTCTACGACTTAAAAAATTATCTTTAATTTATGATGCAGAAAGAAACTTAGACACTTCATTGGAGATGATTAAGGATCAGTCTAAGTTTGAAGTCCATTCTATGGTAGAACAAGTTGAGAGCAGATGGATATATAACACTTCGAGTGTCGTAGACGTGTCCTCCGAAATGAACGAATAAGTACTTACCTAAAAACTGTATTCTAATTATGATAACGCCATATCGTCCTTCATCCATTCTTTAATGTTTCCGTTCAATCTCACACGACTCTGATGAAAGTTATTAGTTTCCAAAGGTCTATGAAGCTATAACAGTTCTTATCTGCCGTATGTTGCCTCTGTCGATTTACGGCAAGTTCGTGATCTTCATACTGAGTCGTGAGCATCTTTAGTTTGATTTGAAAGTTTCTTGAAAACACAGAGCGAGAACGTACACAGATTTGACTCTACCTTTAAGAATTCATATCCTGTGGATCGAGGGCTTTAGGCTGAAGAGAACAGTAGAAGGTAACACAAGGCTACTAGAAAACGAGTCAGTGTGTGAACAGTAAGGCAAGAAGGCATGTTCAGGCTACGAGTTTTGTATTGTAAAATTGTTTTCACTTCGCGAAGAATATTCAAAATGTGATGATCCACCAACTTCTACGACGTATTAGAGGAAGTTCTTGGCAAACTCAAAAGAACTGGTTCAAGTAGTGGGGAGATCAGTATGTGCGAAGTATAACGTTAACAACGGAAAAAAAGGGAAAAGATAAGAGTGAAGTCTCCTAAGCCCATTTTCTTCGGATAAATGTAGCAATTGATGCACAATACACACAATCTCAATCTCCCCCCCCCCACCTCCCTTTGATGTACATCGGCTTTAGCTTCTGCCTTGTTTCCGCTATTACATAGTACAACTATATTTCAAGGAACTCAATGAAATGAGGTTTGCTGTGCTTGCTCTTCGGATGGAACTGGTATGGAGTGCTATTGGTATTCTGTTACACGAATGCCAAATAATTATTGCATAAGAAGAATTTTCAATTATTGAGCTTCCGTAGGTTACAAAAATTAAATGATGAATAACTAACGTGCAGTGGTTCTCACCTCTTCCTCTGCATTGTCGTTATTTTTCAACAAAAATCCCCACCTTGGCGTAATTTTGAGAAATCCGTTACAGTCCATTCCGGAGTGCTGCTTTTGTGGGCAGAGTTCCGATTGACAACCGCAATGTAACAGATGCCTCTATAATTGTAAATGGCCGCATTTCCAAAATCATTTCGTCCATACGTGCTGGATTCGCTTTCGTCATTTTTTTTTATCATCATCATTACGTAATTCATTCAGATTTCGATAATCTTTGTGCTTGTTTTTACGCATAATAGTAGACTAACACTGTGGGCCCGGTAGCTCAGTTGGTATAGCGACTGACTACGGGCTGGACGGTCCGGGATCGAATCCCGGTGGGCACGAGATTTTCCGCCCGTCCAGACCGGCCCTGGGGCTCACCCCGCCTCCTATAAATTGGGTACCGGTTCTTTCCCCGGTGAGAAAGTGCGGCCGGGGCGTGCTGCTGACCACTCACCCCTTCTAGTGCCGCGATCATGGAAGAGTAGAGCTATAACTCTACCCACCCTCTGGGCCACACCGGGCCTGTAACGGGATCACTTTATCTTTACCTTTAGTAGACTAAAACTGGGCCTTTGATGGTTTATGAAATAGTAAGAATATTAAAAGTAAAGCATAATTTTAATGAGCGTTGCATAACTTGCCTGAATTTCATTAACATTTGAGGTGCCTCTTTCATCCATATACGAAACTGAATTCTTTGGTTTAGGACGTACCTAGAAATACAGTAGTTTCTTTCATTTTCTGAAATGATAGAAATAACTTTCAAAGGTTTATTCGATTTCACTGAATTAAAATACAATATGCTTGGAACATCCAGCTCCACAAATAAGGTTATTAAATCCTAATTATCTTTACGTTAGTAGAATCATTTGTTTGATCCTCTTCAGTACAAATCTTCATTTTTTATTTTATTTATTCTATTCATATATATATATATTCTACTTGTCTTTCCCTCTTTTAAAATTTTCCAATTATTTCCTTTCTTTTATTTAGGTTGTAAAGCTCTATTATTGTGTTTTTACCGCTATAAGAGAGACACTACAAAAGGAATATACAAGGCAAACTTTTACCAATGGTCTGCCTCTGTCCTTGTAATTATAAGGAACGTAATTATGTACTAAAGATCTTCATTACTAGAGATATACTTTGAAGTATACCGGTCAGACTTCGAATTGGTATCTGTGTCTCTCAAGGAATTCCAAAATTACCGTGTTCAGTAATTTACTCTATATATTTCAAACAGTTCATTACTTTGTGACACTGTAAAAAATGTTTTCAGTTTAGTACATTATATTTATATGCTATGCTGTATACGCGTAGAAACCAATTTGTTATCGAAGAAAATGGTTTAAAACATGGTGCTTCGGACCGGAATTCAGGGGGTTCCTTGTTCAAATCTTTGTCGGGATACCAGCTACCCTAAAGGTTTTCTTTCCTCTTTTCGCACAATCTAGTTAAACGCCTGACCATTGCCACAAATTAGGACACGACCTATTCATTCCAGATAACTTCCGGGTTATAATTCTCAGTTTCTCTTGTCTTTCGTGTCTCCGTCTTCTGAAATTCTGATGGATTCGTTAAAAGCATTTTTCTGAGACTGTGCTTACACTAAACTAACCTAATCTAACCTAACCTAACATAACCCAGCCCATCCTAACCTAAACAAACCTAAACTCAACTAACCTAACCCAACCTAAACTTTCCTAACATAACGTAACTTAACCTGACCTAACATAACATAACCTAACTCAACCAAACCCATCGTAACCTGGCCTAAACTAACAGCACCTAACCTAACCTAACCTAAACTTACCTAACCTAACCTAACCTAATCTAACCTTATCCAACCTAACCTAACCTAACCTAACATAACATTACCTAAATTAATCTAACCTAACCTAACCTATCCTAAACTAACCTAACCTAACCTAACCTAACCTAACCTAACCCAGCGTATCCTAGCCTAAACAAACCTAAACTGAACTAACCAAACCTAATCTAACCTAACCCAACCTAACCTTTCCTAACATAACGTAACTTAACCTGGCCTAAAATAACCTAACATAACCTAACCTAACTCAACCAAACCCATCGTAACCTAGCCTAACCTAATATCACCTAACCTAACCTAACCTAACCTTACCTAACCTAATCTAACCTTACTCAACCTAATCTAACCTAACCTAACCTAACCTAACCTAACCTAACATAACCTAACCTAACCTAACCTAACATGACATGACATGACATAACATGACATAACCTAATCAAATCGTGTCTAATTAAGATGCTGAAAATACATTTGCGAGAATTTAGGTTCTGGCAGCGATGTTGCTGAAGAGTAAAGTATCCTGTGAAATGGTAAATGGTTACCGATGTTTCGAAAAATTGGTAGTGCTGTCAGTTTTATGGTCCTGTCTCCTGGGCTGTTGCTTTTGTCTATTGGTAAATGGTTACTGACTTGTCGAACGATCAGTAGTGCCTTCGTATTCAGAGTCAGACCGTCATACCTGAAGATATGGCCACTACGATCAGTCGAAACGACCATAATTCTACACGGCGTAACTTCCGAGACTTGGTGCAAGACCATATGTTTGTCGTGGAATTCTTGTATACATCTGTCACCCCGCAGGAATCCAGTTGGAGTTCGCGAGTGTTGGTCGTGGGAAGTTGAGCACCTGCTATTGCAGCATGTTAGTGACAGAATGGTCTCGATTTGTCGCAACTACATTTTATGCTGTTAGTGGCTCTGCAGCATTACATAAATTGTGATCGACGCTGTGTCTTTCAAAGAGTTTACGTGGAATTCACGATCAGAGATCAGCTGGCACATATTGGAAGATTTGTTGCCCTGTTTAATGACAGTTAGCTGGAAGTCACATCAATGGGTTGAGTTGCTCCACTTTAATAACTTGTATCACTCATTCGTAAATACAAGGTGCCTGATTACTGCACAGGTACTTATTCGATTCCAGGCCCATGCTTGTGGAATTAGAAAGGGGGGGGGGTGGAATTTGCGCTGGGCAGGTTTTCCTTCGTCATTATCATTCCTCTGAAAAATATTGTTACCTTCCTTCCATTTTATAGAACTAAGGTTGTGGGAAGCAAGCATTTCGTGTCTTACTGTGTGGGTTTTTAAATCATGAAGGCTGAAAAACCTTGCGTTCTCAGACTTATTGTATAATGAAGTGCGTGTATCTTGTATTTGGACAATTCAAGGTACTGGTTGTAAATCAGTAAATTCTTTCTCTAAATAAAGTCATACTGCATGCCTTAAAGGGAAGAGGTGATGTTGTTCCTCTGTGTCCCATGACGGCAGGTAGGAGGCGTAGAAGCATACCTCCACTCATTTTCAACCTCATCACTAGATGGAGGTGAGAGGTCAGCTTCACGCACCGTCCGCTTTAATCCCAGGTAAAAGTCCCAATACTCACTTAGTCCTTAGTGCGACCTACTTCGATGTCATAGGACGGAATCGATAGTGTTGTTGGAAGCTAATCTACTGCTCAGCTCAAATAATATATGCTTGCTGCAGACTGTCAAGAACCTTTAGAGGGATGAAAGGCAATATATATATTTAATTTTCACGTAAGAATTATCAATTCGGGCTAAGGACTTATCACCACCCCTGGTGGTAGGAGGCTGGATGGGTCCCAGAGCCGGTCTGGACTTTTCGGAATAGATAAAAATCGTTAGCTGTTGCCGGAAATCAAATTTCGGCTCCTCCACCCCTTATCCTATAGTATACCGTGCACTATAGCGGCTCTAATGCATTTCTAAAGTTACTCAAATCAGACGAAATATTACGTTGATAATTTGGAACGGAATATGAATATTTTCGTGTGAATGTTCTGCAGTAATATGAACGTTGGCCCGAAGAAGACGCCGTCAAATTTTCGGCGTCTCGTCGAATTCGATGACGCTGAAATAACTGATCGTACTTCAGCGTAAACTGATACAGGATAGTCAGTGTGATAATTTTGTTTAAGAACGCAGTCGTTATTTTATCTCACAACATAATAAAATCGTTAAACTTTATCTGTGAAAGCAGATGTTGGGTGTAGATATCCCCGCATTATGAGGGTTAAAAGTCTCATGCCTGTGCGTGTCAGTGAATATCGGTGTGGGATGTAAATAATTCAAAGATCTAGGTGTGAATAAACATTTGGAAGGATATATTCCAGGTAGGCCCGTATCTATGAAATTGCTTTCCCTTCGTGTGTATTAAGTACCGTTGCTGATGTCCCGCTGAGCATCTTCATTGAGACCAAAACGATTGCTTCTCTACAGGGGGTAAGATTGCTGTTTTCATAGAAGCAGGCTACAAGGAATTAAAGGATAAAGTCACTTGAAGGTTCCAAACTGTTTCTTTTAGAGACGTCAGCACATTTTTTTTTTATTTTCCTCCACTTACTCTGACGCAGGTAGAAAAATTATTTAGGAATATCGGTTGGAAAAGTTTCACCTTTGACGACTGCAAATCCTGTGGTTGTACCATTATGAATAAGATTCCAAACCAAGAGGTTTCGCAAATGGGGGGGTAGTTTATGCAAATGCGTAGAAGTTCGCCTGCTATCCTTATGCTTCTTCTTAGAGACTACAGATATTGAGTTGAATACATACTCGTACATTTAATGATGTGTCCGTTATTACCCCGTTCTTAATGCGGTTTTTTTTAGTTTGCACTGCGCACAAATAACTATAACTTCTGGGAAGAATGCATCATGTATTGTACATAGTTTCTGAAATTTTCCTCGGTCTGCAGTATGATTTTTACCAGGTAAAGTGAATTTTCCTCGGTCTGTAGTATGATTTTACCAGGTAAAGTAAATTTTCCTCGGTCTGTAGTATGATTTTTACAAGGTTAAGTAAATTAACCGTGTAAACAATATCCCTTTCCCCTTCAGAATAATATTCATTACACTTCTCAGCTATAAATCTGGAAGTTTATCATGGTAATATATAAATAAACAATGATGTATCAGTCAAACACAACAAAACTTTATTATGTTTATTATTGTATTAGGGCAACATGTTTCGATTCTCATAGAATCATCTTCAGGCCCTACTAAGAAACAGATCCTTACTGAAGATGATTCTATAAGAATGGATACACGTTCTCCTAAAAAATAACAAACATAATAAATTTTTATGTTTTGCTGACCTTGCACCTCAGTATATTTATCTCAGTAATTAACGAACTTGATACCAGAGGCTGTGTAATGCAATTTTGACCTCCTGATGATGAGCACATGTGCTCGAAACATGTAGAGGCATGAAATAAACGTATTGTAAAACAAAACTTTTGTGCATCAAGTTGGTTAATTACTGAGATAAACATAATAAAGTTCTTTTTGTGTTTAACTGATACATCATTGTATATTTATGTGTTAAACACTTCGGGATGGAAAACAAAAAAAATCTGGGTAATATCTGCTTCTTAATGCATAAAATTCTTACATTCAAGGTATGTGATTATATGTATCATCTTTCTGCCCACGCAATTTTACTTGTTTTTAACAGCACTTAATTTCATAATTGTTACTTGCGTGGAAACTGAAACCAAGCAGCAAAGTTGTTTTGCATTTCCCTTAATTGATGTTAACAAAAGTTATCTAGTTCTTCAAGGTCTTACGTCACACAAAGTTTCAGAACCCTCTTCTCACTGATTTACTGCGGCTACCATCTCAGGACTACAGCCGTGTTTGTGTCACTGATTGCGGGAAATGTTCTGTAGGAACACCGTATTCATACGTAGTTCCATTAAATCCGTCAGTTTAAAATCTTCAAAACCCGGGGACAGATGAGGGCATGTTAATGCCATGAACATAATTGCATTATATTTCATTTTAAAATAATGGTACCAGGGTAAAACAAGCAACAGCAACGAGAGAAATGCATTTCGGAGGTTTTATCAGCTGTTGGTGCAGTTATTGTGGATAATAAGAGTTAAGACGATTGAATTAAGGGATGGATGTGTACCTCCTTTTAATGTATTATTTTCGTGTACAGACTTATGGTCCTAAAGATTTAGTAATGATGCCGGAGACAGCTGGTGTTCCGGCTAGGAACTTCCTAATTCTGTAGGATCCTAACGGCGGTATATATTCTATAATTATTCGCTGTTTCGATTGCGCCCATTATCCGGTATTTTAAAACAAGGATTTTAAGGAGTAAAAACACGTAAAATGTAACAATGAGGCGCATTCATGAAACCATTGTTGCAGTGGAAAAGCAAAAAGTTTTTCAACCCTTATCCTGCTAACGTGTAGAATATGGTGAGCTCCTAATAATGCCAGCAAATGGCAGATTGGATTTAATTCAGCGTTTAAAGGGTTAAATATCCCATGTGTGTGTGTGTGTGTGTGTGTGTGTGGGTGTGTGTGTGTGTGTGGTGTGTGTGTGTGTGTGTGTGTTGTGTGTGTGTGTGGTGTGTGTTGTGTGTGTGTGTGGGTGTGTGTGTGTGTG
>Ga0123354_10003901_pt1 | contig 20839 bp, 16 predicted proteins | sample TergutLab28metaG_2_FD_97872 | JGI IMG/M metagenome (GOLD analysis project Ga0123354, IMG submission 97872) | Labiotermes labralis P4 segment gut microbial communities from Petit-Saut dam, French Guiana - Lab288 P4 | ecosystem: Host-associated > Arthropoda: Insects > Digestive system > Gut ...
CCGATGGTTGGCAGGTAAGCGGAATGACAACGAACAACACGTTAGCAAGTAGTGTAACTTATACATCTGGTAATAACGGTACGCTAAGAATAACCGATGCCAGTGTTACAACAGCGATAACAGTTACTGTTACATTTACACAAAAGACATACAGCGTTACTCCATCGGGCGGGGCAGTTGGAACAGGAGGTACATGGACTGTAACCGGGCCATATTACTACAACACCGGGCTTAATATTGTCGCTGATCCAGCCGATGGTTGGCAGGTAAGCGGAATGACAACGAACAACACGTTAGCAAGTAGTGTAACTTATACATCTGGTAATAACGGTACGCTAAGAATAACCGATGCCAGTGTTACAACAGCGATAACGGTGAGTGTGACGTTTACAAAAATAGACTACGCAGTTAATGCAATATCATCTCAAGCTGGTGGTTCTTTTGAGATAAGGGTTGCCCTTGGTACAGCTGTTACCGGACCAGGAACAGTAACAGCACAAATAGGACAAGAAGTTTTAATTCCCAGTGGTACAATTAATCCCCCAACTGGTTACCAATTAAAAGTTACAGATCCTGTAACTGTTTCCCCTTCTTCTGTCTCTGTTAACAATAGAACAACCGGGCAAGCTGCTGATCGAGGTTATTATTTTTCTATGCCAGCATCTGCTGTAACAGTTACTGTTACATTTGAGGAAATTGCTCCTTGATAATAAGATTTTTACCCCTGGCTTTTGCCGGGGGTAACATGGAAAAGAAGGAAACAATTGAATGAGGCGGACTAATATACAGCTGTTTTTCATCTCGCTTTTACTAATGGTCAACTGTGCGTTCCTGCCTGCTTTGGATTTTTTGTTCCGTCCTAAAGCCTTTATGTTTCTTCCCATGGGATCGGGAAATATATCAGCGTATGGACATACACGCTATGAAACAGGTGGTGGTGCAGAAGTAGCGCTTGAACTGGATATTTCAAGCATCTGGCCCAATCCCCTGGGGTTTGGTTACACAGTAGGCATTGAAGGTGGAATGACAAGCAATGCTATTGCAATACAGGGAGAGGAAGTTAAAAAGAACCTGGCGATATATTCTCTGGGCGGCGTTGTTGGCCTTTATTATTTCCCATTCTCGCGGGTTTTTATGCGCGCTGACGGTACAGTTGGCCTATTTATACCAACTCTTGATAAATTAAATGGCCCTACCAGTTTGTTTTGGCGCGGAGGCGGCGAACTTGGTTTTCGCTTTACCCCTTCGTTTTTAATTGCAGCCAACGCAGCATGGCGTCAATATGGCACTTCCGATCCATTTAATTCCGGCCTTTCGGCAGGGATTACTGCCCAACTTACCATGCAGATGGGCAGCGGCTCCGGCAATAATGGAGCAGAAGGAATTCTTTTGCAGAGCGATCCGCTTTATCCGGCTTTTATGCAGCTTTACCAGACAAATCCTGTTGGAACACTTGTTATACGAAATAAGGAAAACGCAGAGATCAGGAATGTGCGGGTGAGTTTTAAGGCAAATGTTTACACTTCATCTGAATTTTCCTGCGGATCTGTTTCAAGTATCCCAAAAGGCCGTAGTGTGGAATTACCTCTTTTGGCAGACTTTTCTCCTGCAGTGCTCAGGTTTACGGACACAGGACGCATACTGGGAGAAGTAGTTATACGCTATAACTTTCTGGGACAGGAAAGGGAAGCTCTTTCTTCTGTAACTCTCTCCTGCCACAACCGCAATACAATTCCCCAAAGCGATTTAGCGGAATTGGGAGCTTTTATCTCTCCCACATCTCCGGAAACACTCGATTATTCGAAGTATGTTGTAGGCCTTGCCAGGGCAAGGAGACGAACAGGACATAATCAGAATATGCAGTTTGCTGTATGGCTTTTCGAGGGAATGCGCGTTTTTGGTATAAGAGTGGGCGAAACATACGCTAAAGAAAATGAGGTGCAGTTTCCGGCAGAAACACTCTCCTTTAAGACAGGCTCAAGTTGTGACCTGGCAATACTTTATGCTGCATCTCTGGAAGGGGTGGGAATTTCCTCTGCTCTTCTTAATGTGGGAACCGACTACATAGTAGCAATTAATCTTTCAATGAGTCCGGCTGCTGCAGAGACCTTGTTTAGCAGCAATGAAAGGATACTTAATATTAACAATGAAATTTGGCTGCCTGTTGCAATGAGTGCGTTTAATGATGGTTTTATGGCTTCCTGGACGCGCGCGGTTGTTTCATTAAAACAGGTCTTTGAAAAAAGGGGTGAAGCAGCAGATTTTATAATGACCAAAGACGCATGGGCATCATATCCGCCTGCGCCGTTACCCGAATTAGGAACTCGTCTTGTTCGCATAGAATCTGATCCTATAATTGCGGGAGCGGACAATGCTCTTACCCAATATATTGATCAGGAAATTATGCCGCTGGTGTGGAGAACAGAGGCAGAGATAAGATCTGCTCCAACAGCAGCTTTGTATAACCGGCTGGGGATTTTGCTTGCGCGGGCAGGCCGTATAAACGAAGCCAAGGCAAACTATGAGCGGGCAGCAGGTTTGGGCTCAGTTGCAGCTATGACCAACAGGGCAAGTCTTTCATTGATCGAACGGGACTATAACACTGCTGAGCGGTGGTTTAAACAAGCGCTTTCAGTGGATAGCAAAAATAGCGCTGCAATACGAGGCCTTGAAAGGCTGGAAGGGAGACGATAGTTTGTGGCGCAGATGCCTTGTCTCCGGCGCAGAAAAAAAAGATTGTTATGAAACGTAGTTTCATGGTATAATATAATAATTTCCTTGAACCTGAAAAAGGGCTTGGAAAAAGGAGTTGCGAATGAAAAAAATGATCATTTTTATGATGTTAGCTTGTTTGCTTACATCATTTGCTTTTGCAGCAGAACGTTTTACGGTGCAGAGTGTTAAGGGAACTGTTGAGAAGGTATCCGGCGGTGCAGTAAAAACAGGAGATGTCCTTAGTGGAGATACTGCCATTCGCACAGGCGTAGGCGCATCTGTTGTGCTTTTAGACGCAGAAGGAAAAAGTATTACTATTTCTGCAGCAAAGAACGGAAAGGTAGCAGAATTGGCTAAAGCAGCTGTTGGTGTTCGTATTGGCGGAAATGTTGTCCGCACCGATACAGATGCAGTTAGCAGAACTACAGGTCAGGTTGGAACCGCATCTGCTCGCGCAAGCGATCAGGCCGGCGGTGATGACATTGCTGCTGAGTAAACATTGCTATGAGATCTGTTACGCGCCCTCATGGGCGTGTGAGGTGAATAATGGGCAAAGCAAAAAGTAACAACTCATTCATTGTAGTAACATTGGCGGTTTTTATGCTGTCAATGTTACTCTTTCTCACTCCGTTGGACAAGAAGTTTTTCGATCTGTTTTTGCGCATTTTGCCTTCACTTTCGGAGAACGAAAAGGTCTATGTCCTGACACTGGACGATGATTCCATTGCTTACGCCGGCGGTTTTCCATTCCGGCGTGAAGTAATGGCTGATGTGGTGGTTCTACTTAGAGAACTGGGAGTAGATACGATCGCATTCGACTTGAGTTATCTTGATGAAAGTCCGCAAAGGCTGGACCCGGTGTATGCTGCCGAGCTTTCCAGTCGTGGGCTGGATTCGTTTTTTATTAGATTGAGCGAGGCTGCGGAACAAGCAATTGATGGAATTGGCCCCTCCACAAGCAGGAAGGACAAGGAACTGTACAAACAGGATATCCGCACCCTGTACCGGGGTATAAGAGACGAAGTAGAAGCATCTCTGGCATATATGACCCGGGACGTAGATGAATACTTTGCTCAATCTCTGGCTTTCGGAGATTGTTCATGGCTTACTCTTACCATGATCCGGTCAGAAGATATTTTTGGCGATACTTTGGAAGAAAGTGTCGCGAAAAATGCAGATATTGACCGATATCTTGCGGAACATATTTCCCTAAAGAATGTTGTTGATGCAGGAGATAGCAAAACCAGGGAGATGGTAGGTGTAATGCCTGCCATACATAAGCTTATGAGCAGGGCAAAAGGGGCAGGTTTTGTGAACGCCTTTCCCGATTCTGACGGCTTAAGACGGCGCATAAATTTATTGATAAAATATAACGGCGATTATTATGGGCAGCTAACGCTCATGGCTATTCAGAAAAAAATGGGCTGGTCCTCGATAGAAATTTCCGACAGTCTTATAAAACTAAAAATGGAAAATGGCAAGGATATACGTATACCGCGCGCAGAGGATGGTTCCATACTCCTCAAGTGGCCGAAAAAATTATTTTATGATTATAAGATGATGTCTCTGATAGAGTTGATCCAGTACACAATGATAGAACCTGCATTTGCCGAAAATATCGCCATAATGAATGATTCCGGATTTTTCTATTTTTGGGATGGGGATAATCCCTGGGAATATTACCAGGAATCCCTGGAAATAAAAAGAAAAGCCTTTGAAAATAACGAAGCTGCGGATGATGAATGGCTCCGGCTCAGGCAAGGGTTTTTCGATATCTGCGGCGCATTCCTGAAAGGCAAGGCCGAAGAAGCAATACTCGCAGAAGTTGGCGATGACAAAGAGACTGTGGATTTTGTGCAGGATTTATTCGATGTGTGCAGAAGTCAATATAACCGGCTTGCGGAAATAAGAAAAAATACAGAGGGGCTGCAGGGCAGTTTTTGCGTTATTGGCTCTGATGCTACATCAATGACCGATATAGGTCTTATAACATTTCAGGAATTCTATCCCAATGTAGGTACTTACGCAGTAGCTGCCAATATGTTGTTGTCTGGAGAATTCCTGGACGATGCGCCATGGTATGTCTCTGCTGTTATTGCGCTTTTATCTTCGTTTTTAATAGGAGCGCTTATAAGCCGTTTTGATACCTATCGGTCAATTATAACAGGTTTATCGTGTTTGATCCTGTTGAGCGGGGCTTTTATTGCCTTTTTTGTGATAACAAAAATATACATAGGATTTTCTGCTCCGTTAGCTGCTACGTTGGGTACATTTGTATTCATCATGGTGGACAAATTTCTTACAGCAAGCAAGGAAAAAGCTTTTTTACATACTGCCTTTTCCCGTTATATAGCTCCGGAGATTATATCCGAAATCATCAATGATCCGGATAAGCTTAATCTTGGCGGAGAAAAGCGGAATATGACAACAATATTTACAGATATTCAGGGGTTTTCGGCGATTTCGGAAAAAGTCGATCCAACTGTTCTTGTTAAGCTCTTAAACCAGTATCTTACTGCAATGAGCAATATCATTATGGAAAACAAGGGAACCATTGATAAATATGTTGGAGATGCCATTATCGCGTTTTTCGGCGCCCCGATATACCATCCAAGCCATGCTATTCTTGCATGCCGCAGCGCTCTTGCCATGAAAGCTGCCGAAGAGGAGTTGAATAAAAAGGTGCTTGAAGAGGGGTTAAGCCCTGTGCCTCTTTTTACCCGCATAGGAATCAATACCGGTGAAATGGTAGTAGGGAACATGGGCGCAGAAGACAAAATGAATTATACCATAATGGGTAATGCTGTGAATCTTGCCGCAAGGCTTGAAGGGGTAAACAAGCAGTACCATACAGGCGGTATATTGATAAGCGAATATACAAAAGAAAAAATTGGCAATGAATTTATGTGCCGGAGGATAGACAGGGTTCGGGTTGTTGGAATCAACACTCCGCTTAGATTATATGAACTTTTGGGGCTAATGGAAAATGCTGATAAAAATAAAATAATGATGCTGAACTATTGGGAACAAGCGATAAATCATTTTGAAAAGATGCTTTTTGAAAAAGCTTTGGAAGAATTCGAAAACATAGTTAAAAGACGCCCCAATGACAGAGTTGCTGTTTTATATGCCGATCGCTGCAAAGCATACATGAAAAAACCGCCTCCTGCTGATTGGGATGCAGTGAACAATCTTACAGAGAAATAAGCCTGAGCAGTTAGCAGTTATCAATTAGCAGTTAGTAATGAGCAATTGGCAATGAGCAATTAATGATGGGCAATAGATGGAGGAGAGAAATGGCCATAGGCCACAGAGCAGCGCGTATTGCTTTAATAATTGTTATTTTTTTACTATTTTCTTTTTTGGTTTTTGCAGAGGAAAGCTCTGTTTCTCTGCGTATTGCTCCGGTTATGGATATCCCCAGTCTGCCGCAATTTGACATCATCATAGGGGGGAATTCCCTGCTGGACTGGTCATTTTTATCTTTCAGCAAATTTTATATTGGTGTTTCGGCAGGCGTAGGTTTTATGAACGTACCTGTAAAAGTGGGTGAGCCTTTTTCTTTCCTTGATTTCAAGGCAGGTCCGTTTGTCCGTTACCGTTTTTTTGATCGCTGGGCTGCTCAGGCAAGCTTCTATGCCGGAATTTATAAATTTAACAGGGGAGAAGCTGGTTATACCAAAAGTTTTGCTTCATTCTCCATGGGTGTTGATTTCTATATATCGCCTTATTTATCTGTATTTGCCGAAGGCGGATACACACACCGTATTTTCGACGAAATAGACCCCTTTACTTCTGTAGGTGCATCTATTGGCATGCGCTTTAATATTTCCGAACTCATGGGTGGTAGGGCGAGAATTAATGTCGATAAATCAAAGCAGTACAGGGTCTTTCCTGTTTCCTGGGCATGGTATGAGAAAAACCCTGTGGCGGAAGTGGTAATCACCAATGAGGAAATCAACGACATAACCAATGTGAATCTTTCGTTTTTTTTGGATAGCTACATGGGACAACCTTTTACATTTGCGTCATTGTCCCGTCTTTCTTCCGGGGAGAGCGCCGAAGTTCCGGTAACTGCCCTGTTTAATGAAGTTATGCTTGGTTTGACCGAAAATGTTAATGCCAACGGTGTATTGCAAATTCACTACCAGAGTCTTGGAGCAAAAAAAGAAGCTGTCTTTCCTTTACAGATGCCCATATTCCATCGCAATACAATGAGTTGGGATGATGACCGCCGGGCTGCTGCTTTTGTTTCTCCAAAGGACAGTGCTGCCCGCCTTTTTGCCCGTTATGTGGCAAGCGCAGTAAATTTGCATCTGGAATCAGGCAAGGCTTCGCCCCGTCTCATGAGTGTGCCAAAAAATGTCCGCTATGCTGTTGCAATGTTTGAAGCTCTCCGTCTGTATGGTCTATCCTATGTAGTAGTTCCCTCTTTGTCTTTTGTTAATATGCGCGCAGATGAATCTGCTCTGGATAACCTGACTTATCCATACGAGACTCTCTACTACCGCGGCGGCGACTGTACTTACATCTCTATACTCTATTGCTCTTTGCTTGAAGCGCTGAATATTGAAACAGCTTTTATTACAGTACCCGGCCACCTCTATATGGCCTTTGAAGTGGGAGACGATAATTGGATGGCTACAAGCCAGAATATAATTGAAATAGACGGTCGCCGTTGGCTGCCTATTGAGATTACTGTTCCCGAAGAAGGTTTTAATCGCGCATGGCGCATTGGCGCCCTTCAGTGGACAAGATATGGAGACGAGGCAGATATTTTTCCTATACGGGAATGCTGGAAAGTATATCCGTCTGTAACAGTTAGCGCTTCGGTTGATTACCCGCCCGAAATGCCATTGATTATTGATATTATAAAAGCCATGGAAGCAGAATTGCTCCGGTAAAAAAAGTGTCTTTTAGATATTGTTGTATTAGTTCATTATCGGATAGTTGCGGTTTTCCTGCCACATGCCTTGCCTGTCTTCACCCCGTATGATTGGAATATCAAGAATCATGCCTGGTTCTATAAGTCCAGGATTGTCTGGCTCCGGCATCTTGTTTTTATTTGCTTCAAACAGGACTCTCCATTTACACGGATCATTATAAACCCATGAGCGGCCGGCTATGTTATGAAGGCTGTCTCCGGAGACACTCCATGGACGTACCGTGTACTGTGCAGGGAGAGGGTGTAGCTCTCCTGCTGCAATAGTAGTTGTCACAGGATGTTTTGAGATTTCTGTGGATGCTGGTGCGGTAGTTGCTGCAGCAGGCATTCTGGTTTCAGTTGTTGTGGGGGTAGTGGTTGTTGCCACTGCTACAGTTCTGCCCCGCGCTTTCTCTTCGGCAATATATTTTGCCGCAGCTCTTCTTGCTTCGGCTAATTCTTGCTTCTTGTCAGCGGCAAGCAGGGGAAGGGTTTTTTCATTCACTTTTTCAAAAGCATCCGCGGTTATGGAGTAGCGGGTTGAGGATTCCTGAATTTCTCTGATGGTAGAAGTTTTTTTCTGCTGTTCTGCATTGGTATATAAAGAATCTGCTGATTTCCAATCTGCCGGAAAAATATTGGGGGTGTCAATGTCCACTCCCTTCTTTCTGGCAACCCTGGTTCTGGTAATAAGCGTATCCAAATCCTGCAGCGCTGCGCTATCCGGAGAATTTATTTCTCTTTCGATTGCAACTGTATCTATTGGCGGAAGCTCCTGAAAATTTTGCAGATGAGCGTTTATGCAGGAAATAGTCATAAGTAAAACAAACAGGCTCATTAAAATGGGCAATATATATTTAATTTTCATAGACTGTTCCTCGGATATACCCCCCGGCACTGTTTAAGTTTTGCGTTTACAATCTTCTTTCATTATTATGGGCTTGCTGGATAGTGTCAATTACTATTTTTTTAAAGAGATCTCCCGGATATTTTTTGCCAATAACATTAACTTCTGCTATCGCGTATTACTCCTATGTAAAAAAAGGGTGAAGTCTGATTTATCTAGTTTTTGCTCAGTTTGACTTATTAGCTGCAAGAGGCAATGCGAATTCTTGACATAGAGCCTTGTTTCATGCTATCACAAAATGTTAAATAGCGGGTTATCAAAACAGGTAAAAGGTCTGACTTTTTGATATATTTATAGTGGCTGAAAAATATTATATCTTCTTGTTTTTCGCCGCTTTTTGAGTTACTCTTAAAAGTGGAGAGGGGTACTCATAATAGGCCTGTTTTACTTATTATTTGGAGGTGGCAGTCTTTGAGTAATTTACATATAAAAAAGAAGCATATTCTCCTTATATCCGGAGACCCCCGTACCTTAGCTGAAATAAAAATGGAGCTTATGGATCACTTTGACATAAGCATATCCGCTGCGAGCGAGACTGCGCTTGATGCGCTTGAAATGTATGAAGTTTCAGCTGTTTTAATTTATATCGGTGAAAGCCGTGAAAAAGCGTTTTCTGTGTTTACCAGTATTTTTGAATCCATAAAAAATAAAAATATTCCTATTATATTTCTGGCGGAAAAAGGGAGCGATGTTGACGAAAGCACCGCATTCGCGATGGGCGCCGTAGACTATTCCGCCAGAAGGCATGGAACCACCAATGCCTTAATAAGCAGAATTAACCTTCGTATTAGTGCCAGTGAATATGAGAGGCGGGCGCTAAACGAAGAAGAAACTACGCTTTCCCGCGACGGTGTTCCTGAAGCAGTTTTGATTGGTAAGACAATTTTAATAGTCGATGATCTTGATATTAACAGAGAAATTGTTGCCTCTATGCTTTCTGGTATTGAAGATTTGACTTTTGTATTTGCAGAAAATGGCAAGGAAGCTGTTGAAAAATTTGCCAGTGACCCCAATTTGTATGCCTTTATTTTAATGGATGTCCAAATGCCTGAAATGGATGGATTAGCTGCAACAAAAGCCATCAGGCATCTTGATGATTGTAAAAACGCACGGGAAATCCCTATTATAGCGATGACAGCGGGTGTCAGTGAGGACGAGATAGCGCTATGCCTTGAAGCGGGAATGGATGATTACCTGGAAAAGCCAATGGCTTATGATAAATTGCTTGCTGTTGCTGCCGAACACTGCTTATAATTGTATAAGGGTCATGCCATAATGAGTATAAAAATAGATACCAGTCTGTTTCTTGATGATTTTGATGCCGAATCCAGAGTGCACATAGAAAAAATAGAGAAAGCCTTTTTGGACACAGCAACACTTGCGGATGATCCAACTCTTATAAGTGATGTTTTTCGCGCTGCGCACAGCCTTAAAGGGACCGCTGGATTTTTCTCATTTAAAAAAATAGTTGCACTTGCGCATGAACTCGAAAGTGTCTTTTCGCAGATAAAAGAGGGAAAATTAACTGTTGATGACGAAATCGCCGATATAGCGCTTCAAAGCGTGGACTGCCTGAAGGATTTAGTGGATCATGTGCAAGCCGACGACATGATTGAAATAGATGGACTTGTGAACGCCTTGAAAAACTATTTGAAGAAAGAAGTTGATGCTGCTGATGATGATGCAGGAGAAATCAATATACCCTTTGACTATAACTGCCCGGATACAAATAAAATGCTTAAAAAAGCTTTTCGGCATGGTCATAAAATATATTATGTCAGTATAGGTTTTAACAGAAGTCTTGGCAAATATTATAAGAATCCCAAAGGAATGATTGATAGTATTTTGTCGATAGGAACTATCGTGGAAGTTATAGTTAACGGTAACTTCGGCAAAATAATAAGGCAGGAAGATACCACTGTTTTAGCAGATGAAATAATCAGCGCGTTGTCGGAATACGATACTACTACATTGGAGCTTCTTGTTACCAGTGTTTTGGCGTTTGATCTTTTTTCTATAGCAATTGAAGTGGATAAAAGATATATACGTCTTGTGCCAAAGAAAAATATTTTTGGTGATGAGGAAAGCGCCGAAAAACCGGAAGCTGCAAAAGCTGTTTCTGTTCAGAAAGATCAACAAAAAACAGTTTTACATAAAACAGAAGCGGAACACGAACAAATATATACACAGGCTCTTGCCCGGAAAAATAACTTTTCTATTCGTCTTGATATTTCTGTTATCAACGGACTTATGGATTTAGCTAACGAAATGATCTTAACGAGAAATCAATTGCTTTCCGCTGTGTCGGGGTACGAAAGATCAATTGTCGGACTTAAGCCGGTTTTACATGATATGAACAGGCTTTCAAGCGAAATTCAGGAAAAAGTTATGCTTACAAGGATGCAGCCAATTAGTGTAATTTTTGACAAATTTCCGCGTATTATACGCGATACCGCAAAGATGATTAATAAAGATATCGAAGTGGAAATTTTTGGCGGCGAAGTGACTCTTGACAAGTACTTGCTGGATTCGCTGGCCGACCCAATTACGCAGATCGTTAAAAATTCCGCTGACCACGGTCTGGAATCTGCCGAACGCCGCGCCGAGCTTGGCAAACCCAAAAAAGGCAAAATTACATTAAACGCCTATATGCACGATGGTTTTGCGCTTATAGAAGTAACGGATGACGGTGCAGGCATAAACACAGAGGCTCTAAAGCTCAAATCCATAGAACGCGGAATAGTGACGCAGGAAGAGCTTGAAACAATGCCGAAAAGCGATATTTTAGCTCTTATTCTTGCTCCGGGGATTTCAACTGCCAAACAAGTAACGAGCCTTTCGGGGCGCGGCGTAGGAATGGATATTGTCAAAACAAATATAGAGAAATTAAACGGCTCCATAGAAATAGATTCCGAGATCAATAAAGGAACGACTATACGGCTTAAAATGCCGCTTACTCTTTCGGTCATAAGAACGCTTATTGTGACAATAGATTCTGTTCAATATGCTGTGCCGGAAATGAATGTTGAAAGGATCGTGCGTATTTGGCGCGCTATGCCGTCCAGGCGGATCGAAAGGCTCAATAATTCGCTTGTTTTAATTCTTAATGGGCGCATAATTCCTGTTGTGACTATGGATGAGTTGGACGCCAAAGCCACTAGGCGCGCGCTGCCGTCGATTGAGACATTGCTTGAGCGGATAAACGGACGCGCTGTGAACAAATGCCTTGTCCTGAAAGCAGGCGGCAAAAGCTTTGCGTTTTTGATAGATGATGCAGTCGAAACAGAACAAACACTTGTAAAACCGCTTCCCAAGTATTTAAAAAAATGTCTCTGCTATTCAAGCGTGACGGTTTTAGGCAATGGTAACGCAATTGCAGTATTGGACGCAGAAGGTATTTTGCGTCTTATGGGTATTGAAGCTACTCCCCAAAGCATTGTTGACGAAGAAATTGAAAAAGAGAAAAAAGAAGAAAAACAGATTTTGATTTTTAAGTGTTCGGGCATGGAGTATTTCGCGATTGAAATAAATGAAATTTTCAGAATAGAAGTTGTAGACCCGGAACATATTCAGGAAATAGGAAATGGTCAGTTTATAAATATCGCGGGGAAAACCATTCGTGTTGTCCGGCCGGAAAATTACGCGCCTGTCAAAAAACGCCGCTATACTGCAGAAAAACTTTATCTGCTAACGCTAAAAAAATCCGTATCGCCCATAGGGCTTCTTGTCGCTAAAGTGCTCGACAAAGTTGCGGGCAACTTTGAATTTGACGACAAACAGCTTTACAGCGATTTTATTTTTGGAACAAGCAGATTTAATGAGAAAATACTTATTTTTCTAAATCCGGCTGCCATTGTGGAGGATGTTGAAAAAGACAAACAGGCAAATAAAGTTAAAAAAGAGGGTGGTGTGGCATGAGAGGACTAAGTTTACTCTCGGAAGGAGAACTTTTTACCGTTGATGTAACACTTGTACAAAAAATCATTCGGAACATGGCATTTACACCAGTACCGGCAGCTCCGCCTGCGGTAGTCGGCATAGCCAACATAAAAGGCGGAATAGTTACTGTTTTAAGCCTTGCCGAGCTGCTTGGCCGCAAAAGGAACATGCAGGCTGTTAACGCTGTTGTTTTTAAGTCTTTTACGGATGGGAACGATCAAATGGGGCTGCTTGTAGATCATCCGGGTGATTTGATTGATATAGAAGAAAATGAAATACTTCCGCCGCCTTTGTCGGAAGAGGGTGGAGAAAAATATTGTATTTCAGGTATGGCAGAAGTGAAAGGGAAACTTTACAGAATAATAAACATTGATGAAATAATAAGTCGTTTTAATGACGGTAACGAATCCAGCATTAATACAAATACAATCACGCAAGGAGGACTCGATAATGAGGAAAAAATTTAAAAACGTCAGAATAAGGATAAAACTTTTGATAGGATTTGCATGTATGTCGGTTATTGGGTTGATTTTGGGCATTACCGGGTTGTTGTCCATAAGTTCACTTATACATATGTCATATGAATTGAACAAACTGCAGATGGAATCCAAAAACCTTTCAGAGGTATTAAACAAGCATTTTATATGGAGGCAAAACCTGACCGAGACAATGCTATATGGCTCTAAGTTTACCGGAGCACTTAGCCCTGAAACCTGTTCGCTTGGTATATGGTTAAATGAAGGAGAGGGAAAAGCAGTAACCGATGAGAGTATTCTTTCCATGCTTAACAGCATTGCGGGACCTCATGCTTATATGCACCATGAAGCCGCAGTAATATTAAAGCTTCTGGAGTCCAAAGGTACAGATGCTGCAAAAACGCATTTTATAGATAACCTTCTTCCTTCAATGAAGGAAGTTATTATCCGTTTGGACCAAATGAAAGAAAGATATGCCAAATTAATTGATGATATGTCAATTGATATTCTTGAGAGAGGAAGATTTTTATCCATACTCATCGTTGCTTTTATTCTGGCTGCCATTATTGCGGGCGCTATTTTATCAATGTTGATGCCCCCCGTAATATTAAAGCCGATTACCGTACTCTCTTCTTTTATGAAACAAGCGGCTGACGGTGATTTTTCCAAAAGGGTGAAATCGGATTTTAGCGCCGAAATAACACAGCTTTTTGACGCGTGCAACGCGCTTGTTATTTTTAGCGATACAAGTGTCCTTAATCTTACGGAAACAGTTATAAAAGTACGAAAATCTGCGCAGGATATGCTGTCGGTATCGTCGCAAATGGCTTCTAATAGTCAGGCGCTTAATGAAGAAACATCATCTGTAAGTACTGCAGCAGAGGAGTTTTCGGCTGGAATGGCAGAGTCATCAAGCTCGCTTTCGACCGCCAGCGTGCATATATCTGCGGTAGCTACATCTATAGAGCAAATAAACGCGACTATAAGCAGTGTTGCGGCTGCTGCCGAGGAGACAAGTACAAGATCAAAGCAGTCAAGCGCTCTTGTCGATAACATTCAGGATAGCATTTCAAAGGCATCCGGCTCGGTTACGCTTGTTTCAAACGCTTTTAACTCTGTTGCCCAAAGCGTTGATGAAATAAACAGATCCATTTTAACAGTAAGCGAACATTGCGCGGTTACAAAGAATAAGATGTCCGATGCGGACGATAAGGCAAAAAACACCAATATGATTATTCAGCGGCTTGAGATAGCAAGCAAGCAAATAGGAAAAATAGTCAATGTAATAAATGATATCGCGGACCAAACAAACATGCTTGCCCTTAATGCTGCTATCGAGGCAGCAGGTGCGGGTGAGGCAGGCAAAGGGTTTATGGTTGTTGCAAACGAAGTTAAGGAACTCGCCAAGCAGACTGCCACAGCAACAGATGAAATTGCCGACCAAATTGAAAACATGCAAAAGAACATGACCGAAGCAGTTGGCGCTGTGTCGGAAATAACAGAGCTTATCAATGAAATGACCGGGTTTATGAACAGCTTCACCAGTGAAATGACACAGCAGGGCAAGCGCAGTGACCAGATAGCGGATGAGTCCGCTGCTGCCGCGCGGAGAATGAATGAAATAACAACTGAAATTAATAAGTTGTCTGAAAATGCGCTTTCTGTAACAAAAACAGTCGTTGAATCTGCAAAGGGCGCTAACGAAATAGCCAAATCCACAGCCGAACTTGTTATAGGGGCGCAGGAAATAGGGATGAATTCAGAGCGCGTTTCCAATAATATAAAAGAAATAGACCGCACCGCAAAAGAGATGGTGTCGGGACTTGTGGATATTTCAAAAAATATCCAGCTTATAAACGAGAAGACTAGCGCGGTTCAGAATAACGCTGACGCGACTAAATCATCAAGCGAAGGGATGATGGAAATAGCAAATGATATGGAGGTGTTCATATCAAAATTTAAAACAACTTAACAATGAATGGAATCAGATTATTAATTGCCGACAATTCGCCGGTATACAAAAAAATGTTTGCACAGGCTGCAATTGAATTGGATAAAAGCGCGAAAGTCGCCTATGCCTTAAACTGCAGTGAAGCGCTTGATAGTATAAAGCGTCATAATTATGATGTTATTGTTATTGATACGGAGATTTCAGGCTTGGATATGGCTCTGTTTTTAAATAACGTTATGCGGCAAATACCAAAAGCTTTGGTTTTTGCAACAGCGCAGCCTTCATCTGTGAGCGACAAGCTTTGCGCCGAGGCAATGGCAAAAGGTGCGTTTAATTATATGGTTAAGCCTATACATAACAGTTATAGCGCGAATTTTGATTTTGTAAAAGGCAAAATGTCTGATCTTTTTAAGGTTGTGCATGAGGTACATGAAAAGAAGAAGAAGAGAACTGCAATTGAGCCGGTAAAAGTTAATGGTAAATTCCAACCGGAAATTGTTCTTATTGCGGTTTCAACAGGCGGTCCGATGGCGCTTGAAAACATCTTATCCAAACTGCCCGAGGATTTTCCTGTGCCTATTTTAGTTGTTCAGCATATGCCGGCGCCTTTTATAAAAATGCTGGCGCATCACTTGAATCAGAAGTCCCGGCTAAAGGTCAAGGTAGCTGAAGACAATGAAAGAGTCGTGGGAGGGACAGTATATATAGCAGTCGGAGAGATGCATATGAAGTTAGATGCAAAAAACAGGATTCAATTGGACGATTCACCGCCTCTTAACAATATTCGTCCTGCCGCTGATATACTTTTTGAATCAGTCGCCGAATCATTCACCGGATCGGGGGTTTTGGCCGTCATTTTGACGGGAATGGGGAATGATGGTGAAAGGGGGCTCGCAGCTTTGAAACAAAAACAGAACTGTTTTTGCCTGGCTCAAAGTGAAGAAACATGCGTTGTCTATGGAATGCCATGCGCAGCGATGGAAGCCAGGCTTGTTGACAAAATATTGGATTTGGATAAAATTTCTTCGGAAGTAGAAAGTTTTAATTACACCCCCATGCAAATGCAGAGGAAAAAAGTTGAGTAAATTTAGCTTTATGCAGGCAGCATCTCAGATTTCCATAAGTGAATCTGAGTATTTGCTTTTCAGAAATTACATATCTGAAAATTGCGGAATTGTTATTCCGCCGGAAAAGACATATTTGCTTGAAACGAGACTTTCAAAGTATATGGTTGACACCGGGACCGATTCTTTTGGCAAATTCTATGATTATATAAAATCGAATTCAGATCCATCGATAAAACAGAAAATAATAAATGCCATAACGACGAATGAAACACAGTGGTTTCGTGACAGCGCTCCGTGGAAGGTTTTAGAGGAACGTCTGCTTCCGGAACTTGTAAATGACCTTATTTCAGGTAAAAAAAATAGGGTGAAAATCTGGAGCGCTGCTTCTTCAAGCGGGCAGGAAATTTATTCGACCGTTATGTGTATAGATAATTACTTGAGTACAAACAACATAAAAGGAGTTACTCTTTCGGATTTTGATTTTATTGCTACAGATATTTCAACCGGTGTTTTGGATATAGCAAAAAAAGGAAGATACGATAGAATAAGCATGATAAGAGGATTAAGTGATTATTATAAAGCAAAATATTTTAAGGAAAACGGCTCGGCATGGGACATTGACCCAAAAGTACGCAGCGCGGTAAAATTTGATTGTTTTAATCTGCAAAAATCCTATAAACCATTAGGACAATTTGATATTATTTTCTGCAGATATGTTTTAATATATTTTTCAGATGATATGAAAAAGGAAATAATATCAAAAATGTGCGACGTATTGTCGGATAGCGGCGTTTTTTTTACAGGGAATTATGCTTTATATGATTTATTTAAAGATAATTTTGACTCTGATTATTATGGAAATTTAACATATTATATTAAAAAGGCGGGATTAAAATGAAGTTGCTTGTGGTTGACGATTCCTCAATAACAAGGAAAATAATCAAGGCTGTTGCCGACGTATTACAAATGGAAATGGAAGAGGCTCAGGATGGAATTGAAGCTCTTGAAATTCTTTCAAAGAAATATGAGGAAATAGATCTTGTGCTTTTAGACTGGAATATGCCTCAAATGAGCGGGTATGAAGTCCTTGTTGAAATAAAATCCAACGACAAATATAAAAAATTACCCGTAATGATGGTAACTACGGAAGGGCAGAGAAGCAATATTGTCGCCGCTGTCCGCGCAGGCGCTGCCAACTATTTAACAAAGCCATTCACAGTTGAAGAATTGGAAACAAAAATTATTGAATGTATTGGAAAGGAAGGTGAATTTTAATGAGTGCTTTTTCTATAGACCGGATTGGTTTTATTTTCACTGATGCGTTGGCTGAAGTTGTTTCCATAACATCAGGCTTTTTGCTTGATATTTCCTCGTTGGAGGATGATTCTGATTTTAACGAAATGGTTGGTTTCATGAGTCTTAATGGGAAAAATCAGGGAATTGTTTTTATTTCAGCCGAAGAAGCCACTATGCGGGTTATCTGTTCCTTTATGACAGGCATCTCCAAGGATGAAGTAACCAGGAATGATATTGAAGATGCCTTGTGCGAGCTTGTCAATATGACCGCGGGCAACGCCAAGTTGCGGTTCAATGAGGCAGAGCAAATATATACACTTTCGCCGCCTTTTTTTATTCGTGGCAAAGATATGTCGATTACAACAAAAAAAAGGGTAAGTATCATTTCAAGGGTTTTGAAAAACGAAGAAATTTCAATTAAACTTAAAGTGGTATTTTACTAGCTGAAAGCGAACAATTTGCAAATTTTTTAAAAAATCATAAAATTTATACTTAACAACCATTAAGTGATATATCTTTCTCTTAAGGCGCATTTTTATTGTAATAATTTGTTGTGCAATTACATTTGCCCTATGGAAAGCTTTTATAGAGTTATTAAAAATGCTTAATATTATTAGGTAAACCCCATCAAACATAAATTGTAAAAATAAAAAAAGCCGCCCTTTTGGACGGCCTTAAAAGCTCCCCCGGACAGACTCGAACTGCCGACCCGATGGTTAACAGCCATCTGCTCTACCGACTGAGCTACAGGGGAATGCAGAAATAAACATATCTAAAATAATAAAACTTGTCAATATTTTTGATTATTTCTGTAATTATTTAAGTATTACAGGATTAAATTTATTTTTTTACCGCAATTAGAACAAATTCCATTATTGACATCTCTTATCGTTGTCTTATATCCGGTTCTTTTTACTATAATATTACTGCAAGAGGGGCATTTTGTATTGTTTTCGGCAATTCCTGTATTCCCAACATATACGTACTCAAGATACTTTGATGCAATTGCTGCAAGATTTATCACTTTTACAGGGTCTGTTCTCTCTATGGAATATTTATAAGCAGGATAATAACATGATAAATGAAACGGAATAGAGTTATTTATTGAAGCAATAAAAGAAGCGATCATCTCAATTTCTTTTTCGCTATCATTTTTACCCGGAATTACAAGGGTTGTAACTTCCACATGAGCTTTTGAGGCAGCAAGTTTTATAAAATCCTTTATTGCCTCAATTCTGCCACCAAGTTCATTGGCATAAAATTTTTCATTAAATGATTTTAAATCAATATTCAATGCATCTATATTTTCAAGAATAGATTCTCCTGCTTCTTTGTTTATATATCCATTTGTAACAAGAACATTTTTAAGATTCCTGTTTCTGACCAACTTTGCTGTCTCTTTTATCCATTCGATATGTATCATTGGCTCTGAATAGGTATAAGCAAGCCCTATTGTGTTAGAAGATGCTGTAATTTCAGCCATCTCCTCCGGAGAGATGGTTTTTGCATTTTGATCAACTTTGGTTGAGATATGGTAATTTTGGCAAAAAGCACAGGTAAGATTACAACTGTAAAATCCTACGGATAATATCTGTGAGTTCGGATAAAAATGGTAGAGGGGCTTTTTTTCAATAGGATCTATTGCAAGGCCGGATATTTTGCCTGCAAATGGTATTATTGGCTTTAAATTGCTGTCAAAACCCCGTACACGGCATTTACCTGATTTTTGCGCTTTAATAACACATAAATTGGGGCAAAGTGTGCATTTTCCGGCTTTTTCATTTTGTTCATTATTTTGTGAAGGAAATTCAAAAAAAAGAGGTATAAGAGTTTTTTTTATTGATTTTTCATCCATTATTTTAAAAAGAATAATTATTGGTTAGCAACGGGCTGTTCAACTGCTTTTTTTTCAAAATAGCTTTCGATAAACTCGGCATTATCTTCATCCATATCTTTAAAAAGGAGTGTTGTGTATAAGTCGCTTCTGAAAACAGTACAATCTGTTGTTAAAATTTTATCCTCAATTTTTATGGAACAATATTGTATAGTGCTTCCGCGTGTTAAATCGCTGGTTATTTCTTCAGGAAGAGAGACTGTTATTCCTTTCATGGAAATTTCAACTACTTTTCCTGTAATAAGTTCCATTGTATCCGGATGGTTAAATATAAAACTTATTTTATCAGAGTCGAGTACAAAATACCTTCTATTCCTTCTTGATTCTTTGGGGATAAGATGGCGTGAAAATACCCCTTTTAAACTATCTACTAAAGCATATTCCTCAACATCTTCATCAACAAGTCCGTTTACTTTAAGATGAGCGGCTTTTTCAGCATCTTCCTGTGAAAAAAGAGCTGTTTTAAGAAGAATAAAAACACTTTCTGTGTGAGGAAAATATGCCCTAAGAACTACTAAAAAAGGTTTCCAATGTCTGGGATAATCTTCTGCGCTAAAAATAACCATTTCAGGGGTAATTTCAGAGATATTATCAATTGCCTTAACAGGATTTGAATAAAATATAAAATCAAAACCAATTGGCGCGAGATGCTTTTTTATTGTTGTTATTGTCGCTTCATTTTCCGCTATAACAAGTATCTTCATTCAGTCCCTTTATTCATAACAAGATAATCATAAATTACCCAAATAGTATCATTTTTTCTCAATTTATAGGTATACTCTTTTACCTCAATAAGCTGCTCATATCTGAATTTTTGCATAACAGTGACTTCTGCATTTTGATCAGTATACCATGTTTTTATAATATTGTAAGCAAATGGGCGATAAATTATTGATTCCGGAGTTGCTGTTCCTTGATCTACAAGCATATTTTTTATAAGCATTTGCTTATATTCATCAAGAAATTTCTTCCTGTTAACATCAGAGAGCCTGTTATAGCTTTCCATTCTGTCTTGAGATTTAAGCATTATACTTTCAAGATCAATATATAGAAAATATTTATTAAATTCGCTTTTCTGGAGCGCTTCTATTGTATATTTTACAACTTCATCCGGCGCTTTTCTCTCCTGTTTGAGAATTTCGCCTGTTTCCTGGTCAATAATTCTCTGTACTTCGTTTATGCCCAAATTAGGTCTTATAGAAAGATCCAATATATTGGATTTTATTGATCTATTATCATATAAGTCCGGAAAAAACTCAAGTTGGACAAAGTAAATACCTGCTTCAGAAATATCAAGTACATCATTTAGAGGTATATTAAATGCAAAAACTTCTCCGGGCTGGATAATCATGTTGCGATAATAAACAGTTTGAGCAGCAGCTATTTTTCTGGTAACTTTATATTTATCTTTTAGTTCTCTCCCTGTTATATCTTTGAATACCATTATTGTGTTAAAATATTTGGGATCTGTGGTCTGAAAAGAGAAATTATCAGGGCTATTGTTGTATAATTCTACGCGAAGTTCAACATTGTCTCCTGCATAATATATTTTTTTATTATAATACCTGATAGAGCAGGTGACATCTCCTGTTGCTGAAAAAAGGGGTGCCAACAGGATGAGTAAAAAACATAAAAATAGTAGATATTTTTTCAAAGGTTTACTCCTGAAA
>Ga0123354_10003902_pt1 | contig 20837 bp, 24 predicted proteins | sample TergutLab28metaG_2_FD_97872 | JGI IMG/M metagenome (GOLD analysis project Ga0123354, IMG submission 97872) | Labiotermes labralis P4 segment gut microbial communities from Petit-Saut dam, French Guiana - Lab288 P4 | ecosystem: Host-associated > Arthropoda: Insects > Digestive system > Gut ...
TATGACGATGTCGAAAGACAATACCACTTGATCACAAATCTTAATGGCTAGAAAGTACGTGTGGAAAGGGTGCCACAAATCACGTTCAAGTGACGTCACGCACACCTGCGACCAGACGTGTAGCACCTGTATGGCCTGCCCCCGTGTGCATTCCCGAGCGTTCGAATGTCCTGTGCGGAATGCAATAGACATTTTAGAAGCCACACATATTTCGCCAAACACAAGGAGAGACCGCAAGGAAAAAATCAGTAACTGAAAGAAAGCGGTGTTGTGCAACGTGCGGATGGGTCGTGACGCACGGAAATCACGTATGTAATAAACGTCTCAGCGACAAATGTAAGGAGAACAAAGAAAGAGTTCTGTTGCGTTATATGAGACTGCTGAAGTACGCGTTCCCCCCCCCCCCGCAAGTGATAAGGTACTCTACGTCTTCTACGATTTTGAAACTACCCAAAATACCGAGTGCACGGCGATGCTAAGTTAATGTACATAATCTCGTCTGCATGCAACATTTCTGTTCGCGGTGTGAGGACGAGGAAGACGGAGTTGACTGCGTGCGATGCGGTAAGTGGAAACTCTCGTTCTGGCAAGATCCCGTCTGGGATCTGCTTTCAAATCTAACTGAACCACGCGCCTGGGCCAGTAAGATCGTAGTTATGGCACAAAACCTCAAGGCGTTCGACCTTCAATTCGTGCTGAATAGGGCGATCCAACTAAAATGGAAACCCGAACTGATTATGAACGGACTTAAAATCATGTGTATGAAAACGGAGCATTTAATGTTTCTGGATAGCGTCTCTTTCCTTCCGTGCCCTTTGCGTAAGTTGACGAGGAGTAGGGTCTGTCGGCCTCCAAATCGTGGTACACGCATTATCTTAATACTGAGGAAAACCTAGACTACGTATACCCCTACGTTTCGTATTACGGAGTGAATGAGATGGGCGAAGAGGAGAGGCAGGAGTTTCTCACGTGGTACGATAGCCAAAAAACGGAATTTTCGACAGGCGCGTGTTTGAGAAATATTTTCAAGATGATGTCACGGTTCTAAGACAGGTGTGCCGAGTAATCAGACGCGAATTCTTGCACATATGGAATATATAGGTATTTATCGGGTCGATGACGATCGCTTTGGCATTAAATGAGTTATTACGTAAACGTTTCCTGCAGCCCGACACTATCAGACTCATACCGACCGGTGGGTACACGTGAAATAACAACTATAGAGAGAAGGCATTGATGTGGTTGCTGCATATGGAAGAGACTGACAGTGTGAAGATAATGCACGGTAGCAAATTTCGCTAGAAGAGGCTACCCGAACAGCCCCGCTTCAGGGTAGACGGTTATTGTCCCGAGACACGTAGTCTACGAGTTCTTTAGTTGCTATTATCACGGCCATACGTTGCAGCCCTTCTGTGACGTCACCACCTTAAGTGGCGGTACGCTAGCGGAACGATATGAGCGAACCATGTCGCGCCTGGAGTAGATAACTTGGCGGGATACCTACTCAAGGTGCAATGGGTATGTGACTTTGGCGATGCAGGGAAGATCGCGCATCCCAGAGTGAAACAGAGTCATAAATGTAGGCCATGCGTGTAAGGATATAGAAGCATGCCTGCGTATGGATTGCCTGATCAAATGTTCGATTGTTCCACCAGAGAAGTTGTATCACCCAGTCGTCCCTTTCAGATGTAATAATCTCATGTTTTGCCTCTGAAGAACGTGCGTTCTCACCTCTTCAAGTGAGGAATGTGTGCATACCCGAGATGGGGATCGTGCCCTCACTGGAACGTGGGTAATGGTTGAGGTGAGTCTGGCTGTTGAAAAGGGGTACCGAATACTCACATATATGAGGTTTAGGAGTATCAGATGACCCAGTATAATCCCGAAAAGCCGAGGGCGGTCTGTTCGTGGACCATATAAACATATTTTTGAAACTTAAAGCGGAAGCTAGTAGTTATCCCGGCTGGGTCCGCAGTCCCGAAGACGAGGACCGATATGTGAACTCGTTTTAGCAGAGCGAAGGGATACGGCTGGATAAGGATTCGATAAGATAGAACGCTGCAAAACGAGGTCTGGCGAAACTCTGTCTCAACTCCATTTGGGGCAAATTCACGGAAGGGAACGATCGGACAATGACCAGATTGATCATGGAACCGAAAGAACTGTATGGATTCCTAGCCACCCCCGGCGTCGAGGTGATGAACATCGCGTTTGCCAGCTATGACGTAGTCGGGATCTCGTGCAAGTATGGTGCACAAGAAGACGTGCCTAATCTGCGTCATACGAACGAGGTAATAGGAGCTTACGTCACCGCGGGGGCAAGAATCAATCTGTATCGCTATCTCGACCGGCTGCGAGAAAACGCGATGTATTGTGACACGGACTCTGTGATATATGTTCAGCCGAAGAGCACGGGCCCCCACTGATTGAAACGGGGGACAAGTTGGGGGAAATGACCTCCGAGTTTCGCCCCTCAGAAAATTTTCGGAATTTGTGAGCGGTGGGCCAAAGAACTACGCGTAGAGGTTGCTGACCGGGGAGGTCGAGAAAAGACTGTGGGTAAAGTAAGGGGCATAAACTTGAATTACAACGCGTCGAAAATAGTAAATTTTTGTCATCAGGGATAAGATTTTGAGAGGAAAACGGAACCCACAGTCGTAAATGTACATACTCAAAATAAGGTTAAATGCAAGAGGACGTGGGGCGGAAGCCTTTCTATTGTCACCGACGCCGAAGATAAAAAATAGAGCATTTCATTTTTCAAGAGGCGGCGATAGTTGACAAAACGTCCGTCCCGTTTGGGTATAAATAGGGTAAGGGTATGTAGGATCGTCACATAACCCTGACCATCCATGATTGATGATCTGAGATTCAAACATCCGTAATAATTTATAGTGAGCGGACCTAGCGTTTCGGGCAAAACGTCGTTCTGCCTACGCTTGCTACAGAACGTCGACGCACTCTGCTCTGAACGCAAATTCGGTGGCGGTATAATCTGGTATTACTGTTAGACGAGTGCAGTTCCGAAACATCAGCAGTTGCCCTTAAACACCACATATCACGAAAGCGTACCGGAGAACTTAGGTGGTGGTGGTGGTAGTAAACCGTACCTCGTGATCCTAGACGGTCTGTTAAACGACGTCTATTCTAAACAAGTGTGTGACTTGTTTACGAGAGGCAGCCATCACAGAAATATGAGCGTAATTTTGATTACGCAAATTCTGTTGCATCAGGGGTGCTACTGTAGAGATATTTCACTGAATGCCCAATATGTGGTCACGTTGAAAACGTCAGAGATAAGAAGCAGTTCGCGTACTTGGCCCAACAAGTGTATCCCGAAGATACTATTGGGTAATATAACGCCTACCTAGATTCGACACAAAGACCCCACGATTACCTCATCTTAGATCTGACACAAGATACGGATGAGGGTTTGCGGTTTGCAACCAACATATTCTCGGAAGAATATCCTCCAGGCGTGTACTCCGAATTAGGCGATGAAGCATGTGAGATCGAATTACCACGCCCTTAACTTGCTCAAGACAGCCGCACCGAAATTTCGTAAAGCTCTAATAACCAATTTTAACAAGGAACTCGTGAACTGTATAAGGGGGTGCGTGTTGAGCCTGCTAAACAGGAATTTAAAATTTTCAAGCTGTAGCACGCGCAAGCTGCAGAAATACAAGTCAGATCATCGCAAGGTCGCCGACAGGCACGTGTCACTCTCGGACAAGAAGCCAGCTTAATTTTTAAGACCAGATAAACATGTTATCTAAGATATACCTCATCCTAGTCGATCACTACTACACGGGGACAAACGTCATGGCCCCTCGCCTCGCGATCGGAAGGAATGTAGTAGACTTAAAAATCACAATCCATATGAAGAGTGGGTTAAGATGAGTTTCGCGAGGCCCATATCAGACGCAAGTCGCGGAGAAAGTCTAATCTTATATCTTAAGACGAGTAATGCCCGACACGGGAAACAGGGAGCTGCCCTTCCCAGAGCCACAGATAGGAAAACAGTTGATGGTCTCTAAAGTCGAGTCGAAAACGCCGCGCTGCGGCCCTACTACACGATTCCTTCGACGTCGAAAGAGATAGTATATGAAACCCCTAAACGAGGATTTATTCCCAAAGACGATGACGTCATGGAGTGGGAGTGGGCACAGACCGAAGAAGAAATTGAAAATGCCGGAATCGTAGCTAGTCCCCCGAAGAGCAGCAGACATTTTCTCGATACACAATACGGTATACATAATGATGGCGTTCAATTAATGAGTGGTGATTCCCCAGTGTTTATAGATCCCGATGATAATAATATCACAATTAAGGGAACCGTGTTTAGAGAGACGGAGGGTATGTGGGAACTATTGACGCGTAAGAATGTGAATTCGCAACTTATCGACAAAGGAGGACTTAAAGACATATAAAAATATTGATATTGGCTAACGCTCTTTTAAATATATATCATCATCGCGATAACATTAATATAACGTGAGGTAAGAAATTTCGCGATGTCACTGCGCCCCTATTCGCGAAACCGAAAGGACGGGGTTTCAAATCGTCGTAACGGCGCAGGGGGCAAGGTGGCAAAAGTATGAACAAATTATATTATGACCCCGCCAGACCGTCGGAATTCTCGTCTCTGAGGAAGCTACGGTCGGCCACGGCGGAGGTGGCGGCGAAGAAGTCTGTTGACGTTTTCGGAAACCGGTTAGAGAAATAGGATGCCTGTACGCTTCATAGACCTGTGAGGAAGCGTTTCGCGCGTAATCCCTATACAGTGACGAACGTGATGGACGTGTAGAAATGCGATCTGTTGGATGTGCAGGCCTACGCAAAATATATTGATACTTATAGATACATTCTTTCGGTAATAGATGTATTCTCGAAATATCAACATATGATAACTTTAAAGACAAAGAGCGGGATGTCTGTCGCCTCGTCGTTTCGGTGCATATTCAATTACCCTAAATATTCGACATGTCGGCGCCGCCCAATGAGGGTGCGCACTAATAAGGGCAAGGAATTTCTAAATAAACATTTTCAGAATATGTTACAAGGCGTGGGCATTCAGTTTCAGATGTGCAGGAACACCGAACTGAAATGTGCGGTCGTGGAACGCGTGCATCGCAGGCTTCGTGATTCACTAAAAATATTTTACACATGAAAGTACGTACAAATATATCAATGTTCTGCCTAAATTTGACAAGGCCTACAATGACACGGTTCACACGACGACTGGCGTGGCGCCCTCGCGAGTCACCGATTCAGACTTGCTAGCGATATGGAAGAGAATGGAGGTGGCCCGGAGAGGGAGTGTTCGTGTCGCGAAAAAAGCGACGTGTCGGGTGGGGACGCACCTGCGCATCAGTAAAGAGAAGATGCGGTTCGCCAAGGCTGCCGAATAGATTTCCAGCACCGAGGTTTTCAAGGTCGCGAAATTAACTGACAGGCGGCCACGTTCCGTCTATGAAGTATACGATTTAAATGGCACGCCTATGAATGGCTAGTTTTATCGCGAGAAACTGACCCACGAAGGAATGAATTACAGGACCGCCTATAAAATAAATAAAATACTGGACAAGACGGTCGGAAGCAGTATTCGCAAATATCTCGTCCGCTGGCGAGGTTACAGTCAGGACTTCGACTCTTGGGTGAGCGCACCTAGCGTGAATATGTAATATGGCGAAGCAGAGCTATTTTTACGTCACTCTGTTCACCAACGCCTCACGCGACATCTATGAACAGAATACGCACGTTGATTTCACGGTAAACTTGCTCAGCTCGTCTACCTGAGTTCGATCTCCAATTGGGAGGTGGGGCTGTGTGAATTTTCGTGTTTCTCGCCGCACATGGGGGAGGAGGAAACCACTGCCCTAATGTACTGTAACCTGATATCGCCGCAATTTTTGGGCGACAGTACTCCCCGCTGTATACGGACATTCGTCTTCCCATCATCATCATTTCAGCACGAGTTTCAAAACGTGTTTTATGTGCCTGTCGAGCAGAGGACATTTCAGAACATTCGAATAAATTTCCTGATGACCGAGGGTTTGCACATCCCCTTCGAAGCCAGCACGACGCCCACAAAAGTGGTGCTTCATTTTCGCAAAATTTCAAGTGGTAAAGTTCATAAAATTGGACGTCGCCATCTTGAACAGAACATTTGCAGCGATGGATCCATTAGAAGTGTACCACCTAAATCAGGCAGGACGTGGACTTACCACCCCGGGGATCCGTCCCGTCTACTCCGCCCCGCTCTGCCTTCAGTGAGGGCACAGGAGAGGTAAATTTTGCGGCAGTGTCTTCCTCAGTGTTCGCCCAATCCTGTGGATCGGGTTCAAACCAGTGGGCCGTGAGACGTTGCGTACCGGTGGCAAAATCCTTACCGATATCGCTGAATCCGCACAAAATTTAATTAGCAAATTGAGAATTCGTGACCGCAAACGCGCCAGAGCAGCGGGAGGTAAGAAAAGGCGCCAAAGGTCAAATGTGTCCCCGAGAAAAATAATAAGGAGAGACATTTTTTTTAGTTTTAATTTAGTCACCCTTCACCAGGCCGTCATGCCTGCCGCGGCGGAGAAAGCGTTAGTTAGTAGCGAGTTTGATATCTTTGTAGGGAGACCTATACAGACGTCTGTGCTCGGGGCTATAGGGGACGCATGTAAACCCATCGCCCCCGTGGAACAACATGATCTGGAATTTTTATACCTGCGATAATGATACGTACATTGATCTCCATATCAAAATGTATGTCCAAGGTAAATTGACCTCAGTCTCGGGAAAGGATGTGGACTTTCCGGACCACACGGGCGTGACAAATAAGTCCTCCACTCCCTATTCAGTCAACGTAACGTCACTTTCAAATGCGTCACAATCACGCAGGCGAGTGAACATTATCACTACCGCTCCCATCTCAAGACGCTCATGACCTACGGCACAGATGCTGCAGCCACTCATCTCTCGAACTCCTACTGGTATTTAGATACGGGCGACATGCTGCTTAACGATTCCTCGGCCGAGAGTCAGACAACCGCGTCTAACCGGACATTCGTCACTCGATCGAACAGCGAGTAGGGAAATACAGCTATTTGGTCGATTACATAGTGACATATGTGACGTGCACCTATACTTGCAGCCGGGCGTCAGGTTGCAGATCGGATAGACTAAAGCACGACCTACCTTTTTTTCTCATGAAAAAGAGTGTCGTTTAAAAAACCGTCTACAAATTTTTCGACGGCTAATTACTGGTAGGCGCGTCAGGCCGAACCCCGCCATACTGCTGGCTCACAATTCGAAACTAAAGAAGGGGAGCCTTGTGCGGTATAACCTGTCGAGGGTCGAAATCAAGACATTGAAATTCCCGGCCGCATCAAAATCATTGTCTATAGACAACGCCGTCGTGGGTCCCAATCCGAAACGTCTCTTGTTCACCGTGGTTAAGAACCCAGATTTCATCGGCTCATTGGACAGCAACCTGTACAAGTTTCAGCATTACATCAGTGATTTTTCGTTGTTTGCGAACGGGAAACAATTCCCTAACGAGGGACTATCTCTGGGCATGGATGATGAAAAAACGACTGTCATGGGTTACAGGACGCTTTTCGGAGCGTCCTGTATACATCACTCGAACACGGGACTTCGGATAACACACGATATGTACACGAGTATAAACCGCTATTTCATGTTACTGTTTGCCCTCACATCTGCTAGGGGCGCGTCGGATGGTCATTCGTCCCACCCCGAGAACGGCAATATCAGGATTGAATTGAAATTCAATAAAACGTTGCCCGAGGCGATCACGTGCCTGCTTTAAGTAGAATTCGACAATTCGGTCCTTGTAGATTTTCCGCGTTCCTTCACGACCGACTTGTGATGGACACCGTGCAGATACTGTGTACACTGCGTGACGTCAGCTCATTCCTCGACTTTCTCCCCTCCGAACTCCTACCTCAATCGCGCAAACCTCCGTCACCGTCATCGTCAATGCCGATCCCCACACAGTGAGAGGTTCACACTGGCTAGGCGTGCACTTCCGACCCAAAATATCGAGAGTTTACTACTTTGATTCATATGGCATCGTACCGCTCGTACCCAGCTTCCAGGCATTCATTAAACGCAACTGCACGACTTGGGACTATAACAGGCGGAAGCTGGAAGGCCTGACGACAGACGTCTTCGGAAAGTACTGCTGTCTATGGATCGGGTATACACTCCGAAACAATTCATCAACTATCCGATGCGTGAAGCGCAGCAGACCGGCAAGTGGAGCGGTTCTTCTCTACCGAATTCGGGGCCCACATGTCCCGTGTCGGCTTGGGACAATGCTGTCGCAGCTACCTATAAAAAGTTAGGTACTTTGCCCGAATACAATAATTCTTAATCTAACATTGCTGGAGGTAGGGAGGCCGTGATTGATTTCGAGTTCTTGCGGGGGCGCCAGAATGAGGCGGTCGTCAAGGAACTGTACGTGGCTAGCGTCGCGGCATTCGAGACATTCCGTTTCAAGAGCCCCTACAAGATGGCGTTACATGGCTCGTCAGAGAGCGATCGAAATTGGGCCGACGGACATATAGAATATAAAGAATTGCACACGGTCCTTAGAGAGGCCGTGGCCGGTTTCGCACACCTCTAAATCTACGACGTCTCTAAATGTATATTCCTCGCAGGACTGACGGGACGGCCAATCCATAACCTAGAGGATCTCGAGTGCCCACCACCCGTCTCTATGAAACACAAACGATGGTGTACATTGCCATGTCACTAGTTTCCCAATTTGCTTGCGCAACCAAAACCGCGCGTTCTCTCGACGATTGGTTAATTTACTATCTGCAGAAGAAAGATTTTGTTCAATGTCCTGCTGATATGACATGTCATACTGCCGAATTTGTTGCAGCTTAATAAAAACCCGATCGAGCACGTCCCACATCATTCAACTGCTGCGATGGCTACTAGTCGGCTACAACCTGCCACTAAGATGAAGCACGCCCTGGAGCAAGTGCTGCCCGACACCTCGTCCGACATCTGTCCCTACTGGCCTGTCAGTCCGGCATTCGATCCCCAGAGAGTCCTGCTGAGACGTCTATTTTTCATCAACTCGGACAGGACCAAGTACGGGTCTGTCGGTTTCTACCCCGCACGTGACTATCAGCCACTGGTGGAATTCGGCGACATACGGAGGTGTGGGTAGAAATCCATCATTCTCAAAGACCAGCATATCGACAAGCTTGCGGACTGTCTACCCAAGATGCTCGTTTCAATCTGCAATGGAGGGACAGGAGCAGGGTGCATGAGTGGTGTCTTCCGCCTATCATCGCCGAAATATTTCGGGTCGGCAAGACTGTATTTCGGCACGCACTACATTAGCCTAAGTATACTTGGCCTACAATATTTCGTCCGAATGTTTCACATTTTGCAACAACAATTGCCGGATGTCAATATCGCTTGGCCGGACATACTGTCGTATGAGACATCGCCCGTAACTTCAATGACGTATGTCGGACCTGTGCCTAACGCTAGTGACCTCATAGAATATCGTCATCTGTTCGAGGAACTCGTAACAGCTGTATAAACATGTGTAACTACTGCTTATCTGAATAAACGCCTAATTCAACAGAACTGTTTTCTTGGGATCAGTGCACATATTACTAAAAATATTCACTGCACCTACCTTTGTGTTTCTCGACACAGCCCTGCGGAACGCCTTTTTCTTCACACAGGAGCAGCAGCAGCAGCAACCACCGGCAAGGATAGAGGAGCAACGACCACCTAGATGAAGCCTCACATTAATTCTCTTCCGGATACGCACATGTTTCAGAATGATCATCTCAGGAATGCAAATGTGTAACATCGCTTACGTTCACGTACATATCTGTGTTTGAAGTGCTCTACTTATGTCTGTCGAATGCAAGGGTAGCAGAGGAAAACTGTTTGGCTCACGCTCTAATAATAGCGATCGTGACTTATCTTCCGGTCTTGTCGATACGCCTTCCGAGTCGGACCGTTATTATTAATGCATGAGGTACTCCATTTTCCTCTGCGACCATGGCATTCGGCAGCCACGAGCAGAAGGACATCAAACACAACAGCACTGAATGTGAACATAGGCGATGTTGCGCAAGTGTATTCGTGATGAACGTGCTGCAACATGTGAGCTGGCCTTTCAACTCACTGCACTGATGTATCATGTACAAACTTCACCTACCCCCTGTCTACACAGTAGCAGCTTCTTTCTCGATGCACAAAGGCGTCCACAACAACAATTCTATGATGGGTGTCTTCGCAACTTGTAACACAAAATAACAGCTTCCTTCACGATGCAAACACTCAAGCCGCCACCACAACAATGCTATTATGGGGTGGGGTTCCTCTACGGTTACGTTTTATACAGACACCTAGGCGTCTGTTCCCCCTTCACTCATTCGATATAACACAAGACAATGATTGATCTATGTTACGTCAGTGGCTTGAAACAAATATGCCTGCGTGAGTATGGTGACATCACCTTCGTACCTATTGGTCGACGGGTGTGCGCGTAACCTAATGCTATAGCAAAAAATGGCACGCTCCTGCACGTGATTAATTTCCCTTAGGTATGTGCCAAGGTGAACGTGCTAAATTAATCTTCTAACTGTGCCGGGTACTCTGCTTTCACTTATTTCACTAGCAACTGTTTTTCCACCGACCACCGATGCATTCCATTACTCATGGACTGTGATAAGGGTGACCATCACATTTGCCTTCCGCCTCTTCACATACATATACCTAACTTTTTCCTTAGGCGGGTGCGAAATTTTAACATGCCACATTTTGGTGAAAACTTAACTTCTTGTATTTTCATACGGTATATCACGTCAGCTTTCGGACTAACAATTCTGACGAGGTCAATTTCACCTTCGCTTCATTCACGCATTATAAGCAAGCGGGGGCCTTCTCTCTTCTCCTCACCCCACGTTGCGGTACGTCCCGGCCCTGTGCCAATCCACACGGCGGCACGCCCGCCATATTGTACCTTTTAATTCAAATCTGTCCGATGACAAGTCACGAGGTCCCGGCTGGTGGGCTTGGGCGTAGAGGTGCCGAAGCTACAGAACGAGTAGTGCCTGAACAGTACTTACGACCTTCCTGTACCGGGCCCGAGGTACCTAGCTGGACGACGGCTGCCATCCCTCCCGACTGTCACAGATACAAACCTCGGAAATTACCATTCTGTCCGGCGGCTTGGCGTAGGGGTGGAGGGCCGAGGCTAAAGAACGAATGATGCCTGGACCGTAATTATAACCTTCCTGCACCGGGCCCCTGGGGGGACCATGCGGCTGCCACACCCTGATTAAATTACCTCCGTTACAAATGTCAAACATTAATCCTTTTTAATAGTGTGCCTAGAATGAATTTGGGACCTTCTTGCCCCGTGCCCCTGGGGGGACCAAACTTGACGGCGGCTGCCCAAACCTGTTAAACAATTTAAACGCCGATCCTTTCTAATGTTATGCTATAGAAAGAGTAGTGTCTGGTCCACACTTAGGACCTTCCTGCACACTCCGCATCATTGCCTGCTTAAACACCTGCCGGTATTTACGACCTTCTTGCACGGGACTTCGAACGGGCCAGGGCGTAGACAGTGCAACGGTTGAATCGTAATACGAAGCTCAACGGCGGCTGCCACCCTGATACAATACCTAGGAACAAACAAATCGAAAGCCGATCATGTTTAATATTATAGATTAAAGAAAGAGTAGTGCTATGACTGTACTTAAGACCTAGCACCACAGGCAGGACTTACGACCTTCTTGCACGGACCCCTGGACGTCTCGGGGCGTAGGGTCGGCTACGGAGGGACCGCAATACCAAACTGATTGGCGGCTGCCACCCTCATACATTTCTTGGGAAAACAAGTCGAAAGCCGCTCCTTCTTAATAATATAGACTAAAGAAAAATTAGTGCCAAGACTATACTTAGGTCCTTCTTGCAATCAATCACTTCTTTCACACATAGCCCACTCTTGCACGGACCCCTGGACATCCCGGGTCGTAAGGAGGGAAATGGAGTGACCGCGATACCAAGCTGGACGGCGGCTGCCACCCTGATGAAGGACCTAGGAAAACAAGTCGAAAACCGATTCTTTTTTAATAATATGGGATATAAGAGCCCGGTTACGACTCTCGCAAGCCGCACAGTTCGGTGAGCGATCGCACTTTTGACACCTCAGGCCCTCGTGCCACTGACACAATGAAGTGAGGATGGGGATGGAGGGCTGTCCTTGGCGGGTTGCGGATAGCAGCTGCGTGACTCCCTGAACATCCGTGTTCAGGGATTCCTGTTTCTCTATGACGACGCTCTCTTCCATACCCCTACCAATTTCATTCACCAGAAGTCGCGCACAGCGGTCCTTTGGTGTAGGTGTAGAAACTCACACCGTCTTTCCCATCAAGGGGCCGCAGCGCACTGACCGCGTCTCTGAACCCGTCGGCGGTTGATGGGACGACCATCAACGTCTCGCCCTTTAGTTGGGCCATCAGAACGCCAGGACAGGATGCCCGCAACCAGACCAGGAAGGAACGGGTGTCACTAACACCTGAAATAAAAAATTGCGTCTTGTTAGGACGCTCTGCTCCTTGTGAGTAGGCGTTGGTCAATTCGGCTTTCAAAAGTGGTGCCATCTGGCATGTCGCTCAGAGGCGCTGACATGTCGCTAGACATGCGCCTATTGGTTGTCTCCATTGAGACACCGGTCTTGGATGGTTCCGAATCCATGGCTGCGGGCTTGAGCGGCCTACTTGGCTGAGCCGGGGTGACGGGACAGACCAATACAGCCTTGTACGTTGCCCTTCCCACGTATGTTCCGGGTTGCTGGCTGCCATCAGCATCTTGTTCGCCCGTGACGCTTGAGGTCGCGGACAGAGGTGCGGACCTAGTGCTAGTTGATGGTCGCCCGTTGGCGGGCTCCATAGAGTCGCCCGAACTTGCTAGCTCGTTTGCTTTGCGCTTGCCCGCGTGCTATTGAGAGGCTCTGGCTCCACTTCCAAATGTGGTGTTGCGTCTCCCATCAGGCACAGTTGGCTTCTTTTTATTCCGCGCCATAGCCAGTCTCAGCTCCTTGAGAAGGCCCGGCGACATCTGAAAAGTAGAAATAGCCTACATAAAGGCTACGTCGTCCTGCGTCAGCATGACGCTTCGGCAGGGGCACTCCGAGAAGTCCTCCCGACACTCCTCTGGTGTGGTTCTGCTGTAGAATAAGTGCAGAAACCAGCGCAGTCATTAGCCTGTTTGATCAGTTAAACGAGGCAGGTAGATGTTTCGATCGTTTCTCCAAGCCGGTCACCACCAGACTCACTCACATAACTGACTCCCTCACTAGTAATTAGTCATCCTTTTTTATGTTTTAAGTACCTGATTTCTCGTCACACTGATAGCGATCCAAAATTTTCCAGGAATACAAATTTGATTTCTTCAAATACGCCGGTATACACAGGCACGTTTTATTTTACACGACCCCCAGCTTCTACATAGATGACATCTCAGTGAACACAGACATACGCTACGATACAGGTAAGCTGTGCAATACCAACGCAATAAGTATGGTGCCGTATAATGTTGATACATCATTCGTTCACAGAAACAAATTATGTCTCTCCATAGTTTCGTTTAATTTTTATTTATTCATTTAAAACAGTGCATTCGCATGTATAATAAATTACACCTGTAGCACGTAACACCGCCGAGTCCATGGTTCGATTCGAGCGCAGCTCATTTGGGGGTTTGTTGTTAAAAAACTAGAAATGGAACAAGTTTTTCTAGGAGCACTTGGTTCCTATACTGTCAAAATCATTCCATCGATGCTGCATATTGATCTATCTTTCACGGACACCGTGTAATCCAGATACTGACAGCTTTATTAAATAAACCAGTAAAAAAAAATGCATGTTGCTCCCAGGCAGAAGTGTCGAGAATTACAGACACCATCTTGGCATATGCTGAACCACACATTCGCTTCCAAGCAGTAAGTGTGGCAGGCAGGTTCCAAAAAAGAAAGAACGTGAGTTAGTGTTTTCACAGAAGTGTGAGTCAGGTTTCTCTTATTCTGGAATATGACGCTGTTTCATTGGGTAATTAATTTCTGACATTTCTTACAAATGTAGTATTTTGAAAATTAAGGTCTAGAAGTCCGGAAGATCGGACCATTGAACATGACATTATTTCCCAGAAGTAAGGAATTCTTAAAGGAGTGGTGTACTCGAATATCCTTTGTAGGTGTTATTGAGTACAGGGTGAGTTTTGATGGAGGATCTGCTAACGATACTACAGTTTTAGTGAGTCTTCTAGATCGGGTTGCCAACTACGTCATTCGTGACATCGAAAAGCATCAAGAAATTCTGAAAGTCCCGCAGGCTATACTGTGGTGGCCCTGCCTAATGGATCCTGAACCTGCAAATCTGTAAACACTAGGTGTGAGAAAACGACACCCAGAATCTTGCAGGCACTTCGTTGCGGCTGATTTGTTGTAGAGCCGTGCTTTTATGCGCTGTCCGTTTTAAAACTGTATGTATTATAATTTTCATGCGTTTATTAGTATATCAATTTCTGTTCTGAAAATACTTATTTCAGTTTCGACCTTCCACAAACAGCGTGGTGACTGATGACGTGTATCGGTTGCCGGTGGGAATAAGGAAACTGGAGTGGAACAACATAAGCTTGAGAATCAACGGAAGACATCTATATCAGAGGTTTCGGTCAGCATGAGGATTCCGAGGTAAGGCCAGTGCAGAGATGTACTGTGGAATACAGTTTGGTTTCTATAGGTTCAATATGGTAGTGATTATGATGATGATGATATATCAAACATATATGCTTAAGCTATACCAATTCTGATATATAATCGGAAGGCACCCGGTGCATACCTCTGCGGCAAACCAACTTCCCTTATTGAGATTCTCAATGATTTCCTCAGTTCTCCTAGGCAAATACCGGATTAGTACACCTGTCTCCTTCTTTCACGTCAATTTCACTAACTGTTCTAGTATTCGACGACATGCTGTGCGAATTACTGGGCGCGCTGGTAAATCAATTACGAATAAATAAATTAAAACTTTAAAATTATTATTATTATTATATGCAGGGTATTTGCAATTATACACCTGTAACAAAACACGGTTCTAGGGCATATAGTGTTGCGACTCTCCGTATTTAAATTCATGCCACATTGAATGTAAATTCCCATGTTAAATCCTTCGTACTTTTGTCTTAGTACTTTACCAAGTATGTGTGCAGTACCCAGTATGTCTGTATTGTGTAGTACCTTGATTTCGTACTTTTCCGACATGTTGCTCAGGATTTTCTCAATGATTTTGTAATGGTAACAGTTGCCCTTATTACTACATTTATCGTTTTGTTTTACATTCCACATGTTCTGTATTTGTATAGCGGTCTTTATATTTTAGAATCCACTCGGCTTCATTTTCATTATGTTTCTGCCTCCTGAAATTGCAGCATCTATTACCATACGTGTCCTTACTTCATTATCCCGGATTATGATGTACGGTTTTTTGATAGGGATAGCCGTGTCGGTTATCATCATCATCATCATCATTGGCCGTACCCAGTAGCCGTACGGTCTAAGGCGTGGGCCTGCCGCCGCTCCTTTTTTGGGATTGCGGGTTCGAATCCCGCCTAGGGCATGGATATCGTCCAGAGTAATCCTACGAAGTGTGAACTTTCTGAATGGGATTGCGAAGCCTCGGGAACGAGGAGACTCTAACTCACTACGGACTGTCGAGGCATGAAAACAATAAAAGATTGCTAATTAACATTCCGGCTCGAATCCCGCTGAGGGCATGGATGTTCGTTACTTGTGTTTTTGATGTGTAGGTAATAGTAGCTTCTAAGACGAAATGAACACTCGTTCAGAGGAGTCCTACGACGCGTTTGTGTCTTAATTTTGTGTGATCAAGAGACTTCAAGAAGACGAAACCTAGGTCTGAGTTGGGATGATTCATCCCAGAAAAGATTAGTATTATGAGTAGTAGGATTAGATGCTGTAGTGACACTGTAGTTGAAAATTTAAGGTCGTGCATAGGAATACCGAATATTAATACACCTTCGGAAAGTGAAAGAGGAAAGTCAAAAAAGTTTTCTTAATCTTTTGGTTTACTTCACACCATTTTTCAGTATCTGACGACGTGTAGCGTAAATGATAGGACGAAAATGAAGGATATGTTAGCGCAGAGGTAATATTAAGTGTATCTTAAACAGACAATGAGAGATGATTTGGCCTCATTTCACCTGGTTGACACATTTTCTTCATCTTCCGCAGGTTTCTATTCCACGGAGTTAGCTGACTTCTTCAACAAGGAATACACGATAAAATTAATTCTTTGTTTACAGATCAGTGGGAAGGGCCACGACTTTCCACTTATTGCACGCGACTACAAACTGAATAATTGGATCGGAGATAATGCATAACGAACTTCGAATTAACCTTATTCAGAGGAGATTATGGACTTCGTAGACAGAGGAGGTATTATGATCACTGAAGATTGCCCAGCTGTAGAAATTGGGTAAGTTTGAGAGTTCGAGATTATGTCGATTTATATATGGATTATTTGAGGGATACCGGTTACATCGAGGACATATTCAGGTCGTGATGTTTGGTGAGCAGGGTATGATGTGGAAAGGGGTGGTCGTGCATTATTCAGTCTACTGCCCTTATATTTCTTTGAATAACAATCGGAAAATAATCGTTGAAAGCCGACTCCATGTACAGCTGTTCGCACGTAAATTTTCAAAAATATTTTCGCGTATTGCTTATGTCATTGAAGTAGATATTCATTTATTCGAAAAAACAGCAAGAGAATTCAGCAATATACTACCTAAAAACAGACTGCTCCATAACATTGACCGACACCGCAATAGGACACGGGCAAAAACTGCTGTACGACACAGTGAACACTGTCATGGGACACTGGCAAACAATACTGTAGGACACTCAGAGACGCTATAATAGGACACTGACAAACACTGCTCTAGGACACAGAGAACACTGTAATAGTAAGATGACAAACACTGCTGTAGGAGACTGAGAGACACTGCAACAGGACAATGGCAAACACTGCTGTAGGACACTGAGAACACTGAAATAGGACAATGGCAAATATTGCTGAAGGACACTGAAATCACTGTAATAGTAAAATGACAAACACTGCTGTAGGACACTGACACTGTAATAGGACACCGGAAAACACTGCTAGAGGACACTGAAAAAAATGTAATAGTACAATGACAAGAAATGTTGTAGGACACTTGCCCACACTGTTGTAGGACACTGAGAGACACTGCAATAGGACACTGACAAACACTGTTGTAGAACACCGAGGGACACTGCAATAGGACACTGGCAATCACTGCTCTAGAATACGGAGAGACACTGCAATAGGATATTGGTAACACTGCTGCATGACACTGAAGAATTTGTAATAGGACAACGAAAAAGTATTTTGTAGGATACTCAGAACACTGTAATAGGATACTGGCAAACACTGTGTAGGGTACTGGCAGACACTGTAGTAGGACACTGGCAAAAAATTCTGTAGGATATTGGGAGACACAATAATAGGACAATGGCCAAAACTGCTGTAGGACAGTTTCAAAACCGTAATAGCACCCAGGCGAACACTGTTTTAGGAAACTGACGGACACAGATAAAGGACACTCGCACACAATGCTGTAGGACAGTGAGAAAACTGTAATAGGACACTGGCAAACACTGCTGTAGGACACTCAGAACACTGCAAGAGGACACGGGCAAACACTGCTGTAGGACACTCAGAACACTGCAATAGGACACTGGCGAACACTGTTGTAGGACAAAGAGAGACAACGAAATAGGGCACTGGCACACACTGACACAGGATACATAGAACACTGTAAAAGGACACTGGCGAACACTGCTCTTTGACACTGAGACACACTGCAATAGGACACTTTCAAACACTGCTGCAAGTAGCAAGGCTTGCATTTTGAGACCCACTGACGTCACAGATCGTGATGAAAACAAACACGGCGATGGGGTCAATGACCTCATGAAGTCATATTTAAACAATGGGGACTTTTCCCCAAGCGGTCACATGATTTAAACAAACATGGCGGATGACCTACTTATCGCTAGACAGTGTGGCGCCTAACCTGACCTTAACCTCTGATATGTAAACAAATAACGTCACATGAAAAACAAAGATGGCGGCCGACCTTGCCTTCGTGGGTCAAGTTGTGTAAACAAAGATGGCGATGGTCAATTGATATAAACAAATGACGTAGTATGTAAACAAAAACGGCGGATGACCCAATTTCGGCAGACAGTATGGCGCCTAACCTAACTTTAACATCTGATTGGTAAATAATTGAAGTATTATGTAAATAAAGATGCCGGACGAACTAATTTTGGCAGACTACATGGCACCTAACGTAACGTTAGGCTCTGATATTTAAATGAATATGGCGATGATCATACGATGTAAACAAATTACATAGTATGTAAAGAAATATGGCGGATGACCCAATTTCGGCAGACAGTATGGCGGCGGGTATTATTTTAGCTTGAGCGCTAACCCAAGCTTAAAGTCCGCCATTGTAAAAGAGCGCAATTTTGAAATTTGTTCTAAACTAACATTAAGTTTCAATTGGCGCCTTCCGCCATTTTGGATGAGCGCCTCTTTTAAATTTGTACTAACACAAGTCTGTCATTTTGTAATATGGCCACATGCGCGGTAATTTTAAAATTTGTTCTAAGTTAACTTTAAGTATGAATTGGCGCTTTCCAATATGGCCACTAGGGCGGTACTTTTAAAATTTGTGCTACCTAAATTTAAGTTTGAATTGGAGCTTTCCGCCATTTTCCAATATGACAAAAAACGCGGTACTTTTAAAAACTGTTTAACCTAACTTCAAGTTTGAATTGGCACTTTCCAATATGGCTACCAGCGCAGTACTTTTTACATTTCTGCTAACGAACTTTAAGTTTACATTGGCGCTTTCCGCCATTTTAAGTGAGCGCCACATTTAAATTTGTTCTAACCTTAGTTTCAAGACCGCCATTTTCCAATATGGCTACGTGCGCGCTAATTTTAAATAAAACCTAACTTTAAAGTTTCGTCCTTCCAATATGGCTACCAGCGCGGTACTTTTAAATTAAACCTAACATTAAAATCTATCATTTTAAAATATGGGTATCAGCGTCTTAACTTTAAGTTAAACTTTATATGAATTCGTGTTTCTTGAAAAGAGTTGGCTGAAGCGGTAAGATTCCGGACTCACAACTGAACTATTCTAGGTTGAAATCCCGTGGCTTTAAAAATATCTTTTTAAATGATCCTACCCTGGTATAAGGAAACTAAATACCCACAATTTACATTTTACAAACATATAATATGTAGGATTTTATTAGTCTGTACACTTACGTTACTTAATGAGCAGAGTGTGGTTCGGTAACCGACAGAAGTTAGCTTACGGTGTGATTAATAACCAGCAATTTGTTTAAATAATCTGTTTACACACTTGCTATGACTTCTTTTTCTTAGAGGTATCGGGTAGAAAGTAAATACACTAATTTTATTAACATATAGTGAATTTAAACTTGCAGGTACGTCTTTCACACATAATTTACTGAGGCTCTTTAAGCACACGATGAGTTTGTTTAGTACAATAGACGGTGGCACCACGATAGTAGTCGCATAAAGGTTATTCTGAGCCACTTCGTGTAAACATCTTACGTTTGCTAGTCACTTAGGTACTTGTAAATTAATATCAAAGAAATCAAACACACGACCATGCCTTGACGTAAGTAGTCTCATTACTCTGTGATAACTCGAAATAATCTCCCGTATGCGTTTTATAAGTAACACTGTATTCTTTATAAGCAATATATTTTTCAACATAATCTGCGCAATTTAACTTTTCACAGCACAACACGTTGAAGTGAATTTCCTTCACAGAGTATACGATACCAGCTGCATAACTGGGGTACAGATTAAATGAACCAAACAACACTTTATCACTGTTCCTGGTCGTAACAATATTATGACTTTGTGTTCTTAACTTGAAATGTATCATACCATACACCCTGTCCTACAATATTATTCAAGTCTTCACATAATCGTCCGATGTTAGAGTTTGGATGGAACGAAATTCGCGAAAATTTAGAATATCAATTGTATGTAACTTTCATAACTGACCACAAAGGGGCTTGCTGCTGAACTGTGGGAGCGGACTAGACAACCACTACCGAAACTGAAGGGTTGGTGTTTGCCTCATGTTAAACAGTTTCGAACATGCGCATTGAAACTCACCTGGTATAACTCTATATGAAATAGGAATGGCTGTACTAAACCGCACTCGCTGTATATTACTTTGTTCGAGGAGCACATTATAATGCGAATGCAGGGCCTTTTATACGTAGTGTGTAAACAGATTTCGGACTCCATTTCGCATGCTCCCACCAAACCACATCTGTAATTTTCCAATCTTTAGAACAACACCGCCATGGACACATAATGTGTGGTCTTTTTTTCCTGTAACAAGAACAATTTTATATTAGTAAGCTCTTCGAGAAAATATGTTTTTTAATGGACAGGTTTTTGTTTATAAAATACGTTACCTGTATAAAAGAATGTACATTTTTAGAATAGTATGTAAAAGAAAATCATTCTTTCTACAGATAATTTCATTTAATTCCTACTGTGTTTATGTACTATGGCCCATCTACCTGCCTTCAATTATCACATACCACATAACATGTCTCTTTATCATATCCCTAAGCACTGCAGCTGTCACATGATGTCCCAGCA
>Ga0123354_10003903_pt1 | contig 20834 bp, 13 predicted proteins | sample TergutLab28metaG_2_FD_97872 | JGI IMG/M metagenome (GOLD analysis project Ga0123354, IMG submission 97872) | Labiotermes labralis P4 segment gut microbial communities from Petit-Saut dam, French Guiana - Lab288 P4 | ecosystem: Host-associated > Arthropoda: Insects > Digestive system > Gut ...
CGGCGAAATAGCATACATCATTTGATGAATCCCCTTTGTATCGCGCAGATAACGAATGGTAAATTTCCACAATTCAATAAACTCCTCGTCTGTTGCGCATTTGGCGCCCCACCAGTTCCAAGTCTGTGTATGTTCGTGCCACGGGCGAAAGATAAACGGAATCGCTTTTCCGGTTTCATCTTTCAGAGTGTTGATGTATCTCGCCAAATTGTCCATCCAAACCTTGAATTTGATATTCATTTCAGAACCTTCCTGCAAAATTCCTTTTACAACAGTGGTGTCGGAGTTATCCCACGAAGTGCCTTTGGGATAAGAAAGCCCCGGCGCGTAAGTTTTAGGATTATCCACATGCCAGCAAACCATAATGATTTGCTTCCGACTATGGGCATACTGAATGATTTCTCGCATTTTGTCGAAGGGAATTCTGTTGATGTTGACGGAAGCGCCATGTTCGATTTTGCCAAAATCAACGCTGCAAACTGCGGGATGACTTCCTGTAATGTCTTTCACATCCGAACGACCCAAATCATTCCTCCACGAATGTCCATACGCCAAGGCGTCATGATGTCCCAACATAACATGACCGCTGTTTTGCACTACCATCAAAAGGTTGTACAAAGCGATAACTTCAGGAGTTGCATGAGCATCGGTTACTAATCCCTGCGCCCATATACTTTTGAAACTTATTCCTGATAACAGGAAAATAATAATAAGAAATTTCTTCATGAGCGATCTTATTTTTTAGCATTTGCAACCAAAGCGCGCATGTATTCCAAAGCCAACTTCGTTTGTTCGTCTACTTCCCTGAGCGTACCCGGATTTCCTTTGGCATCAGGCACATTATGACAAAATTCCCAACACAGGTAACCGTTATAATTGATTCTCTTCAATTCATTGACAAGATGCTGGTAATTTTGGATGGGTTCGCCAAAAATCGTTGGAAGACCAACAATTTTTCCATCAGGCAACCGTTTGAACTCGCCATTGTAGTGAAAATGAACATCTAAATGTCCAATGGTATTTATGGCGGCGGTAATGTTTTCTTTCGAATCTTCGTTGTGTGGAATATCGAAACAGATTTTAAGGCTTGGCGAATCAATCGAAAGAATCATATCATAAGCATCGCGCCAATTTCGAATAAGCGGAGGATGATTTTGCAAAGCAAGAATAACCCCATAATCTTCTGCTATTTTAGCGACTTCTGCGATACACTCTTTCATGTAATTCCAACGAATGGCTCTTGGAACTCCGGGCCACGCATGATTGCTTTCTCCAAACGATTCATCATAAGTTGCCCAGCCATCTCTGAAAGTAATCCCGGGCCAAGCGCCAAAAATTCGCAATATTTTGCAACCTAAATCGGCGGCTAATTTAATCTGTTCTCGTGTCATCAACAGTTGCGCTTCGCGTTCTTCGGGAGATGGACTTGCAAAATTATTATTGGCAGCCAATACCGGGAGTTCCAATCCCAGTTCCCCGGCGCGATTTACAACCGCTTTACGAATGTCCTGATTCCAGTCCATCGGATTTGCATGTGGGCGTTTGGCGTCAAATTCAACACCATCGTATCCAAAATCTTTTGCCCTCTGAAGTACTTCCTGCCAGCTAAGAGGACGATCCTTGTACCAGCAGCCAAGATATGTAATTGAATACAATCCTATTTTCATTTTCTTTTTTTTAATTGAATGACCTTTTATATTTAATTAAACACTACTTTGACCGTGTTATTTCCCGATCGGATGATGTACAGACCCTGAGTTCTCAAAGGTATGACCATTTCGTCAGACAGAACCATACTATGGTATACCAGCGTTCCCGTTGCACTGTATACATTCAACATTTCACCAATGGTAAGACCACTCACGTGAAGCAGTCCATTCCGAACCCATGCTTTCAGCGGGTTGTCCTGCGAAATATCTTCGTAACCTGTAGTTCCGGTTGCCCTTACCATTATAGATACGTCAATGTTCGTCACAATGTTATAGTTGAGCAAATCATCCGGTATGAAATATGCTTTATGCCATTGTAAACCCACATTGCCAACAAAAGAATACACATTTAACCACCACCATCCTTTAGGCAGAGCGATTTCCAGTAATCTTTGTCCTTGAATAGCGGTCAAATTATTTGGAATAACATATTCTGGGTCAGACTTATTCACAGTAAAATTAAAAGTCGCTTTTAGAGAGAAAGGATTTCCCTGATTTACGCCGCTCACCATCAATACGTCGGTATATGTTCCGGTTGAAAGAATAGTTTTGGGTATTATAATGATAGATACTGAATTACCATCTCTACCAGTTACCTTAGTGATCATTTCTTTGACTTCGAAATTCGATAAATTACCTTTTTCAAAACTCGCTGCTAACTGTTCAATATCGCCATAAGCCACCAACGTAAATGTCTGTGAAGCATCATCAGGAGATGTATAAATGTTGGTTTTGAAATTCCCTGTTTTCGGAAAAATTTCAACCTTGTTAAATTCGGTGTTGAGATAGGAAATATGTGCAGTGTACCAGTTTTTCATCAAGGATACAGAGCCGAGGAAATTATTTTGTTCGTAAGGATGATTGTTTGTCCATGGGAAATATGTTCTGTACCACCAGGTTTGAAAATTTAACACAGCCGATTTTTCAAGTTTGTTTGTCATTTCGTCTATAAAATAAGGAATGGAAGCAATATCGCTATATTTTTCATTCCATCTTTCCTTATATTTGACAAGAAAAACAGGATCGTCGAAAAACTTTTTAAAAAAATCATTCATGTTCATTCTTCGGTTAGCATAATTGAAATGCACGTAATTGTAATTGTATCCGTAGCCACAGTCGAAATCCCATATAGGTCCCATATTGATTGTACTGCCTTTATCTTTGTACAGGAATGTGGACATGGGATGTTGAAAATCCAGATTATCCACAATTTCCTGAATCATCATAAAATCAATGAACGTCCTCATGTTAATCATATCTCTGTAGCCGTTTTCGGGGAAATCGGGACTTGCCACCGCAATGGTCAGATTATTCACATCGCGTTTGACAAAATCATAAAAGGGGTTATTGATGTTTGCCGGATTTCCAGTCGGCGCTTCGGGCGAATTGATCATTACAGGAAGTTCATATTTCGTTGTTTTGAATTTTGGATCACTGTCATAATATCCGTCCATTTCAATCATCCAGCCTTCATTCTCATCTATATCGACTCTTCCCGGATTGACCTGATTATTCCAGGTCAGCAAATAATTTCCCTTATAGTCGCCATTCAAATATAGTTCCACAAAATTAAACGTGTGATTAAACGGAATATTAAACCTGTCGCCCAGTTCAAATGCTATTGCGTTGAACAGTAAAGTCGGATCGCGATACTGCGCTAAGAGAACCCAGTTTCTTTGCGCAGTATATCCAAACAGCGATGTCTTGCTGTTAAACCTGATGCGATACGATTTCTTGTGCGCATTAGGATTTGACCAGCTATCGTTGCCCCGCGCACGAATCAAATCATAATAACTGTCGTTGCTGATACTGCTGTAAGGACCGGTTTTTGAAATATTGTATCTTGAATTATTGGGGTCGGTCAGACTAAAAGAAGCCATATCCGTATAGTTCACTTTACTTGTAATCGCAGCCCTGTTTCTGGTCTCCATATTGATGACAGGAAGCCCGCTTGCCTGAGGTGATACAATTTTCACCGTGTATTGAATGTTGCTGTTTACCGTATAAACCACATCTTTGCGAAAATCGTTTGGCGTAGTTCCGCTCTCCTGCAAAGTTGCGCCAACCCTGACCTCATAACTCCCGTCGAGTTCAAATATGGCGGGAAGTTTTTCAATATTGTCCATCCATTGCTTTGTGGTGAATGTGACGGTCAGGTTCTGATGATCTATAACACCCGTCATATCCTGTTGCCAGCCAATGTCGGCGGCAGAAAATGTAAAACTTGTAATTTTTTGTGCCTGTGCGCTGATAAAAGTAAAGTAAAAAACAAGGGAAAATATCTTGAACTTAGTCATCTCGGATTGGTTACCAATTATCTTTATTTTTCTAAAAAATATTCGGCAAGACATTTCTGCCTTGCCGAATAAAAAATATAGTTATCCGATTATTCTGCATCTTCGAAAATAAATGCCCAATTCGTCTGATCAAATGTAAAGCGAAAATAACCGGGTACAAAACCATCACCTTCCACAAGATCCCCTTTTGTTCCAGCATGTAGTATTATTCCTGGAGGACCGGTAAGTGTTGGCTCATAAATTTGTCCACCCCAAGCGCGATTGGCATATACACAAAAATCAAAACCTCCAACTCCTATGTATATGGTTGCTTGATATTTTCCATCGCCTATCGAACGCATATATGCCATTTGTCGCATATTACTTGTACTCCATCCTCCGCTGTTAAAATCGCTATGCCATACAGGCGGACAGGCAAATCCAGCCCCTACAATCCAGTAACAGGCAGGAGCTACATCGCTCATACGTGCAACCCAGAAATAGTTGTACATCGAGGAGTAGTAAACATCCCATTCGCCCGTTTCTCCGATGAATGTAATGTTGCCCGTACCTGTGTCGTAACTCATGAAATCGCGGTTATATGCTGTTCCAAACGTTGAACGATCAATTCCTATTGTCGTAATTTCTTCGTCATTAACAAGATATGCTCTCGTTTGAAGCAGGTTACTACCTGCACTCGTAAATCTCTGAAGAGCGAGATGTGCAACAGAAATGACTATTTCCGACTTTACGTTCGGATTACTATTCAGAGAAACAGATATAGTAACTTCGCCCAAGCCAACAGGTATCAATTCGCCATTATTCACTTGTACAATGGACTCGTCAGACGATTTCCATACAAGAGACGGGTCTTTCATACCGTAATTTGCTGGCAACAGTTCAGGTGTCACGGTAAAGTTTCTTTTCAGCATTAAATCAAGAGATTCGGGAACTTGTATATCCGTAATCGGGTTTTCAATTATTTCTATTGGAATCACTTTCTTTACGGATGGTTTATCCACAACGCTGACCATTATTTCAGCTTCGCCCAAATCAACAGGGGTTATCAAGCCGCTAACCGCGTCAATTTTTACAATACTCTCATCAGACGATTCCCAGATGATTTTGAAAGGAACTCTTTCATTGTAATTTTTCGGAGTGGGCGCTGCCTCTACAGTGGAGGTCTCGCTAATCTTTACTGACAGGGAAGTGGTTACTGTAACCGTTCCGGGTTCAAATACGTCAATCCCGTCAAGTGGTATATATTTTGCTACGTTGACTGGTATCGTCCGCTGTAAACCACCACTACTGGTAATATTAATGCCTGAAATACCATCTTTAATTGCGTTTACCAAACCTGTTTGACTGACCGTCACAATATCAGGATTAACGCTTTGCCACGAAAACGTTTGGTCTGTTGGACTTGCTGTAATCTGAATTTCGTCACCTTCAATCAAATTTAGTGAAGAATGCGTAACATAAATTTTCTTTTCTATGTCTCTGTCGGGACCTTTACGGCAGCTTGCTAAAATCATCAAACAAGCAAGGACACATGATGCTGGAATCAAAAATCTTTTCATATTCTTTTCTTTTAAATACAGTGATACAAATTAATCTTCTTCAACCCTGGTTAACGATTCTTTCACTTCCTGCCATACGCCAAAAGTACCGTCGCTGTTCTGGAGACGATAGCGATAATAGAGGTAGAACACACGTTGAGTTTTGGTTCCGAAAGGCTGCAAAACTTTTGGATCGTAAAGGTTGTAACCTTCTTCATCAAGCATTTCCACTTCCATAGTGCCGTAAGGTGTAATGTCAAGCGTGTTATCCGTATTTATTTGCACGGTAATGGAGCGTCTTTCTATATCTGCAACAGTCTGATTAAGCGATTCGTTGGCGACCAACATCCTCACTTTGTCTTTCGTCAGGGGATGCAGTACTTTGGTGCCAACCAGCAGGGTTTCTGCATTGGTGTTCTGATTCTTAACCGTCCCGCGTTTGGTGTACTGGGTAGTAACTTTCTGACGGGCATAATCGTTTTCAATGGTAACGCGGTACAACATATTGTATTTATCCTCGTTCACTTCATAGTGCGACACACTTTTGATCATCAATGGAATGAAATAAATCGTGTCGGGAGACAACCCTAACGGACGGACTTTTACAGACGTTTTTACATACTGGTCTGCCGGATTGGCAGGTATGGAAACCACGTAAGTCCCTATTTCGTATTTGCTGGCAGGCAATAGTTTGGCATACGAACTTTCCAGATCGAAATTACGTATGTTATACTGGTTAAACAAATCTATGTCCGGTACAAGCGTTACTACAATTTCTTTTGAGTTGGGTTTGGAACCACCGCAACCAATTGAAAAATACTTCACAGGCTCAATTTCATTGAGCGTATATGCTTCAGCATAAACATTTTCCGAACCGCTCAACAAATAAACAAGGTTTTTGTATTGCTCTTCTTTATAAATGTCATCTCTGTTGCAACTCGTGCAAAAAACAAAACAGAGCGCCATGATGGATAAAAGCAATGCACCTTTCATTTTTTCTGATGTTCTCATTGATTCTTTATTATTAATCATTTTATTCATCTTGTTCATTATTAAAACTGCCAACCTGGGTTTTGATCCAATGAAGGCGACTTTCGTACCTCATCCAATATGATCGGACAAAGAATTAGCTTTCTGTCCACCACTCTGGTTCTAGCTCTCGAATGATTTACAGGAATTACATTATAGTAACCTCCTGTTCTGGAAGCATCAATGTCCATACCCATAATGGGTTCTTTTTCGGAAAGTTCGTATTTTCCCCAACGGCGAACATCATGATAACGAATATTTTCGAGAAGAAATTCCACCAGTCGTTCACGTTCTATCAGGTCTTGCATGTTTTGCACCGAAGCAAGTTCTTCGTCGGTCAGCCCGGGAAGTCCAGCTCTATAACGAACCATGTTGAAATATGTCCTCATTTCGTTTCGATCTCTTGTTATGGTGTAACTATTTCCATCTGTATCCTGAAGGGTATGAGATGTAGTTAAGTTATTCAACGCTTCTACGTAAGATAACAGGATTTCAGCATACCTGATAATCGAATAGGCTTTTGGTAACCGTTTAGCGCCTTCGGCATCTAATCCATTCACATTATCTCCCCAAGCATCGTCTTCATGAACAAACTTTCTCAACGTATAACCTGTACCGCAATAATTATTGATATTATTTCCAACTGCGTTCTTGCCAGCATTTCCATCAATATAATAGGTAATTCTCTGATTTCTTAGTCTGTCTTTCGAACCTGTGTAAGAATTGCATCTCAAAATGGCTTCACTGAAACCGATGCTGGCATAAAACCTCATCTCGCGATTTGCATACATATTGGATATCAAACCACTCAGTCTGTAACCTGAAAAAGTCCTGTCGGCGCCACCTAAGAATCCGTTTGTGGTATAAGGATATTCTTCGCTCGAACTTTCGATAGAACGTCCGTCAACCATTCGGTATGCATCTACAACTTTTTGTGTTACAGCAATGGTATTCCAGCCATTATAATCACCAACAGGGAAAGAATGACGAGTAAAGTTAAGCAATCCTGATTTTTGCGAGGCTGAAGAAGTAAATGCCCACAGGTATTCTGGATTACGTACTATCAATGCTTCTCCGGTAAACATGTCTGAGTATGATCTGAAAGGATCAATGTCCCCTGCTCCGTTAGGAAAATTATCATTCGGCACATTGGCAGGTAAAGGATTGGTATCCGGCATTTTTTGAACGGTGTGCAGTGAATAAAGATTCATATTGATGATACGTTTACATGCCATTGCCGCTTCCGCCCATTTTCTTTCTTCATACGTTTGCGAAACGTAGTTTTCACCGTCGGTTGACCTTTTCCACGAACTATATGTTCTGCGTGCAGCTTCTCCGCCATTCCACAAAGGGCTTGCCTGGATAAGTCGTAAACGGGCGATCAGGCCAAGCGCTGCACCGCGTGTGGGTCGTCCGAACAGACTGAAAGGAACTGTCCGTTCCATATAGGCTGCTGCCTTCTCAAATTCAGCGCAAACATAGTCCACCGAGGCGTCGAAAGTCTCTCTTGTGCGATCATAATATTCCGTATCTTCGTTGGTTTCCAGCACATCGTCTCCTAATATCACTAACGGCCCGTACTGCATCAGTAAACGATAATAAGCATAAGCACGCATGAAATAGGTAAAACCAAGTATTTCACGTCTGTCCAAAGCGCTCATGTCGTACGGCTTGTCAATATTGGCAAGGATCGTATTGGCTTTACGAATGATGATGTACATGCTTCCCCAAATATATGTTCCTCCAGTATTGGTTGGAGTTACTGATCCTAACGTGTAATTTGCAGCGGGATAATCGTTAGGATGCACTGAAAAAACTTCATCGCTGGCAAACGAATTAAGTCCAGAGAAGTAATTGCCTTCGTCGGGAAAGACGGCTGCCGTTGCCCACAAATAACGTTCGACGTTCCGCTTGTTGCTGAAAATAGAATCGTATTTCAGGGATTCATTAAAATAGTCATTCACATTCAGATAATCACATGAATGAAATGGCAGGGTCATGACTGCTATAAACCACAGCACTATAAATTTGATGATATATTTCATTGTTATCTATGTTTTAGAAGTTAAGATAGAGTTGCAGTGTATAACGCGAGGGAATAGGATATGCTCTTCCATTACGAAATGCTTGTTCGGGATCCCAATTTTTAACCTTATCCCAAATATACAGGTTATTGCCTACAAACTGTATGTCCACAGACTGTATACCTGCCCTTTGCAAGAATACCTGTCTTAGGTGGTAATTGAGCGTAACCTCCTGCAGGCGTAAATACCTGCAATCTCCTTTCCAAAATGTGGAGAGTTGCGAATTGTTGGCATAATAACCATAGGATAGCCTCGGGAAACGGGCATTCGGGTTTTCAGCTTTGGAGGGGTCAATACCGTGCGTCATGGCATAGTCCCTCGGCACCCAACGATTGGCTGGGTCATTGACAAGACTTAATACATTACCTGTTTCGCCGTAGATGAAAGGCATGTATCCCGGTCCATTGGTGCCAAAATCTTTATGCCAGTAACCCACATGATAGAAGTCAGTCTTGCCTGTTCCTTTAAACATGATCCCCAGCGTAATATTTTTGTATCTTATCTCGCCTCCAAATCCGTACATTAACCGAGGAAAAGTCGGATCGGACAAAAATACCCTGTCGTCCGAATCAATCATACCATCGCCGTTTATATCCTTGTATTTGATGTCGCCCGGAAGTACTTTCTGTCCGCCAAATGTTTGTACAGGACTGCTGGCTACGTCCTGTTCATCTTTAAACAGCCCTAAAGCGATATAACCCTGTATTCTGTCATTGGGATATCCGTTGTACGCCTGGTAGGGATATTTTTGAGCTGCTTGTTCCCAATTAAGTACTTCGTTCTGTGAATAAGTATAGTTCCCCCGCACAGTAAAACTCCAGTCTTTGGATATTTCATGCGTAAAGGCTATATTGCCATCAGATCCGTAACTTCGCATCCGCCCCACATTTCCATACGGACGTGCACTGTATATCAGTCCTACATATTCGGGTATGGATTCGCGAAGTTGGAAAATTCCGTCGCGCGTATCATTGAAAAAATCCACTACAAAAGACAGATGTTCGCCAAACAGACGTCCTTCGATACCTACATCAGCCTTTAACGCTTTTTCCCACAACAAATTGTTTGCTGCGAATTGGGTTTCTGTTATACCTGGACCAGAATAGCCCCAACTAGTGCCTGCATATTCCTGCACAAGTGTCAGGTAAGGAAACCGAAAATTGGCAATACGATCGCTCCCCACCGATCCGTACGAGGCTCGTATTTTCAAATAATTCAACCATGCGAGTTTGTCCCTGCTCCATTGATAATTAGTAGGGATCCATCCGATTGCAGCGGAGGGGAAGAAACCGAACTGTTTTCCGGGTTCAAAATTTTCTGATCCTGTGTAGCCAAAATTGAAATCAATCATGTAAGTATCCTTGAATCCATAGGTTATCCGGCTCGAAAGTCCTTGGTACCTTTTGGGAATGGCTGTCATACTACGACGACCGATGCTTACTTCTTCGATATCTTTCGTATTTTGTTGGTCGCTCATGTAATAATAGACGAGGAAACTCACACGGTGATCCATGTCGATCACTCTATCCCATGTCAAGGTACTTTCAAAATGATATTTCCGATACTGCCGCTGATAATTGATATACTGTGCAGTAACAGCTTCTACAACCCGTGCAGTTTGCAGGTTGCCTAAGACGTCACGTCCACTTGCCCGGTATAATTCGGGAAGTATATAACGACTTTCGTCTAACCACGATTGGGTGTCGTATGCGCCTTGAACTTTCAACTTCAGATTTTCGATAAACATTGAAAAATCCTGCACTATCGCCAGAGTTGCTTTACCGGTATAAGTCTTATTGACTTGGGTTCCGGTATGGTTCAGTACCACATATGGCGAAATAGCATTTCCACCCACTCCGTATGAGGGTAACTGTCCGTTGGAATATCTGATGGGAACAGTGAGGGGTGTGAGCATGGATTGAGCATTCCACAAATCGTCTGTATTTGCCCAACCCGGCTGTTTTCTCAAGGATAGATAGCCGTCAGCGCCAAAATAGAAAGTAGTGCTTTTGGTCATATTCACGTCAAGATTCACACGATAATTGTAGGTATTGTATCCAACACCCGTACGGATGGTATTATCTGGGGCTACCTTGTAAGAGGCCCCTTCGCTTGAAGTCCCCAAACTAAGGAAATAACGCGCCGTTTCAGCGCCTCCCTGTGCACTCATATAATAGGTTTGCTGGAAACCGTTCCGTTTCATGGTCTCTTTCTGCCAGTCAATGTCGGGATACAGATCATCGTCCAAATGGTACTGAATGAATTTCATTTCCCTGTCATCATAAATAGGTTCGTCTCCGCGCCCTACCCTTGCTTCATTGGCTAAGCGAGCGTAGTCGTAAGCACGTAAATATTTAGGCATACGATCTATATGCGACATCGTAATGTTTGCTCTTGCGGTAATATTTAACTTGCCGCTCGCACCGCGTTTGGTGGTGATCAGAACTACGCCGTTTGCTCCCCTGACACCATATACGGCAGTTGCCGAAGCATCTTTCAATATGGAAAAAGATTCCACGTCAGCAGGATCAACGTTATTCAAATCGCCTTCCAAGCCATCAATCAACACTAACGCTGAACTGCTCGCTCCAAAAGTACCGATACCACGAATCCAAAATTCCGCCAGGTTCTTTCCGGGTTCGCCACTCGAAACCATGGAAATAACGCCCGGTACCCGTCCGCCTACCATATTGGCAATAGATGTGGCAGGTGTTTGTATCTCTTTGACATCTACCGAAGTAACCGCGCCTACTATGCTGATTCTACGCTGTGTGCCCAAGCCCGTAACCACCACTTCTTCAATCTGGGTAGCAGATGGCTTCATATTGATATTCATATTATCATTCTCATTTTCAACTGCATATTCAAAATTTTCATACCCTACAAAGGAAAAAACAATGATATCACCTTTATTAGCTCTTACTTTGAATACACCGTTGACATCGGATGTCGTACCGATAATAGCGCGACCTTTAAGGTACACGCTGACACCGGGAAGCGTCTGCCCCTCTTCGTCATATACGGTACCGCCCATATTGAAGGACTGCTGTGCCGAAGCCACTATCGGGAAAAGACACAACATCCCAAAAACTAAAATATATTTTAATTTCAATTGCATATAGCATATTTATTAAATGTGAATATATATTTCATTCAACCGCCAGTCTTCGAACCACATTGTTCCCCCATTCCGCTACATAAATGTAACCGTTTTTGTCAATGGCTACGCCTCTGGGTTCCCAGAACAGAGCATCTTCAGGATTTCCGTCCTGATAACCCGAAATACCGCCTTTTCCGATAGCAGTACTTACCATGCCGTCGGGCGTAATCCTGCGGATACAATGGTTATATCTGTCCGCAACATATATGGAACCGTCGTTGTCTACCACCAACTGGGATGGACAGTTGAACCTTGCTGATTTGCGATCTCCATCTAAGTAGCCGCTAGCTGCTTCCACACCGGCGAACAACTCATGAACGCCCGTTAAAATATCGTATGTATAGATACAATGTTTTGATGGATAAGCAATATACAGGATGTTGGTTTGATACGGATCGAAGAAAGGATACGAATCGTCGCCGGTCATCAGATTTTCGGCAACCTGTGTTCCCTGCCGCGTAACCGGATCAAATTTGACCAAATTTCCATTATAAAATCGGGTATAAATACACTTATCCAATAAACATGCCGACATTCCGTGTTTCCACGCATTGGTCAACGACCAGTCTTTTGCTAATCCAAGAGCTATCTGTTCCTGGGAAGGATGCAGCATCAACCTCGACTTTGGAGCCCATTGCGCATCGGGATCGAATGAATAATAACCGTCACCGCCATCGGTAGGCACCATAATTACTTTGCCGTCGGCGTCAGCAGTGGGTGCGCCAAACGCATCTATTCCATCGTTACTGCCCGGGTAAACCGCCTGCACAAGATTTTTTTCCGGACTGATGAGTACAAAACAGTAAGGAACACGCCAGTGAGACAAAAAGAGATTACCCTCTGCATCTATGCACAAAGTGGAAGGATATTGAAAGGTTGCTTCCGCCAATGTTCCTCCCTGGAATGCTGTGGTGCCTTTTCTTCCGGTGAGAGTTGTTACTGTTGTCATGGTACGGTACAGGTATTTTTTACCACCAAAAACCGCAGTTTTTCCGTTTGATACCACTGAAATGGTAACTTCTCGTCCCGGTTGACGAGGTGTAATTACGTAAAGATGGCTTCCGTCAGAACCTACTACAGGTGCACGTGATTCGTTAAAATACACTTCGATTTTGGATAAATCCGAACCAAAGTTGCTGCCATGGATGAATACTTTGGTGGCCATACCTCCGGAATCCGGCTCAAAACTGTCAATCCTGACCGGTTTTGAAGGATCAAAGTCTTCCCTCCCAAAATCATCCTTCTGATTGTCCTCGCACGACCAAAATAATACGATGGTTGCGATAAAACAAAGAGCACGAACATTAAAAAAACTTTTTTGAATTTGTTTATTCATAATAAAAACGATAAAATTAACTTTATATTTATAAATATTCTCGATTTGGTTAAATTAAAGGTTGGATTATTTTACTATTTTTTTTACATTTCTCCATAGGCGTATAATATTTATTTCTGAATTTTAGACTTTTAAAATTGTGCCATAAAATTTATTTGAGTTCAAAACTTTAATACCGCAAAGATAATAAATATTTTTAAAAATATAAAATATTTACTAATTTTTTTTAAAAAAAGATAAGTTGATCTTCTCCTTCATTAATGACAAAATTTTTCAATTTCTTCATTCCTTTTCCTTTCAATTCAAAATAATCCAACGTCAGCGAACCATGCAGGACTTTAATGGTAGCCTGTTTTTCTTCCACTTTGCAGGTTCCCCAGGCGTATCCGTTACTCCAGAAGTAGGTTCCGGGTCGCGATGTGATGGTCATGCTTTTATTGACGCCTGAATACCGGAAATCAGTCATGGCGAGGATGGCAGCCCATGAAGCCATGCTGCGGGCATAGTGATGTCCGCATTCCGGTTCGCTGAACGGATTGCGCTTGTAGCCGTCAAAACGGTCACGGATAGCGCGGATACATTTCAAACCGTCGTCGGTCATGCCCTCGTAGAGCATACCAACGGCTGCCGTGTATTCAAAGCCGGTCATTACTTCCGAGAAATACGGAAACGGCGCTTTCAGCCTGCCTTTTGGCCAACTTGCCATCAGTAAACCCGATTCGTCGTCCAACGCATACGAACGATTGTTGTTGAAATGCAGTGAAAAATCGGATAAATAATTGTATTTCATGATGCTTGCAAGTGTGGTGCGTACATTTTCGGGCTTCACCAAATAACCCAATCCGCATATATGCGCCATGTATTGACCTGCCAGCTGGTCAATCAAACAACCTTTGCCCAATTGGTAGGGCGGGATATAGGTCGCATTTTCCGTATCAATGAATTCGAATGTTTTCGGATCAGTGATTTTGTGTTCGTAATATTCGCCGTTGAAAAGATTTTCGTCAATCCATTTGCTGCCACGTGTAAACAAATCGGTACACTTCTTCTCAAAATCTTTGTCTTTCATGACTTTTGCCATTTCAGCCGCAGCCCTTAAAGCGCCGAGATACCAAAATCCCATTTGAGGATTCGGTCCGAAATAATCAACATCCATCGTGTTGTGCTGCCTGCCTTCCATCACACCGTCCTGATTTCCATCCCAGCCTTTTTCTACCCATGCGAAAGACAGTACCTTTTTCACCTGCGTCCAGTTCTTTTGCAGAAAATGATTGTCGCCACTCAGTTGCCAGTCGCGGTAGAATTTCATGATACATCCCATCTGTCCATCGGCGGCTGTGCTTTTACTCTTGCTTGCCTCGCTCAGTGGTAATGCGGCACGGAAAGCCATACTGCCGCGTTCGTCGGTTGCGTAATTAAATTCTACGTCGCGCATGGTACGCGACAGATCGCCGAAGAGGAAGGCAGTGGCTTGTTCGTAGTTCCATACATGAGTGCAGCTACCCCAGCACGAGCCGGTATTATTCATAATTCCTTCCCAACCCATGAAATGACCGCTGGAGATACGAAAAGTTGTTTGCGAACGCAACACATTGAGATTGAACAGAGCGGCTTCCCTGACTTCCGCTGGAAGGTCGCTTTTCGTTACTGCATCCACAAAAGCGATGGTTTTCTTTTCGAGTACAGGCAGCTGCGGAACAGTTTTCTCGACTACATCCCACGCATCCCTGTATAATCTGCTGTAATAATTGCCAAAAACCGTTTTGTCGTGGTTTGGTCTTTCCCATGCTACCCAGCCCAGACGATTGGGGAAGTTCCACGTAATAAAGAATGTAAACGCTTTTCTGGAATACGCCGGTATGGTCTGTTTCACAGCCAGCGAAGCCATTGGATCATGGTCTGCCAGCCTGTCTTTTTCGGTCAGCGTTCCATCAGCGCTGAAATCATCCCAGAAATCGAGGATTGCATTCGACCAGTAGTTGGATGTCGAAGAGGTGCGGTACGATACGCCTTCGCGGGCATTGGTAGTAAGGGCGATGGTTCCCCATGCTGCGTCGTCGTTTTTAATGCTGTCCGAATACATAAAGATACCACGTACCGCGTCGCTTTCGCGATAAACATTGATATTGTTTTTAGCGCCCAACGGAACAAAATCACCTAACCAATTGGTACGAAAACGCGAGCCATCCTGTCCTGTAAAGTTACGCATACTTCCACAGACGGCTACTTCAACAGGCTCTCCGGTCATATTTTCCACATCGTAGCTGAGAATGACGATGGGGATACCGCTGGCGTCGGCGTCGCCGGGTATCAACGGATTAAATCCCTTGATGCGGACTTTCACCGGCATACGTTTGTCGCTTAGTGTTGCCTGTCCAAAAGGATAGGCGGCATCAAATTCGGCATGTTCAAAACGGGGAACGCCATGATGATTTATTGGACGACCCTCGCAATGAAGATATTCGACAGGATGAACAGGTCCAAAAAGTCCACTGGTGATGGGTGGGCGATTGGCTGGTTTTACCCAGATGGCAAAGAATGGCGCATCGTTGCCAACGGTAACGGTACTGTAGCCGATGGATGGCTTGTTCATGATTTGCCAGTCGCGTAGCTCCCCGCGTCCGCCAAGACCCGCAACACCTGTACCAATGCCGCCAATAGGTAAAGATATATTGTAGAGATGATCGCTGTCGTAATGTTTTAAAAAAGACCACTCGGCAGGCGACCACTGAGCTGTAGTAAAATGACAGCTAAATACATATAATAGAATGGTGAAGATATATTTTTTCATGATGAATATGAATGATGTGAAACGTACTATAATATGGTGATCATCAATTATACCCTATTTTTTAAATTAACAACAAAAATAAACAATTCATGTGAAATTATGGACATTCGTTAAAATTTTTAATAAATGTTATCTTATTCTCATTTGTTGATGATAATCTCTATTTTATATATCTTTGCAACGTTTATCATCGACTTTTATCCCCATGAGTATTTCATTACTTTTTAACAATACGGATAATATTTCGCTGTCGGCGCTCAAAACTTTCAATCTAAAAAAAGATTTGGTGAAAAAGCTGACTATTGGCGGCGAAAATACCATTCCTAACCTAAGCAAGGGAACAGGATATAGCATCCCCAAGATCACCAAACTGATCGGCGAATTGCTTGAAGAGGGAATTATTCACGATTTCGGAAAAATTGGAACATCTGGAGGACGGCGTCCCAGTATATATGGCATCAATCCAAATGCTTTTTATTTTCTGGGAGTAGATGTGAAACCCAGCGCTATCACGATTGGTTTGCAAAGCGCCGACAGTAAAAATGTGCAAATATCCGAGAATGTTGAATATTTACTCGAAAACACCCGTGAATCATTGGACAGGCTTTGTAAAATTGTCAACCAGTTCATTGATCGCTCGAAAGTACAGCGGAAAAAGATTGTAGGAGCATGCATCAATCTTGGCGGACGAATCAACTCTCACGAAGGCTTCAGCTACAGTTTTTTCTATTTTGACGAAAAACCTTTGGCAGCAGTTATTGAATCGAAAATCGGAGTGAAGACTTACATCGAAAATGATTCGCGTGCGATGACTTTCGGCGAATACAACTGCGGCGTGGTACAAAGCGAACAGGAAGTGCTGATGATCAACCTCAGTTGGGGTTTAGGGATGGGCATCGTTTGCAAAGGTCAGTTATACTACGGAAAATCAGGCTATTCTGGAGAGTTTGGTCACAGTCCGGTATTCGATAACAACATCATTTGCCAGTGTGGGAAGAAAGGCTGTCTGGAAACTGAAGTGTCAGGAAAGGCCTTCGAACGCAAGATAAAGGAAAAACTTCGGGCAGGCGCCAGTTCGTCCCTTACCAGACAGTTTGATATTGACTCTATTACCGTTGATAATATTATACAAGCCGTAAACGAACATGAGGATGTGCTTGCCATTGAGGTAATTGAGGAAATGGGCGAAAAACTTGGTCGTTATATTGCCATGCTGGTAAATATCTTTAATCCTGAGTTGGTGATCATTGGCGGAACATTGGCAGATGTGAGCAGCTATATACAACTACCCATTCAAACAGCGCTCAGGCGTCATTCGCTAAACTTAGTCAATCAGGATGTAAAATTCAAAACGTCAAAATTGGGAACAAATGCCGGAGTGGTTGGCGCTTGCCACATTGTACGCGGTAAATTTTTCGGACTAATATAATTTTCTAAAAATCTTAAAATCATGAAAACCTTCAAATTATTCTTTATCCTGCCGATAGCGTGTTTCTTTGCTTTTGGCAATCTGTCGGCTGAAAACACTGATTCAATTCCTGCCATTCGTAACGTTATACTGATGATTGGCGACGGCATGGGGCTTTCCCATCAGTATGCCGCATATACTGCCAACAAGGGCAGTCTTGCAATCGAACGGTGTCAGTTTGTGGGACTTGTGAAAACATTCTCGGCAAACGATTATACAACCGATTCGGCAGCTGCCGGAACAGCCATAGCCTGTGGCGAAAAGACCGACAACTATATGCTGGGAATACGCCCCGATGGCAGTCGCTTAAAATCTATGCTCGAATATGCCGCCGACGACGGTCTGGCAACGGGTATGGTGGTAACCTGCGAGCTGACGCATGCCACGCCTGCCGCTTTTGTAGCGCATATCGGCGGAAGAAGCGATAATGAATATATTGCTGAGGAATATACGCGATCTAAAATCAATGTTTGTATCGGTGGCGGACGTAAGTTTTTCGAAAACCGTACAGACAGTGTGAATATCACAGACGTAATGAAATCCAAAGGCTTCAGCGTGGCTTATACGATGGACGAAGTAAAAGCCGTACAGGAAGGCAACCTGCTCGCGCTTCTTGCCGAAGTAGCGCTGCAACCCTATCCTGAACGCGGCGAAATGCTTCCAGAAGCGGTATCAACGGCTATCCGCATCCTGAACCGTAAAGAAAAAGGATTTTTCCTGATGGTGGAAGGTTCGCAAATTGACTGGGGTGCACATGCCAACAATCAGAATTATACGGTGAACGAAACTCTTGATTTCGACCGTGCCGTAAAAGCAGCATTCGACTTTGCAGAGTGCGACGGACAAACATTAGTCATCGTTACTGCCGACCACGAAACAGGTGGTATGACTATTACCGGTGGAAACCTTCAAACCGGTGAATACACTGCGGCTTATTCATCAAATGGACATACAGGAGTACCGGTTCCGGTATATGCGTTCGGACCCGGTGCAGAATTGTTTACGGGAATATTCGACAATACGGAATTTTTGAAGAAAGTTCTGAAATTGTACAGAATTAGCAAATAAACCGCGCCGTTAATCCATTGCTTTCACAACTACCTGCGCAATATCCTCAACACGCTGCGAACCAGCGCCGCTAAATGTTTTCTTGCACAAAGGACATGCAGTAACTAATATGTCAGGTTTTACTTCGCATAGTTTTTTCAGGGCGTCGCAGGCTATTTTGCGGCGTTGATCTCTGGTCAACAGGGCATTGCCTGTACTTGCACCACAGCAAAGTCCTTCTTCACGTTCATAACGGAAATCCAAAAGATTGGTCATCTGGCGAAGTATTTGTCGTGGCGGATTGTAAATGCCTGTATTACGTCCAAGATCGCACGGATCGTGATACACCGCTGATAATCCCGTATGATTGACTGTGATAACACCTTTGTCAATCAACTGTTCGATGTATCGGGAATGGTGCATCACATGTATGGGAAGATTGTATTCGTCATTGAATATTTTAAAACAGATAGGACACGATGTTACCAAAAGTTCAGCATTAGACTGCAGGATGATGTCGGTGTTTTTTTCTATCATCAGCGCGGCCGATTTTTCCTGCCCCAGCAGCATCATCGGTCTGCCGCAGCAGATACCGCCTTCTTCATCCATCATCCGGTAATTGACTTTTGCACGTTCGAAAATGGTATGCATCGCCTTGGTGATTGCAGGCGTGAGATGTGTCATACAACCCGCGAAATAAAGCACGTCGGCGCGGATGGTTTCGGTTGGAGGGAAATACTGATATTGCGTTTGCGAATAAAACGATTCCGAGCGTCGTACATTCTGTTTCAAACGGCACGAATCAATACCTACGGGACAGGCTTGCACACAGCGCCCGCACATCATGCACTGCTGGGCGGCGGCTTCAATATCGCCTTTCTGACGGCGGAGCATACGCATGAAATATACGGTTGTTTTCCGGTCGAGCCGCGCTGCCGACGACATCTGGCAAGCGTCAATACAGATACCGCAGCGCGAACACGAGTATAATTCGATATTGCCGTATCCAGCACTGATTTTTCTGCTCTTTATACCAGCATTACGCAGGACTATAAGCAGCATTTCGGTAGGTATATGCATATAGCGCGACACAGGCAACGCAAAAAAGAATACGCCCAACGCAATGGAATATGCCCACCACATGGGACGTATAAGTGTGTCGTTGGCGACAAACGATTCGAACACCATTCCAAATCCCCGCGTAAGGAAACTACCGCCACTGATCCCCGATGTAAAACTCTCAGCCAGCAAACGCAGCGGAAAGATCGCCCAAAGAGCGTACATGGCTATGAGGTCGCCAAGTCTCAATCGGGTAGTGCGGCGCATGCCCATTAAACGCGAATTGATTCGTTTGTACATCGCTAATCCGACGCCAATCAGTACCATCAGCAGACTGGCATCCATGAGGAAGAAAAGCAGAGAGCCGCCAAGCGTTGTGTCGGTTTCCATCATGAAATAACGGAAAAAAATCGGAAAATAAGGCAGATTGACCCGTTCGGGGCAATACAGCCTTACTTCGAAATGTCCCAGAATAATTAGCAGAAACCACCCGAAGGCAATACTCGCATGCATAAAACCCAACATACGATTGCGTTTGTAAATTTTGCGATGTAATAAACATTCCATGAATATTTCCTTGATGGAAACCAATATTTTGCGTGTGAAAAGACTTTTACCCAATTTCTTACGATCTTCGTAGGGCAGTTCCCTGATGGTATTGATGACGCCGGCTGCAAGGTACAGAACAATAAAAATGAATCCGAGCATAAACGGAAGAACAAAGGGATCGTATATGAAACGCTGGCGCATAGTTAATTTTCAATCTTTGAATGATGTAGTTCCTGAATATTTATGAATGGCGAGAACGATATTGCGCGTGTTGATACCTCGCGGGCATATCATCTGACATTTGCCGCAAAGCATACATTTTTCGGCTTCTTCATGAATATGATCCGTTTGACCGCGCATCACCAGTAAACGTAACTGACGCAGATTGAAAGACGTAAACCGTCCCGCAGAACAGGTTGCAACACAGGCGCCGCATCCGATACAGGACGCAAACGACGGTTCGTGACGTAGAACGTGATTCGCAATTTCCCTCAACGCATGGTCAAGGTCTATTTTGCTGCTTTGATTGATTTTGTATCCAAATTCCATATTCTACATGCCTGCAATATCTTCCATAATAAAATATTTTTTGCAAAAATAAAATTCATTCTGTAAAAAACGAAAAAAAACAGGAAAAAGTCTGAAAGAATTACGAATCAATTAAGAATTAAGAATTAAGGGGGGGGACTTCTAAAATTCAACTTTGATTTATCAAGAATCCAGAGTTCGTTAAGCCCTCTGAATACTGCGGGTACTTGGGAATGTCC
>Ga0123354_10003906_pt1:0-5000 | contig 20830 bp, 18 predicted proteins | sample TergutLab28metaG_2_FD_97872 | JGI IMG/M metagenome (GOLD analysis project Ga0123354, IMG submission 97872) | Labiotermes labralis P4 segment gut microbial communities from Petit-Saut dam, French Guiana - Lab288 P4 | ecosystem: Host-associated > Arthropoda: Insects > Digestive system >...
AATACAACCCATGAAATAACTCAACAAATAAGTCGCAAGCTCCTGAGGATGGATGTATTAACATCCGAAACATGTTGAGCATTAAATAATGAAATAATAAAGCAAGTGGCATCAAGTTGGTCTGTCTTTATTCAACTATCAAGATGATGCACGGTCCAATAAACATAAAATTCTAAGGCATTCAGAGCGGCGACGACCATTTACGTTCCTCCGCTTTCCTGCGACTTTTCCCTTTTTCGCCCAATCTTCAAGACTTGTCCGTCTATACCAGCAGACTTTTCTTCCCCGACAACTCAACTTTCTGTTAGTATCATAGGTCTCTGAACCTGGAGACCTTAATCATTTATGGGACATCTCTGCAACCGTACCTAGGCCTAATCACACATTACCTGTCCTAAAACCAACGAATATTCAATTCCTCTTCATTAGCCTATTTTTATCCCTTATTTGCCCAACTTCCGCTTCATTACAGAATATTCATGTTCTGCGAACAGCAGAATATTGCTTTTTGACACCGAAAATAAAAGTCGGGGTTCAGATAAATACATGGAAAGCGCCACCGAACGAGGGTGGTCTGGAATTCTGATATTTGGAGATAGTAATTGGGCATGCCAAATTAGTCTCTATTCTGTAACACCACATATGATACAACCTGAGGTGGAGCTTTCTGACAGACCGTTGCGGCTGTCGTATATCAGTGAAGGTGAAGACAACCTGTACTTAACTCCCAATACACAAAATGGAACAGAGTTGAGTGCGGCGAAGGTGGCGGCCAGAATATTATTTCTACATGCCTAATAGTTTTGAATTTAAGGCAGAGAGAGAAATATAAAACCAGAAGAGAAGAAAGGCGAAAAAATTTAGAAGAAATAAGGAGACGGAAGAGCCATGGAAAAGGTTGCACCAATTATGACTGTCAAACACTACTTCCAATTTCCGGACAATCTATGTCCGTAGCATGCCGCAAAACTCAGCTCCGATGTTCATATCATTACCAAGGGAAGACTTTATTTTGCTTTGTAGTGTGTATTTAAGAAGGAACACAACCTAATTCCCAAGCGAAACGCGGAAAACTGCGAAAGTTTCAAGCACTTTGAAGTCGGTCGACCGGGCCGTTGCTTATTCCCATCACTCCAGACCCTCTATTTTATGGAAGTCCATTGGAAAGTTTCTCTCTTCAACTCAAGCTGAACGGGATCCTCTGACCACAAGGCTCTGAATAGAACACCAAGTACTGATATTAAATTTCTACAACGAACACTGGCATTTCTTTATATTGAAAGTGTCCAAAACATCTGTATCCAGTTTTATAGAAAACGTTTTTTTGCGAAAAGGTAAATTTTCGGAAAACGTTTCATTTTCTGTAGAACAGGTATAATGTTGAATCTGTTTAAAAAAAATCGCACATTTCCTGAATCTGTTTCAGAAAACTGTTTCAAATACCATGTAGATACATACTGATTTACGCCAGAATTAGTTAATATCAAAAGTAACAAATACTTCTCGATCTGTACAAGAGGATAGAGCTTAGCACTCATTATATTCACTTGAACTACAAATTCGTAAAGTAATTAAATTACCGGTCAATTAAATTATTTGATTTAAGAAGCAATTTACTTTAGAGCCTCCTCACAGTCAGGAGCAGTGAAATATATGTTATTTTGCAGGCCTGCTGTTTATCCCGTCTTCAATCAAACAGAACGGTACCATTTTATATAATAATAGTAACAGATAATATACTTAACTGCAAATGGTCTGTCGCCCGGTGAGAGTAGTTATCATGCGCCTACATAAGTACGAAATAAGGATCTAAGAAATTTAAGTCGAGAGGACTACATAAGAAGCACGCAGTAGCAACTTGGAGTCTTGGGAACCATCTCAGCATTCGCTTATAGACACAGGGAAACCAAGAAACACCTGTGCCGAGGTGGCCGGTCGCAGGACCTTCCGGATACTGACTTCTAGCCAGCAATCCGACAACTAAAGTATGTACGACAACAACACACACATAGTAAAACAACACGCATGAGGTAACAAAAATACACACAAGATAAAACACACTCCACAAAAGACCAATTACAGTAATTAGCAGCAATGCACGCAGTAAAGGCAACACAAGGGGATGAAAGTACTGCAACTAGTTTCTAATATTATTACTCCACAGTTACTGCAAACCAATTTTAACATAACCTTCACTTCACTTCACTTCATCACCCGTAAATACCCTTCACGGTACGCCCCGATTTACCTACCTTCACTGCACTACACTTCACTACACTTAAAATATCTAATCATCAGGACTATAGACAGCGGAGCCCACCCCTCTAAAAGCCAATATAATTTTTATCCAGAAAGTACACAACGTCAAAAAAAAGTCTGCCACGGCAAGACTAAAATATTCCCACATTCGTTATAACTGCTTTACTTTATTGAGTAAGGAAAAAAGAAAGGCGCCGGTTCTATATTTCTGTGATCGCAGTCAACTTCCTGCGGAAAGTCGCCAGGCGAATGATATGCTGCGATACTATTAATACTAATAATATTTGGAATTTCAGTTCACTTTTATTGACTGACGCCTTAGGAATGGATTTGATATCAATTTTCTTTTTTCAGAATTATGCAAGAAAATCTTGCAGAAATGCACATCTGAATCCTGCACCACCTAGTTAAGTATCTCGTAAAAAAAACAATAAATATCTTGGGATATAGCAATTATTGGGTTTTTAACTTACACGAAATTACACAGAAATGTGCCTGTGGTGCACACTTAACCTTTAGGCACCATGCATCCTATATATAGGACAGACGTACCGCTACTACCCAAAGTACGCTTTTTCTATATTTAGTCAACAAATACATTTTATTATCTTTTTAGGCTTTCTTTCGCAATCTTCGTTTAATCCTCCACAAAATGTCGTGTATTTCCTAATGTTATCCTTCTTGGTTCATAAAATATTCGCATTTTACATAAATCTTGTGCTAAACTCTAAATGACCAGCTCCGGAGCCAGAGGGTTAAACTTCCTGGAGCTACTTACAGATGGGACTTTGAGATACAGTGCTTGTTATTTCTTTCATTTTCTTAATGTCGTAATATTGCAAACCACATCTGAATTTAAGCTTACTTTAATAGACGAGTTTCTAATTAAGACAGACTGTTTATCATTAATTATAGTTAGATTATGTTTCAGAAGCCTCGAGTTGGAATTATCATGTAAGTTCTAATTGTCCATACAACAAAATATAACCAATATATTCCATTTGGGATGAGTCTTTAATATAATAAAGGAGCGTCCATGAAAAGTACCCTTAATTCCTTTGGCTGAACTGTACAGAATACACCTCTTCCTACGTATCAGCAGTGCTTTATCGCGGTAGTACACCACATTATTCACTAACAGCATGTAACAATAAGCTCTAACAATTACTTCGTCAGTAATGTAATGAAAATTAAAAATCCGACGCAATGAAATCCTTGCCATCACAAATTTAGATCACTTGCTTTGTTGATATATATTGCTGGTATCAGACAAAATGTTATTTTTTATGCATTTGAAGTCCAATATTGTGGAAAGCATGATATGTTTTACCATTAACAGTCTACTTGAAGTGTGTGTGTCACTTCGAAACAAAAGATTCTTCCCTGCTTTCAACAGAATGACGTACTCCATACTACTGTAAAGAGACGTGCATATATAGGGTCATTTTTAACTGCTTGAACCATACGCGCTCACCTTCCCGGGCAAGAACTCCAGAGAGTAAATGAAGTACTCCGCATTCCGTCAGAAGGAAATATTGCACTCTCTAAAGTTATTATCAGAGCGAAATTTTTACTGCCTTCTTTCACCTACTGTTAATCCTCCAAAACCCGGCGTATGATGTAACGCTAGCCGAGCGTCGGGCGGGCACTTATCGCTCATGCAGAAAAATATGACCTTATAGACATCTGTGTGTATATATTATTAGTGGTAACACTATAGATCATTTAAGACTGAATATGCAATATGCTTTTAATACTTACAAGAATAACAATAAGTATCATTATCACGACAAAGAATTTTATACTCCCTTCCTTCACCGACTCTTAGACCTCCCGAGACTCAATGTATGGCGTAACGCTAGCCGAGCGTCGGACAGGAGCTTATCGTTCAAGCAGGAAAAAAAAAATGCCCTATATATATATATATATGAAAAGGTGGTACAATATCGATCATTTCAGGCTGGATGTGCCTTAATACTTAAAATACAATAGCAAGAATGAGTACACACGTAGATCTTGCAGAATAAGTCAAATTAACATCACTTGCAAAAGTTTAATTTTGGAATTACTAAAAAAAAAAAAAAATACGACCTAACTTGTGCTGAGATATTCTTCGATGCTGTTGTGTTTGATGTTGAAGCAATTGCATCGTCAGTGTCTCCGTTTAGACCGAAGTTAATAATGGGCCATGGCCTTGATGAGCAAGCCCATGTTTTTGCCTTGGAAGCAGTGGCAGTGACAGGAATGTCCGTAGCTGTACAGAAAGACGACTCGAACAGTGATGCAGGCGAAAAATCCTCTTCCGAATATCTTCAAAGAAAGGCATACTCCGAGCGCATTCAGAAATTTCAGCACCATATCCAACCGAAGTTCTTTTTTTCTACGCATTGGAAAAAATTTCACATGTATCTTTGTTTTGCGGTTGATTGCGGTGAATCCAATCTGATGCTTTCTTATGGTATTGAGCCTTCATGGGCCTGAAGAATGTTGTGTCCAGTGGCTGTAGGACAACCGTACTGCAAGGAGGTAATCCCAAAAATTATGTTTCATCCTTCAGGCAATCCTCTAAAGCTTTAAACCTCTTACGGCTCCCATATTTATGCAAAGTTGGCAAGAGTATACCGATGTTACGTATTTTTACAGCACCGAAACGACGACAAAAAGAAACTTCACTCACATAGACCGAATCACCTATTTTCATAACAGAAGCAGGAGTTAAATCGTATTTAAATTTTGTATGT
>Ga0123354_10003906_pt1:10000-20830 | contig 20830 bp, 18 predicted proteins | sample TergutLab28metaG_2_FD_97872 | JGI IMG/M metagenome (GOLD analysis project Ga0123354, IMG submission 97872) | Labiotermes labralis P4 segment gut microbial communities from Petit-Saut dam, French Guiana - Lab288 P4 | ecosystem: Host-associated > Arthropoda: Insects > Digestive system...
GAAAAAAAAAAGTTAGTTCGCGGTTCTAATCCGCACCTTTCCTTCAACCGCCTTCAGAAGTCGCGCGGTCGGTGTCGGATGCATGGAAAGCCATCCCGGAAGTGTTGCATAAGCAATGCTTTGGATGGATCCGAAGATGAAATTCTATGGGAGGATGATGGTGAAGATAAAGATGATAGTGACTGGGTGACGGATAACGATTCAGTTATTAGTGATGACGGCGAGTCTGACGAATAATAAATTATAAATATCATATAATATTATAAATAATAAATAAAATAATAAATTATTGTATTGTTCTTATGGCACGTACAGCGGCTCTATCATTTTTCAAAAATCCAGCTCACGACCGCGAATCTAATCCGCATCCGATATTTTAGCCCTCTGAAACTGTGAAAAGGGCGCGGATTAGATTAGAGAATATATATATATATATATATATATATATATACATAAGCCACCTATTACCTTATGTTTTTGCTATATAACACCAACTTTATCTTTATTTCCTGCCACTCCAGTATTATACACGTCCCTCCCTTGTTGCTACAGCATAGCACATCATAAGGCTGTCCATAAATGAGACAAATCCAGATAAAGTGAATACCAGATAAAACTGAACAATAAGTTACAAGACAGATGACATTAGGTGGTTTTCCAGCTTGGAGTTATGGTCTGGGAAATAATAATCCCTCATCATAAAGGATAAGGATGTTTTGAAAGTTGACAAAGGACCTCAGATATAGAAAAATTAACAAAGAGGGTAAAAACTGGTTAAATTCTGGGAATGCTTACAATCATTCAAATAACAAGTGCCTTCCCTTCCCATGACAAACAATGTGCAATGCTACAACTTCTTTGTTGTTCTGCCTAAGTACAATATTTTATCTATAAGCTTACACAATGACAACAGAATAAGCATGTTTAAAAACATGTTCCTAAAAAAGTTTGGACCTAAAGGAACAGAGCAATACAGTGCTGGAGAAAACTAAAAATATATGTGGAACTCTATACTGTGTAATGACCACTATACATGACCACGGCGTTCAAATCAAGCAGGATGTGACAGGCATGGCTTGTAGTGTATGGCAAAGACTCTGGCCACCACCAACAGCAGATACCTTCACCAATTAATCTACCATCAATTCCAAAATTCAAAATAAATCAGAAATATAAACTTCATTCACATTAGCATTTTAATGAAAGTCATTTTGCTCAAGGACATGGTTATTAGGTGTTAACAGGCATGTGCATGCATACATCATATCCTTTGAAAAGTGCATGTACAGATATGTACACACTTCATATTCATGGGCTGCTCCTTCCAGCATCTGAAAAGAAGAATCCCAGCATTAGCATAAAAAAATACACAATTCTTAACAGAAATATGACAAAGTATAATTAAATTCCTAGAACCAGAATTGCATTACACTAAGGGTAAAACAAATCAAAAAAAAGGAAGTAATCTGGCAAAATGTGTTTTAAGGGGACAAAAAAATGAAAACTGTAAGAATATGTCAAAAAAGCAACATAAAATATTTTAAATATGTTCATTATTAAGTCCATATTCTGAAACATAACCCAGGAGTAACACCACCCGTAGGAAATTCGGTTGACACTGAAGTGTCTACACCAACACAAGTAGACACAGTCACATGACAGTCATATCTACTATATAATCTACGGATTTGGTGATACAAGAAAATTAACTACTGCATGCAATATGTTTCTGTATTGATTTTAAATCAAAAAGTCCATTAATTATAATACAACCACATCTGATTAAGCACAGTATACACGGAGGGTATGACTTAACACAGTCACCTCCCTTGAGTTCGTGGCACACATTTGTACCTCCTGCTCAAAATGCTAAATTGCTTTAACAATCCCACCTGCATTTATCACAAAGAGTAAAACAACAGTCTCTCTGGATCAAAGTAGGAGACACTGACCATCCGAAAATTACCGCCAAGAAGTTGGCAGTTGTAGAATCATTTTAGTGAAATATTTTATATTTCAAGAAACTTTATCTCTTACAAAACAGAAACATTACACATGTCATCCTTGTAACAGGTACTAAGGTATAGGAATGTACCTGTTTTATACAGTGATACAACGTTGTAAACAACAATAAATTCAGCTTTATATTGAAAATTCCTTTGTTTTATTGGCCTGTTAAAAATCAAGTGAAGTATTCCATAGCAACTGTGGTTTTGTCAGTTCCAAATTTCAAATACCCACAACCTTTCATCCATACCCAGTTTTGTCCACTACATGCAATAGTTAATTTTGTTACACATAGAAAAGATAAATAGCTTCTGCGCCAAATAATCAAGTGTGGTGGGATCTTAAGTTTTCTAGCTTCCACACTACAAGTTTAATGCACCAGGTTTTTGTATTTATATTACCTTATTTTTAAACATATATGTACTTGTTTTTTTATGTTTTGTGGAAGAAGAGTCTCCTCAGGTTTTAAAGAGAAGTAACAGTAGCTAACCTTCACCTACCCCACATTCCTCCCAGCTGTTCCAAGTGTCATGTATTTTCAAGGTTGCAATTTTCCTTTCAGCAACAGATTGCTGTAGTGTCTTGGGCAGGAACATGAAGAAAGTAAACTTGGTAATTATCTTGTGGTTTCTTGTAAGATGGTATCACTAACTCGGACAATGTACAATGTTGAATGTTTGGACAAAAGGCCAATAAGGAACTGGAGAGAAATTTCGAAGAAAGTGAGAGTGGCATTAGCAACACTATCCTAGAATCTACCTAGAAAAAATTTGAGGAAAACTATAAAAAAAATATTTCTAAGAGGCATCTCCTAGGGAGAAACTGGAGTAACATAATAGGAACACTGACTAGGCTAGGAGCTGGACAGTTTGGTGTTTGAATCCCAGTACAGGCAAGAAATTTTTCCCTTTTCCAAAACGCCCAGACTGCCTCTGGGTCCACCCAGCCTCCTATTCAATGGCCACCTGGGCTTGTTCCCAAGACAAAGTGGCCAGAACTTTCAGTTAATCACTCATCTCCATCTAGTAATGAGATTAGAATGAGTAACTAACTCCCCAGTATACCTAAATGGCACAGACAGGGAAAACTTTACCATCTCCTGAGCAGTTAATCCTTAGCCGCCAAACAACATATATATATGTCGTGCAGTGAGTCCTTTAAATGGCCATTAAAGTGGATGGGGGGGGGGGGTTTTAATTCCGGCGCCAAAGGGTTAACACTACAACAATCCATTCATTAGCCAGATGTTAAGTAATACTTATCTTACACTTACTTTTCTCAAAACTAAGATATAGAGACACCTCTCACAACCGTATTAGCTTTGCTTTGGATGCATTGCTCTTTCTTCCTGATGTCTTGGAAAGTATTCTCTTCATGGGTGCTCTCTGAGCCTGTCTCACAGATGGAACTGTGAAGTTCTGGATTACTGGCAGGTCATTCTTAGTAGGTCTTCGACAAAGAAACTCTGAAAGCAAAATCACACTTGTAAATAAGCCGTTTTGCTAAATAAAACAGAAAACAGATTATGATCCAGAAACACAAAAATGTAACTGTTTCTTTATAGATAGGTAACAAAATAAATTAACTTGACACTTTCATTTGTGACCACATTTTGAATTCAAGTTTGGGTTTCTCAAACACCCTAATTACATTCAGTTAAATATAATAATACACACAAAAATTGTCCATTTGCTTAATGCATTGTTCACATTATACTCTTCCTTTTGTTTATTTATTTATTATGTACATACAAAGACGTAGATATACTGTCCCAAGCCTAAGAAAATTTGTCAGGTATATTCAGTTGAACAATGGAAGTTCTTTTGCTGTACTTTTGCAATGTGTGTGTCATGAAAAAAATTTCACCAAGAGTTCAGAATAAAAGTCCTGCACCTATGGTGTGCAACTGTCAGTGTGTGTGTTCTGTAGCTGTTGTTGTCATCGTCATCATCATCATAATACATTTATTTGATGCATTGCAACATATACTGTCTTGCAGGTTTTGACAGTACAAGAAGTAATAAGGGATACAGCATAATATAATGAGACAGATGATGTGATGCTTTATTTGCTCAGAATTTGGGTGGAACCATCAAAACATTTTTATTTCATGCAGTGTAATCCCAATTTCATGTATAATTTAAGAATTTCCTCACATCCATGCTCAAAATTGTTTCCCCTTCCATTTTTGCATAAATTTATTCTAACCCCATGGGGCAAGTACTCTTTGAGTAAGTCACTTGTCTAGTCAAAATATTACCTGCCCTTTACAGGCCTCAAGTGGTCATTATGATGTCCACATGAGCCAGCTACTGGACTGTGCCTATAGATATAACCTTCAAATGATGGGTTGGTATTTTAAATTTTAGTGCATGGTTTATGAAAAACGTATTATTTAAACAAAAAAACATAAAATTATGATGTAAATGGCATATTGCAGAAAATAAAACAGAGATTACACAGCATGTATTAAAAAGACAGTAAATTTCCTTATATATCTATATAATGAATTTCTAGGGGTGGTTTTTACATAAGTTTGCATAGGTGAACACTAGTTATTTAAAGGCTAAAAAATGTTACTACTGCATAATTATCTGCACCTATGGTTAAATATCAAAATATAAAATATATTTTAAATATATAGTCCTAATCACTTTAAACTTACTTGATACAGCTGAGACAGTAACTCTGTGACACCCATTTAAGGTTGCTAATGCCCGAGAGTTTTTCTGAGAGGTTCTCTCAATGGTAATAACAAATGGATCCAAGCATTCCTTTCTTTCTTGCCATATCTGCTGCCTGATTCTAGTTTGAAGAGTCTTATCTGCATGGCACAACTTCAGCCACTTTTTGCAGACCATGGCTGCAGACAGCAGAGACCTGGAATCTAACATCCTGCAAACAAAATTTTGAACACTACTTAATTGTGGTAGACAAATAGCAAATGAAGCCTGTTGAATAATCCGGTAATGGCCATACAATAGACCTACACACACTCTATTCACCACAGGACACTTCATGTGCATTATGTTACATTGTTTCAAATAAGTTACGTAATGTCAAAAGTGAGATTAAATAAAGCAAATTCTCTTCAGAAAGATACTTTCTTTTAAATTATCAAGGTTATCCTATTTTTAATAAAACCATACACATTATTTTTACTAAAATTATGGTCACACTAAGGCAAGGTGAGTGATGGACAAATACATGATTTGTGCATATGTCTATCAAAACAGATGGTACATTTCAGACACTTTCCTTCACAGTATATGGAATTTTTTCTCATACAGTTTTGTGTGTTGGTACGAGTCTGGCAAAAACTGTCCTCACGGATGAGATATTAAAACCAATAAAAAGTTTAAGAAATCCTCATTTACGTAAAAATGTAGGAGAAATTCAGTGACACACTTTCTGTACAGTGAAAGATACCATAATGAAATCACATTAGGGACTAGAACCAAACACTGTTAGCAGCTGTAGTGAACAATTCCCGTGCCAACCCATGACAAAGTTAATGTGGTGCCAAAATCAATACAGTCCTACACAGGTCGGACAATGGTATGGCACATACAGCACCTCTCATTTTGGACTTTGTCCTTTGTCAAACATTAAAAATAAACTGAATACAATGTGTCAGAGACAGCCAAAGGGTGGAGAAACACCTACTCAATTGGTACCAACAGAGGGAGCTATTGCATAAGTGAAAATGTTTCTGTTAAACTAACACCATACTTGGGCCTCAAATAGACATTATCAACAAGAGATAATAGTGTAAAGTGATATGTAAATCCTTCACTGCTGCAAATTTAATTTTCAACACCTAATACTTCATCAATTGTTTCAAATAACTTCACATTCATCTGGCATTTTGTCAGTTTACACCCCATCAGTTGAAGAACAATTCAGTCTTTTGAAAAGTTCTGTTTCCTGATGGAGCTTCTTTCACAATTCATGGACCAGTGCGTTTAAGGAACACACATTAATAGTCTGTTGAAAATCCTCAGAGGAGAGTGAATGTCTGGTGCAGCAATACTGGCATTCTTATCACAGGATCACACTTTACTTGACAATCATTATCAGGATCAGATGTGCAGTCCTCTTGTTTCAGACTGTGCTTTACGATCTGGAGATTTACTGTATTAAACTTCAAGAGTTAGAGAGGTTCCAAAGTACGGTCATCTCAAGCGTTATTGGGATAAAAAATTAATTTCTACTTGCACATCACTTCAATTTTTAAATTGTTCAAATGTACTACATTAACAGTATGAGGACGTACTGTTAATCAGTGTCTACTGTTTTCACCACTCATACATCCACTTAATGAAAAATGTGCTTTAATTAAATAAAACAAATTCTGGATCAAGAATGCCTTTAACAGATTTCTGAACTAGTCTGTACTATTGTCATTCTGTAGGGCTGCAATGCTTATAAATTGTTTGCAGCATGGGATGTACTTCTTGACATTCCACAATGATGGCCAAAGAGACAGCTTCTCAGGTTTCCTTCTAATTAAGCACAGACACCAAATTTCTTCTTCAGTTAGTACAAATCATGTTTGAGTTTCCTCTGTATCTAACACTAGCAACATTGCACAGAATTTAACCTCTGTTGTGTAAACTGTTCCTTTGAAGGGCACCACAGTTCCACCGAATTTTCCATAAAGATTGCTTTTGAAGTATTTTCTGTAACTGAAACTTTAATACTACGTTTCATATTGTTCTTAAAATCTTAACATATGCACAGGCCCATCCACTCTTCTAAGAACAGTTTGTGCACTGATCTGAGACTGCAAAAGAAGCAATTAGCCCCCTTATCTTAGATTTCAAATCTGTTAGTCTCGTGACTTTTTACTTGTTTCATTAGTTCACACACAACTCAGTATGATGCAAGGTGTACACACATAAAAGAAAGCAGTTTGTAATGCTTCTTGATGACAGTGAGTAATGAATGCTTATCAAAATGTAAGTGCAGGAACAATATTCCTCATAAACATAAATTGACTCTGTCAACATTACAACACAGTTCTTTTCAGTATGAACTTCTATGTTGGTTTTGATTTACTATCTATCACAAATTATAATTTTAACGTTCAATGGAGGCTCAAATTTTAAAACAAATTTTGTATCTACTCAACAAACTGAAAGCCTACTCAAAATTTGTTTTACAAAAATCGTTATCCTAAGCAAACTTCTCAGCGTATAAGATATATGAATATTTTTGATGGGTGCCTATGTTGAGATTAAGGACTCTGTTCTCCTGCAATGTGAAAACGGTGTCACTGGACAAATGTTTCTGATGTTAGATGTCAGGAATCATTCATCCAGCACTGCAGTGTCACATTACAGCAGACAGAAATTCTCAATTTTACTGCTGGGAAAACCTCAAAAACTGAAATTAATGCTTTCTCAATTACTTCAGAAACAGGGAATAAGTAGTAAATTCTACTACATCTACATTACTTTTAGGTAGGCTTGGATGTGCTTCTCCCTCATACACCTACATCTGTGAATATTTCGGTCTTATAAAGTACCAGAATATCTTACTCCAACTTGCTCAAGGCAACAAGAAAGTTTGACAAAACACACCTTTAACCGTTGATGTGACCAAACGAAACAACCAAGAAGGCATTTTTTATACATGAGTGATTTTATAATTGGAGTCTCACAACTAGACAAGGGCAGGTAGTCCTGCTGTTATGAAAACACTTGAATAGCACCGAATCTATCAACTGATAATTAACCCAATCATCAGGTATCAAACAAGCTGCAAACACATTTTGCTTACCATTTTGAGATTTTAATCGCACTACCAGCTCTGGACTAAGAAGTTCCATTTATATCATTTCATACAAAGGCATGCATTATCTACAGTTGTCAATTTCATCACACTGCTTGGTTTTCTGAAACAGAAGTTGCAGTTTGTAAAGATCTATTCTACACGGCATAGCAACTACGAAATTAACGATTATAAATTCGTTCAATCTATGGATATAACTCTTACCTAGTTGGTATGAGAGGCCACCGATACGCAGGAAATTGTTCTTCATTGCTCCCACTAAATGAAACACATTCAGCATTCCGTAAAAATCGAAGTTAAGTGAGGGCTGTAAAAACCTGTAGGCTCTCAAAAATTAAAACACAAGCAAGTCCACGTATAATCCTTCAGTTTAACGCTCAAAATGAATCTATATGTCACTCTAACCGAAGTTGCCCCTTCAACATGAGCAAATATGACGAACTGCAATCAGGTGAACGTAGAATACCATACAAAAGCGGCAAGAAGGTGCTTGTAACTTACTGTAAGTAATTAAATAAACCTAATTTCTCGAAAGCTCTTCAATTTCTGCAGAACTCCCACGTCCCTTTTAAACCACCCGTAAAGAGATCAAATACGAAATTCAGTTCCGTTGATTCTTGCAGCGACTGGATTATGATTGTCTTTATGAACCACATTCACTTAATACACGTCACATACAGCAATGCAAATACAGAAAAAAAGGGAATGTACGTAAAATACAACATAAAACACATTTTCCTTGCAGCCTACTTAGCTTTCCCAATTCATCTAATCAGCAACATAGAAAGAATAAAGTTTCGCAGACTGGATGTTTCCGTCTTTGTGAACAAGATATATACTCAGTTGGGTCCATTAAAGCGATCTGTTCTCATCCATGGGCGACCTATAGATTTGAATGTAAGTTTCCTGACATCCGTTGCATTGCTACTAAGTTCTCGTTACATACTGAACAATCATAACCACTACCCAGAATAAAATATCTTACCTCAGAATCATAACACCCATCTCTTCCGGAAGTTTTCCAATGATGTCGAAGAGACTTCCTTCTAACGTCGAGTTTAACCCAAATGCCAACATCAAGGAATAGAATGGCTCCATCTTCCCACAATTAACACGAAACGTAATACAACGGACACAAAACCTTCACAATAATAACCCAGTCACAATAAACTCAATGACTCTCAAAGACAAAGTGGCACCCAAATTTTCAAAATCTGTCTTTTTATAGTGCCAGTCTACGAAACCGGGGAACCAATCATGACGAATGTCTTACCGACGGTGACTAACAAGTCCACCAATGGGAAGCGATGTTTCAAAAAGACTAACAGTCAATCAAGCGCTATCTGTGAGCGCTCCTAGTCACCATAGGTGAGATGTAACGTGAGTGCTTATCATGGATCAAAAATGTGGTCAGAACGTCTCAAAGAAATGTATTCACATTTAATTACTGGTATCTACCCTCATATTCTGGCAGAACAAACATTTAATTCTAACTGGTGCGGCATGTATTAATATACGGCGTTAGTTGTGGTTCAGAATTGTTGTAATAATCACGCAATTACAACTTGCTACAGTAAATATTGCAAGGTGTTAACTCCAGTCGGTAATAAAAACAGTATGGAAGTTTGTGAAAAACTAAATGGGCAAGTATGCCACGAACGAATACATAAATTAAAATAAACCGTAATACAACAAGGAATCCTAAATTTATAGTAAAGTTCTTACTGCTTACCAACAGTGTGCAAAATGAACGGTATAACTAGAAATGCAACAGTAGCATATATCATGAAGTACCTAACTAAAGCTATCTCCAGTAGCTTCCCAAATGCATATATGATGCCTACAACAGCAAATTAGGGTCAAAATATAATACATGCTGTCAAAACATTTATGTGGTTATGATGCCATATGCACTGCACTATTCAGCAGCCACACCTGGCATTAGTGCCCCAGTAGGTTAAATTCGTAATAATTCAGTGGTAGTGAAACTTTTCCCAGTACAACTGAAATATTAACACATGAAACCTCTGCACCAAAAGGGGTAAAAAGTATGCATAACCACTTACAGGCCAGTTTCATTAACAAGTGTATTCTTTAGTATGTCAAATACAGGTACTAGAGTAACTTTGTAACCTTAAATAGCATCTGTAAGAATGAACAATTCAGAATATGTTTCTCATTGGAAAAAGTCCTATTTAGCATTACAAAAGGTATCTTATGTGGTCTTAGTAATAAAATTAATATTCCTGGAATGCAATGCTGTTTATGTAAAACATGAATACATCTATCAAAACTAAATATGTTATGGCATTTAAGTTATGACTGGGCAATGGTTGAAACCATATCTACACCCCACATTTCAAACAAATGTAGTGCATCACATCATAGAACACTGGAATCTTCAGAAATACCACTGTGAGAACCTCAAATCTCACATTGCATGAATGATGGTTTCAGTAATTGAACAAATGGTTTAAAAGCAGTAAAATTTACACTACATTTCATTTAAATTAATTTCAACAACAGCACTTTTGTTGATGTATTTAATTGTAAAACAGGCTGCACACACAAAAAAGGCAGCATTCAAAAATGGGGTACTTTTACTGTTGAAATCTCTGCCTTACATAAATATTTCAGAGTGCTGTTTTTTAACAGAAGCTGAAATTGCATGATTGTTTCATAATTTGTTTTACTAGTACTCCAGCCCCAAAGTATAGTGATTACTGCAGTAATATTAACCGTAAGATGTATTACATCATGATCTGACTGGCCATTTGCTATGGGCGATGCAGAAGACGAGCTTTGTCTTATATTATCTACAGAAATGTTATCAAAAATTACAGGTTCTTTTAACGTATGTAATAGATCTCACGTCAAAATAGGAATGGGTTGACCTCACACCATCCAAAATTTAACACAGGTTACACACAATAAAAAATGTACACAGCTACTGTACTTATGGCATGTGGATACTACAGTATGAATTTTACTCAGCTTGACCCTCAGTGCTTGCAGTCTGCCTGTTAC
>Ga0123354_10003907_pt1 | contig 20829 bp, 18 predicted proteins | sample TergutLab28metaG_2_FD_97872 | JGI IMG/M metagenome (GOLD analysis project Ga0123354, IMG submission 97872) | Labiotermes labralis P4 segment gut microbial communities from Petit-Saut dam, French Guiana - Lab288 P4 | ecosystem: Host-associated > Arthropoda: Insects > Digestive system > Gut ...
AGAATTAGGCTTTTAACTTGTAGAATTAGGCTTTTAACTTGTAGAATTAGGCTTTTAACTTGTAGAATTAGGCTTTTAACTTGTAGAATTAGGCTTTTAACTTGTAGAATTAGGCTTTTAACTCTGAATTTAAATTACACGTGCCATACATTGTACTAATTCATGGAACCGACTCTGTGGAGCTCTGTGCTGTCTTAGGCACTGAATGAACACGCGGAAGATATAGGATTAGGTGCGAAGATGTTACTAAGATCGTACAGTAATACACGTACATTATGACGATGGAAGGTGCTGTCTCTGGATCGTTTCGTTTGTGGTTGTTAGTGTTTATCTGTGCTAGAACTTCCGGCTCTACTACCAGACCTTGTGTAGAATAACATATACACGTATACTAAGTCTCGAAATCTGTAGAAAATAAATGAGTTTAGCATTAACAATGTAAGTGCCTTTCACTTTAATTTTAATGGCGAGAAAAAGAATACAATTGGACTAGGAAGCTTGGGATTTTATTTGCACGTATAGAAGACGTGTGATGCTTCAACAGTTCTTTCGAGAAGGCATAATGAGTCAGTATGTTCATCTTTTGAAACACCAGGAGAAATGTAGAAGTGCATGAGCAAGCGATTTGGCATAAACTATACGTGGGGATTGCTTTATATATATATATATATATTTGTGTGTGTGTGTGTGTGTTTTTTTTTAGCTGTATATAAAGTAAATTCCAATGCATTTGCCGTACACGAAGCGAGCATTACAAATTTTTAGATGCGTAAAAGGAATGCTGTGAATAATGAGACATTTGTAAGGGATCAGAGGACTTTGACTGCTATGACGGTGCACAGAACTAAGTGGTTCGCGGGTAAAGAGAAGAAACAGGGTAAAATTATTTTATTGGACGCCTGTGGAAAACAATGCGTACACAACCAGAATCCTCGAAACTGGAGTACAAAAGTAAATTTGACTTACCGTCTCCTCTGTCGCAATATTAACTTTTTCGTCTGGTTTCATTGCAGAGGTTTTCGTTTGAATTAACATAATTGACTCCGTGTCCCCCTTATAATAATTACCATCTTTTCATTAAAATTTGAATGTCCGATGTTTTCAGTCATTGGAGACCACCAAGCCTTCAGAAGCTACTGTAACCACGTATGATACAAATGCAATGTTTCGTCTGAAATTCGATTTGGTCAATTTTCTCTCTTGAGGCAATTTTCCGAGAATTCATTCGCTTTTCTTTATTTCATTTTTTGTCTTGTTTTTATACGTGTTAAACTAATCTACACGCGTCAAAATAAAACACAGATGACTTGGTGTCTTTCTTTTTTTCTTTTCTATATCAGGCACTGCTTAATACTGAACCAGTGCGGCTCTTCTTTATAGCCAAAAAAGCATTGCCTTTCTGATTTGTCTCAGATGACGAGCTGTTGGTTCTCTGTACACGCCTGCACAAATTGTACGTACAGCCAGTTCTTTTACGCCGTCATAAAAATATATTGAGACCATATAATCATTCTTTCTGTTAAGTATCTGCCCCTGAGGGTGATACATCCAATTTTTACTGCATGTGACAGAAGTCTGAACCTCATGGCTAAGTAGCACTTCCGCACACTTGTCGGGCTTCTTCTGCGTGAATTGGATCATTGTTTATCTCCGCCCCATCCACACAGATGACACTCAAAAAAACTTCATAGCCTGTCATACAAGAACAGGTTTGGCGTCGCGGAATCTCATTTGAATACAACCGAGTTCGACTGTGGTACATACAATGCTGTTTACTAAGTGAAGATAACGAGCGTTCTTGGGTCTAACGTCATGTAGTTTGGTACACAGACACCAACATTTCAGAGGAACCTGCTGCTGCTGCCTCAATCTGCATATTCATTTGGTTAATCTATTTAAAATATAATCGCTTTTATTATAAGACTCATGCGAAACACGCCAATACACTCTGTGACAAATGCAGAATTCTTTTCATGTTAAGGCAGGTGGTGCACGTAGTAGGCCAAAGCACTCTTGTCTTGAAGGCTGTTATAACCGTACTAGGCCCCGAAAGTGGTACCTTCCTCTAAGGTATTCTAACCCAAATTTAATACACGTTTCTAGTTTCCTCGTTTATCCTACACTTTTGCGTGTCTCCTACATTGTTTTATCTCTCTAAAAAGGTGGGTGGAGAACAGCCTGTGAAGCTTTTAATAGTGTATTTTTCTTTCGTGTGTCTTCATTTCTGTCGTGCCGTGTGAATGAACGTGAAGATTTAATCATATATCGACACTCGTAGACAAATTCTTGCACTCATTAAAGTAGCAATACAAGACTTACGGAAGGATTTTTCCCGTGGCATCAACTGTAAATTGACAAGTGACTAACTAACCTTGCTTAACTGGAGAATAAAAACCAACTAGATGCCACTTGTTATTTTATTGTATTTCTTATAGGCTCAACATGTTTTGGGCATTACTACGTCCATCATCAGTAGCTCGCGACTATGTTGTTGATTACTACATTGGTCGTTTCGTTCTTGGTTTGCTGTGTGTTGGAGGTTAGGTGCGATTAGGCTGGAGTAGTGTCCGGGCTGCAAGTTGTGCTTTAGCCTGCAGCCCGAACACTACTCCAGCCTAATCGCACCTAACCTCCAACACACAGCAAACCAAGAACGAAACGACCAATGTGGTAATCAACAACATAATCGCGAGCTACTGATGATGGGCATAGTAATGTCGGAAACATGTTGAGCCTGTAAGAAATACAATAAAATAATAAGTAACATCTAGTTGCTTTTTATTCTTCAGTTATCACAATGATGCACGGTCCAATAAACATCAGATTCACGTAAACTTGCGTAGTTCGTAACGGGTAAAATAATGTCCCTGTGCTAAGGCACAACGCCATGAAAACGTATGGGAGAATGGAGGGGTACAGTTACGCACATTTACTTGGTACTATATTAAAGGGAATAGTTCTACGCTCCGGCTGTTTTATCTCTGGGGAAAGAAGGCCCGCTCCTCTTGAATATGAGACGGGTGGATAAGAGAAGATCCCTTGTCACTGTCTGGAACCGACTCACTTTGCTGACTGAACTCTCCCGGTTACCTTCCGCTTGCTTTGCTTCTTTCTGTTTCTTTTCATGTCCCCTAAAAGCTTCAGTCTAACGGTGAAGCCTTTGTTGATTACTGCTCTCAGTTTCTGATCTGGCTGTTTGATAAAACCGCCTTATCCAATTCGTAGCCTAGCTCCTGCGTGATACTTCCCTATAAGATTTTATGTCCACATTCCTTTTATATTGCTCCAGACGTCTTATCTCTGTATTCGACTTGCCCATAATGCGCGCTTCTCCGAATGGCTCATGTTAATCTCATTCTTTTACTTCTCCCATCGCTACTTGCGTTTCCTTTCAAGATCTGTTGGTCATCTTCTTATCTGCGCTTCTTCATTGCTGGATGTAAAAGGCACGAGAAGATAAAAAGCGACATAAAAAATATCTGTGACTCTAGGCCCAAAGAAATGGAAATCTTTGCAGCAGAATTTCTTTTTAAGCTATCGGTTAACGTCCTAGGGTTTACAAATGCCCTGGTCTGTAACGTGTTTAAGGGTTTTCTCTTTATGTGATGGCATACTTGTAAATGAAAGCCTTCTCTCGGAAGCTATCAAAGCTAATATTCTCATCACAGTTTTCTTAAAACTACTCTTCACGAACGCATAATATTATTGCTTCGTTGGCATGAGTGCGTGTGAGTGTTGCGTCTTCTTGTAAAACTGCTGGTATTTTTTGTTTATTTCTCCAATACGCTCATTGAACAGTATCCGGACTTAATTTTCTATCCAGGAACCTTAAATATGAATACACTATATTTCACGTTGGTGTAAATGTTGGCATCTCTGTGTAACGGGAAGAAATGTATTGATAGACGCAAAGTAATGAGGCAAATAAGTCAACGTAACAAATAATAAGTTCCAGGAGTGTGGGCAATTTCATGATTCTTACTCCTCCTCTGATATTGTCTAGGACGTTCAGGTGTTTTATTTAGGTGGATAATATTAAAATCGAACTTCAGGAAGTGGGATTGGGGTCCATGGACTGGATTGATATGGCACGGGGTAGGGATAGGTGGCGGGTTTTTGTGGGTGCGATAATGAACCTCTTTGTTCTGTAAAATACTGAGAATTTCTTGACTAGATGAAGATCTGTTGGCTTTTCAAAAAGGACTATGCTCTGATGCTCTGTGGAGTTAGTACGTTAGATATAGGCGGAATTCACATAAGCGGGGGGGGGGGGGGGGGAAAATTTTTTACGAGGAAAGTCCCAAAATTTGGGGGGCCCTGACCACAAAGAGGGGAAACAAAGGGGGGGGGGGGGGGGGGGGGGAGTGATAAATTGTTACTAGGAAAGTCTCAAAATTATGGGTGACCTGACACACAAGAGAGGATAAGTTTGAAATTATTTTGGACAAAATAGGATGTTGACATTAAAAGGGGGGCTGATATGATCTTCTTACTGAAAATTCGGAGGTAACGAAGTAATTTCATTACCAGATAATCTATTGTCAGCTTTTCCCCGTGGTTGATTAGTTACATATAATGTTAGTCACCGCGTCTCAATGAAAGAGAGTGGATTTGCGGTGTTTGAGAGCACAAAGTTGTGGAAGATATTTGGGCTTGTTTCAGATGACGTAACTGGTTAGTGTTAAAATGAATAATTCTGATGTGTGATTTGATGGTCTTTAAAACCGGTGGACTAATTATTTATCAGTTTAAATTGGGAAGGTTGCATTAGAAACATGAAGTATCTTCTTCAAACTTAGAAAATATCTCAGCAATAGCTCGTAGAAAGAGAAAACCGAGAAGCCCAATTTCGAGATGACCAGCTCCCCAATCGAACAGCTGCATACTGACGTACAGACAGCAGTCCGGCATACTAAAAATGGGAATCCCCTAACCTTTCCATAACGTTCTTTGTAATTTAAATTGCATGGCACAACAGCAGTACTTTTATTGCACATTTATTTTCGTTTTACCCCTGACTTGGTCCGTTGCCTTGGCAATCGTCGGCGCTCCATGAGCTCCCGACTTTGTACAGCACAGGGATTACCTTGGTGTTGCCTATGGAGTGGGTTCTCCAGAATGACCTCTGATGATTTTCCTCCTGGAATTGAAAGCGGTCTTTAAGTGATCTGGTCGGGCTTTGTGCATTATGATTGTTGAGTAGGTTATTTGCTCCGTGTTAGAGCGCTTTGCCTTGCAAGGTCACTTCTACAGCAGTGCTCGAGGCATTTTTATTTGTCCTAATTTTATCTAAATTGTAGATAAGCACTCAAATCCTGCGTCACAAAGAGCAAGCCCCATGTCTTTTACAAATACCAGTCAGTCAGCGCTATTAGGAACGTAGTGGGCTCTGCATATGAGACTCTTGAAAGACACACTGTGGGGCAAAATGCAAAGTTAAATACGGCAGGTGGTACGTATAGTTACCACTGTCCTCAAACTATTAAAGAAATAGAGTGTAAGTGTGAGTGCGGGATACAGATGATGTAATGTAGGACCCAGTGCAGAGAAGATATGTGCTATGCCGCCACGTGGTTTGGTAACAGGTACTATATATTTCGTGGGAAGCATGTGCTTGTTTGTTCAGGCTGAGATCTCATACAGTTTAGGGGTCTGTGTGAACGGACATTAACTTTCATATTTCAAAACCAAAGACCGTCTAACTCCTTACTGGTTAAAAGAATTTATTGATTTTACAACAGAGCTGCACATTTCGGTCGGTTTATGATAAAGCCACCGTGACGGTACGCTTGTAAAAAGGTGTGTAGAGAAAAATATTTTAAAAGTTTTTCTTTTTATAAGAAGGTATTGAACCCTCAGATCTTATAATCGTGTTTCATAAACAAATTGTCTTCAGAGTAGTCATAATAGTTTAATACGTGTATGTGTTGTACTATATTATATTACGTGAGCCGGGATAGTGTAGTCAGTAGAGTGCCTGGGCGAAATTGGATGCACTTCCGGGCAGGGCAAGAGAATTCTGTGTTCTCCTAAATATCCAGGCCTCCTTTAAAGCCCTTCCAACCTCTCATCCGCTGGACAGTGGCAGCTTTTTCCCAGGCATAAATGCGTAGTGGCGTGGCGTTGACCAGTCCATATAGTGCCGACGTTAAGCATGAGTAGAGCTGTCTGTGCCACTGATTCTCCTGTATTCCTACATGGCTTGACACGGTCAAGTTTACCTTTAATTTTACTGTATTATGTTTTATGTGTCGGTTTAAGTTGTAGTTGAGAGTTCTCATGTGTAAATTATCAGTTATAAAAACTTCTAAGGCTTGTGCTCATTAATTTTTAAAATCGTTATTAAAATTCGTACCGTTTTTTATTCTGTCCTGCTAAAAGTTGAACAATTTTGGTATGCAATTTTAAGGACTTAATTTGTCAACACGTCCACCTGCTGTTGTGATCTTTAAGGTTATGGTAGTGGTATGTAATTTTTCGGATTCTTATACATATGTAATATAGAGCGTGTGAATGTATTGGCATTACTTATGGTATTAGAGGATGATATGTGGATCCATCAGTACAAAATGATTCACCTCTTCTTGGAAAGAAGAGACTGTTGACACCATTCGAACATAACTGCGGGGAGTTGTGTAATATTTACAAAAACGAGGGAGTGATATAAGAAATCAAGTGCATGAAAATTTGCCTCAATGAAACATTATGTGCTCTAATAATTATTATGTTAACACAGACTTTGGTACTTCCAGTAACAATAGTGCTTCATATATATTTCGTTGTGTGTATACAAGAGGTGGGCTAACTACTCAATATGTATATGCAATACACTAGTGAAGATGTAGATTATTAGACAAGCACTATAGCCTACATTATTCGTTCTGAACTGTGACATCAAACACTTCTTTGGCGCCAGCTGCCCATTTGTCATTTATGGGCGTACGTTTCACCTATGTGCTGTAAACGTAATATAAGTATAAACAAATGAACCTTACAGTTTCATGATGCGTAGTATTTCTTAAAGATGGCAGCACGTATTAACTGCTGAGTATGTCGCTGCAGGTATGGGGCCTGAATTTTCTAATGATTTTTTGTGTGCATATAAAACCGATCGATCTGTTTACGATTTCCTATCAAAATACAATTTGTGACGGAGCGACAGGTGAAATTTTGCGAAATATTATAAGCTCCTTTTCCGAATAGCGAGAACTCGATTTCATTATGTGGCGAACGACATAGTTTCAAATTGTTTGTTTTACGACGCCCACAGTGTCCCAGACTCTGTGCCATCGAATGGTAGGATAAATTGTGACAGACGGCTGGAAGGAAGCACCCGAGACCTGACCGAAGTATTCTTCCGCCAGTTACGTGGACAGACTGAAGAAAATCACTAATCCCCCCAGTCAGGACACACCCATATCGCGGCTGAGATTACAACTAGATAGACGCGTCCAGAATATTAGGGTAGAGTGTTGCCTATATGTTAACCTTCCCGGTAACACGGTTTGGAATCTCTGCGTTCAGAGAAGTAGTTAAACATAAATCTACCTAAAATTAGTTATAAATACTGTGTACTGGTCGGGTGTTACAAATATGACTGCTGTGTGCGTCATCGATATGACAGTTGTCTGAGTTTTTATTCCTACGTACTTGGAAGTTACGAACATGCGAAGATAAATCATTTATGTAATTATTTAATAAAGAGTCCCTCTGTGAAGGAGTGTAAACTTTTGAAGAAAAATAGAAGTCATAAATCCTACCCAGAGCATGCCAAATATACTGGCCACATTAATTATCAATTATGATGGATTTTACACACTACTGGCTAGTGTACGTGACTTAATTATGTTCATTTGTTAATAGCTCCTTGATTTATCGTCGATCTGTGTACTGCAAAATGTTATGCTTTTCTGTGGAGACAGCGATTTCAAAATGCACGCCTCTTTTAAGCCCGGATGATTTTGTCCCGCCCAGCAAGTTATCTGACCGTCCTGAAGTTGATATACGGGTTTACCGATTAAGACATTTTTTCCCCGGAGAATAAACGGATCCATTCTCACGGTTAATATAAATCCCATATGTAAATGAAGTCAGGTAATCTTGTTTCTTGTATCTGAAAACTTTCGGACCCCGCAGGTTTGTACTCGTGTAGCAAATTTTTAACGGCACTGTGTTGGTGTTTGGTTATATTCTGCGTGACGCAGTGCTCTCACATTGTTGTCGATGAAGGGAAAAGCCGTCTAGCATGTTACGCTGTATCGATTGGTAATGAGTAACCAGTGTTTCAGAAGAGCTTCCTGTTTTCATTTTCATGATAGTCCTATATATATATATAGGCCTACTTGATTGAAATTTGCGTTGATCTTCCGTTTTCTGAGAACTTTGTCCGCCTTTACTACAGATGCCCATTCTAACGAAATCCCTACAGCATAGGCTGTTTGAAGAAGCTAATGCTCATTCAACTATTCATATTCCCCGCATTTTTCGGAACTCGAAGTTTCAGCTTGTAGTTGGTCATTCGTTCCTATCCTGGGCCAGATGAATCGAGTCCTACCTCCCATTCTACTCGTTTTTTCTCTAAGATCTAATAACTTTTCACTTATTGATGTATCCCGCCGACATTCGCCATTTGGATATTTTGCTTTGTTCTATATTTTTGCGTCATGTAAAACCTTAGCATTGATTACCAGTAAGTCTACCCCCGACTATCCAGTTTGGGTGATCCTGCTAGACGTTTTCGCACACGCCAGAATTGCTTTCCACGTAATCAGAACATGAGAAGTCCACCACATTATAGTAGTTGCTCAGGGAGAAGGAAGTTGTGCGCATATTGGTTTATATATTAAGTATGCGTACCCTGTGTGTATATGTTCATAAATAGGAATGTGTCGGTATTAATGCTGTTTGAGAAAAGTGCATGCAATGAACGAATAGTGTTAAATTCGCAGCGATCTATTAGCATGTCCAGTGGATTTCTGTGGAACTTGATACCTGCGAGTGTACAAGCATTTTGTACCATACCAACAAAACTCAGTACGAAACACGTAATAAGTGGCTTGGTGAGAATAGGGGGTGCCTCAGTCAATATTCGAAACACTCACCTCCCAAATTAAAGTCAGACACGATATTGCTTCAAACAGTTTTCTCAGTAATGTAAATATAAAATATTGCATTTGTGTCACAAGAATGTAGACTTTAATGTCGCTGGGGTTTGTAGGAACAATCCACAGCTAGTTTCATGGCCTCACTGCATTTTATGTATGTACCCTTCTTGCTATCCTGTACACAAACACATGTTCGTGTTCCCGCAGAAACCACGTACGCGTGCATCTTTTTACTTTTCTTCATAACGAACCGTCCAATCCAGTTTATTGGTGGTAGTTTAGTTATCGACTCCTCGTCTGCTGAATAGATTATGTACACTACCATCGAATTTGGAGAAAGAGTAAACGTAAATAGTAAAAAGAAACTTGCATCGAAACGAGAAGTCGTGGCGTACATAAAGGTGAGATTTTAAGTTCTCACGGCGGTGGCTACACATTCTTTCGTCTGGGATGTGACATCATGTAGTCTGGTAGAATTTTATCTTTCCTGGGAAGCGTCGGTATATATCTACCATATTACACGTCGTCATGCCTCAGAATGCAGTTTTATTCCTTGGAGTACTATCCTAATAATTCCCCGAAGAGGGTACGCAAGAACCTACAACGAGATACCTCAGTGACAGTAGTCGGCCTTCATGGCATGGTTCTCAGATAAGCCCAAGTTCTTAGCTGTATCTTTTTTTCTTGGAGTATGCTGTAGCTAAATGTGTGCTGCTTCAAGGTGTTGTACTTGGTGTGGCTGAGGAGAATTACGTGTAGAAAACACCTCAGGCAAAACATCTGCTGCTCCCTCCGACATTTCAGCCGAGTATCTCTGTAACGTCAGTCAAAGTACTGGATGTTTTGTTCACCTGCTTGGTTCACATTTTTAATAGCTACTTCCATTTTTATGCGCATTAGCATTATTCATGCCGCTTAAATAGCCTGCATACAAAACATCGGCTTGCCGTGCGAAATTTATCAGTCACAGCTTGCCTGATTGGCATGGTCTCAGTGAAGCAGATTTGTAGCCAATTTATGTAAGTATGAATCCCACTGTTCATTTGCAATTTCCAATCGTTTTTGTCGCTTGTTCTCTGGTATAATGATAACAATAACAAAATATGGTAATACTACCATCTCGCCTGTTTTCCCGAATACCAAACACTAACCAGGATTCGCCTGAATCCCAAGGATCGTTGCCGTGTTAACCGTGGGCACACTGTTTTTTCTCACTGCGCAGATGTGCAGCAGTAATATTCTAAAAATTCTGTCTTATCGGCAGTCGGTGCGAATCTTGACAGTACTATCGACTGGCTTGACGGACATCTTCAAATAGCCACGACCCCCCTCCGATTTCCTGTATTCTCATCTGGCATGGTAATCTGCCCATGCCATTCGACGTTGCATAATGTTTGTAGTCAAAACATTATTCGATTTGTAAAGCTCACTGATAGAACCGTATAAAACTTTGCAGTTCGGGCGAAGTACACACGAATGGATTCCAGAATTTGGGAGAAGAAACTTTTTGGAAACGGATCTCTTGGCAGTGCGGTGAGACTGAGGATTGAAGTTAGATGGAAGTCGCTTGTGAACATGTCCAAAGATGGGTTTTAGTACTGGCGCTGTTAAAACTTTAAATTATATTGCCAGAAATTGTATAATATTTGTAACTTGTATGTTTCTATAGTGTGTAATATGTTTTCGACCGCCCTGTAGTCCCGGCAATAACCAGTAACTCTGGGAAAGTGCCGTCTGGTAATTATTACCTACTGTTCCCTTTCAAGGTGGAAGAGAAAACTCCTTTACAAAAGTGGAGTGTTGATGCAACTTTGGAGTTATAGCATCACAACTTGCAGCATTCCGCATCCCATCATCGTACGTATCAGGGGTTGAAATACTTGCCCGATAAGATCTCAGTCGTGTCAGCATGGCTACTGCGGAGTGGAGGGCGAGGGGTCGATAGTGACAGAAATTCTTCTTAGTAGGGTGTTTTCTGTGTATCCGGGAAGTTTGGTAGTGGGATGAAGGGAGCTGATGGAATTTGTTTCTCGTTCTTGAGTCGAACTCCTGCAGGATAGACTTCACTCTAGCCGATCAGATTCATACATCGGAAAAACGAAATATGTAACCGAAAATAGGGATATAGGCCCAATATTCTGAGGATACTTTGTTCGAATCTTAGCTTTGGAAACAGGATGTGATGATAGTTCTAAACTTCTGTTACGGGTTTTCGAGAAAAATGCAAAGACGATTGTTTTTCAGGGTATGTTATCCCCTAACATCTGTGCTTTATAATTTTCCTGCGTTTGTTACTGTATTCTTAAGTCAGAACATTTATGTTGGAAAATGTAACATATATGCTGTGTTTATAAGATTACTAATACAACTAAACTACCTGTCCGTTGTCACAATGTCCGTGTTTAATTCTTCAGTATCACACTAAACACTACGTAGTATTTAAATTGTGAGGAATGACACTCAAATTCAAAAGCTAAACTTCACTCGTGTAATTAAAAAATATAAGCCTGTTGTGAGTCAGGATTCGCATTGCATCCAAAATTTCTACACAACATTGCAGATTGAACAGTACGTACAAAGAATTAATATATTTGGATATTCTGTGTTAGGTTTTCACTAGGAAACATGGTAATAATTTTAGAAACGGGAATGGATTTCCGTGAAACATGGTATAAATACGCTACCTTGTAATTTTTAATTCATCGCTCATGTGGAATATGGGTAATACGAAAGCAATGCGCCATAAGGCCATGGAATTTTATGTTGTGATATATTTCGAAGAATATCTTACCATTTTTCCAAGATAAAGTATGAAAGACTGACTTTTAGTTCTGGACAGTGCAGTGAGTGAAATATTTTTGACAGTTTGGATTGATTTTCTCTGCATTATATACCACTCTTTCAGCCCACATATAGCTGCAGTGTAATGTGACTGAATCATGTATGTTTATATACTCGTACATTCCTTTTTACATATCCGCCTAGTTTTAAGCACACGCAGTGGGGATGACGGCTTTCCGGCCCATTGTGCCGCATCGAACTGGTCGCTTCGTGTCTGGCATTTCACATTAATACAGATTGATGGCTGTTTCTAACCTCAGCACTACTCATATATTCAGTAAAATTATGTTCGTGAAGCACCAGCGTTTAGAAAAGCATTGCATTTGAGTAGACAGTAGACATTTTAAAATGTTTTCTGATGTTCTTCGGACCTGTTACTACGATGTTCATTTATTGTCACTATTTGCCAGATTTAAATGTGGTGTATTCTTAAGTAATCACTGTAGTTATGATGTACATAGCAGTATTATTACCATTTGTTCTGTCAGTACGAATTAAGCGTGTGCGGTTTGAAATGGACCGTAACATATTTTATTTATACATTTATTTATTTATTAGGTTGTACAGTGTTTCCACACATTCCTGCGCCCATTTAACAATTACATTATCTTCTTCGTCCAGTTGCTTCTGTCATTCCAGTCTTCTTCCATTAATCCGTTTTCTTCCATCAGTCCTCTAGTCCCTCCTGCCCAGGTAAGTTTAGGTCTACCTCGTTTTCTTCTTCCTGTTGGACGCCATTTCATAACTTCTTTTGGCAATCTCCCCTTTTCCATTCTTTGAACATGTCCATACCATTGAAGTTGGTTTTAATGTCGTCTAAAAGAGACCTTACTACATTCAGTTTTTGTTTAATAATAGTATTCCTAGTTTTTTTCTTCCTGGAAATTCGAGCTGAGTGTCGCCAAAAGTCCATTTCTGTGGAATTTAGTTTTGTTACCGTTTTTGCTTTTAAACACCATGTTTCTGCTGCATATGTAATTGTACTTTTAACTATTGCGTGGTAAATATGAGTCTTTGTTTTGGGGGTAATATCATGGTCCCACAAAATGCTGTTTAGCTTTGTTACAGGTGCTCGTCCTCTATTAAATCTGTCATTAATTTCTGGCTCTTGATTTCCATCTTTGGTTATTTTTACCCCCAAATAAGTATATTCATTTACGTGACTTATTATGCCCTTCCCGTCTTCTAGTTGTAAATCTCTTGATGTGTCTCCTATGGTCATATATTTAGTTTTTTTTAACATTTAATTTTAAGCCCCACAATTCATATTCATCTGTTAATTTCCTTGTCATGTATTCTAAATCCTCATAATCTTGTGCAATTAGTAATTGGTCATCTGTAAATAGCATTGAATATATTGGCGTATTCTGAATCTCCTTTCCCATCTTTGCACATTTCTTCTGCCAATTTTCTAAAGCCTTCTGAATATATATTTTAAACGAAGTGGGCGATAAACTGCATCCTTGTTGTAGTCCTTTTGTTATATAAAATCCTGGAAAAAGAGCTTTCATATAATCTCTTTATTGCCCTAATAATACTATTACTAATATTGTAGTGTTTCAATGCTTTCCATAAGTTTTCCAGGGGCACACTGTCATATGCTTACTCTAAATCTACAAATAGTAAATAAATATAATGTCTGGTCAAATGTTTATCGACCCGCCCTAAATCCTGCTTGTTCTTCTGTTTCTATCTGGGAGAATTCGTGTTCCAAAAACGTTTTATAATTTTCCATATAATCGACTAAAAGTATTCAATACTGTAATTCCTCTGCAGGTTTCATACCACCCTTCTTTCATTTTTTATCAGATGCTGAAATATGTCCTATATTCCAATCATAGGGAATTTCCTCGCCATTTAAGCAACATTAAAAAAATTTGTCTTAATAGCTCATATAACTTTTCAATTCCAGATTTTAGTAATTCTGCAGTTACTCCTCCCACTCCACATGATGTGTTATTTTTTAAGGACTTAACTGTCATTTTAACTATTCCTATACCTAAATTAATTTTATCCAGTCCTATTTCATTCATACCTTCTTATTCAGTTTCTTGCTGTCATAAATACCGTTCCCTGTTTTCTGTTAAAAGTCCTTCGAAATATGTTTCCCACTTTCCAATAGGTATGGGATTAAAACAATGTCCTCCGTTTTCATTATTCCTTAAATTCTTCAGTATTCTCCATGCTTCTGTGCTTCGTTTACCACCCAAGTAGCTTTCTACTGTAGAACATGTCTTTTCCTAGCTTTTATTTTTGTCTTCTGTTATCATTTTTCTGATTTTTCCTTGCATCCTTCTAAACTCTATCCTGTCCTGTGGGTCTTTTGGGCTAATCCATTTCAAATATTTTCCTTTTTTTTTTACCAATTGTCCAATTTCTTCAATCCAGTGATAAAATGGCTTAGTTTTATTTCTCAAAATTTTCTCTCCTAATGCTTCTTTCGCTGCTTGGTGAATGCATTTAACAAGATGTTCGTAACATTCTTCTGTACTTTCAAAATTACTCTCTCCAAGTTTCTCATCTAATCTCTGTTTATATAAAAAACTAGTACTTTCATCCCTTAAACTATCTGTAGTATGTATATAATGGTAATTGTGATAATTCTAATGCACAGTCTGTTATGTTTTCCCTTGATTCATTTGCATTGTTTTTTCCCATATGGAAACAAAATTTTTGCATTCACTAAGTAATGGTCACGCCCAACAGTCATTCCTCTAAATACTCTTGAAATTTTAAACCTGAATTTTGTCTGGCAGTAATGTAACCTATTATAGATCTTAGCTCCTGTGTATCTTGGTGCCATGTGTACTGATGTATCCTCTTGTGTTTAAAATATCCATTCAACATTTATAATGAGTTTTGTTCACATTTATCTATCAATTTATCACCATTATCAGTTATTACTTCTCCAAATGGACCCCCAACCAGGTTATTAATTTTTTTCTCCTGTTTTACTATTAGAATCTCCTGCAATTAAAATTTCCTTGTAGTTTCCTTTTTCAAATATTACTTCATTTAATTTCCCCCAAAATTTTCTTTTACTAAAGCATTTTCGTCATCACTTATTACACGAATTCGTAAAATGCATAACTTCTTCCCAAATAAATTCATATGTAACTTCATCATACTTTCATTTATTGTCTCCCAAGTCATAATATATCTCTTATATCTCTTTTTAACTAAAACAGATGCTCCTGGCTTTGCTATTTTTTTTTTGAAACTCCACTATGAAAGTGTAAGTAAGGTCCTATTATTTCTACTCCTTTTCCTTTTTTCTTCGTTTCTGTTAATATCGTAATGTCTTGTTTTAGTTCTTGCAAACTCTTTATAGTGTCTCCTGTTTTATTTCTTATTCCTTGTACATTCAGCGTGCCTAATCTATAGTCCTCTTACGTAGCTAATGTCGTCGTAGGTTGCATCTATCCAGAGTATTTCCAATGGGTTTTTAGCAATTTTCTTTTTCCGATGAGCAGGGGGCTGGCCTGCTGCATCAACCCCCCCGGCCTGGGGGACCAGGTGATTTTTGATCAAGGTTTTCTTCCTCTAGCCCTTGTTACGCCAGTATCCAATTACAAGGCAGCAGTGCTAGTTTTGGTCCGCCCCGGGTATTTTATTTCCCCAGTACCCGCCATATCTGGTGAGCATTCCTCTATCCGCCACCAGGGGAGGCGCCCGATGGAAACTTAGCAACTTCTCACGGGACCGTAACATATTACATGTAGTATTAAGTACAATGGACATTCAAAAGAAAACCGAAAAAAATAACTAAATTGCCTTATTGCAAAAATAGATTCAGCACAGTGGTATTAATCTTCAGTGCAGTCACCACCACGTTCTACACACTTCCAACGTTCCGCGAAGGCATGAATTCCATCGGAGAAGTCGTTTTGGTTGCTGTGCCCGCCAGTCGGGCACCACCTCTTTTACCTTCTCGTCCGACCTGGAATGATTGCCATAAATCACCAACTGCCGCAGTCATTTCGGGCGTTATAACCTTTTAAAGCCTACTGGTTATGTGATGCACCAACAGGTTTAATATTCAATAAGTGTTATTTCTGCCCACATTGCATTTATGTGGTTTGTGTTCATCTCAGAATAAACAACGACTTCTGCCCCATACATCGTAACTGATTGGTTTTTATAACCTAGATGAAAAGTGTTTACTGCGCGGTACGAACTGGGTCTTTAAATAAAGCAGTCTGTGCTCCGTCTTTAAATGGTTAACACTGTTGCATCTCCAGGCCGTATAGAATCTTCAACAGTTTGTATCCCTTCTTGAACTTCTAGACCCACCCAAAAAACTTGCGTTTTACTCGTACATGACTGCACCGTATTTGGCCAATATACTGGTATATATTTCATCTGATTCGACTCCTTCTTTGAGCAATCGGCTCACAGCCTGCATCTCTTGTTTGGTGCACGACTGCAAGTGACCCGCCTTATTCAGAAACTGATAATTTCAGCTTCTAACGTCAGATGGTTTTGTATACTCGCACGTTGTTACCAGCGGACTTCAACTGTAACATAAAGTTATCACTGTCTGTTCATATTACGAGTTTTACACTCGTACAATTTTCGGGTTTTAATTTGAATGAGCTTTGTAGATTCATATAAGTTCTGAAGTTTCATAAATCACTGAGGCACTCCGATGTGCACTGTAATTGGTTTTTTATTAAGCCTGCTTTTATGTACATTTCATACGCTGCAGGGTTTGGTACATTAAAGCTTAAGAGAGGAGGTAATGCAGCTGCCTTGAAGTCAACAAGTCGACATTTACCGAAAAGAAATTTTTTGCTAGCATCCGGGTGCATCTTAATAATGCCAAGTGACAATAATAATAATAATAATAATAGTAATTTCTTATTCCACATTTAGTGCAACTTATCATCGTTAACACTAACCCTGTGCACAGTACCCTCTAAACAGATCGTTATGTGAAGGTAATTAGACCACGTGTTTAATTAAGCACTACATCGTGCAGTCGTGCCGGAGGAGTGGAATTGTTACCCCACACATTCTTAACTCTGGCAGTTATTGGAAGTCAGTGGTCAGTTTCATATTCAGGCTGGTTTATTCTGGAGAGAATTCCACGTTAGCCATCACATGTGAGGTCAGGCGGGTCCCAGAGCCTGTGCGGATGTTGTCGAGAAGAGACAGTCTCATGTTCCCGTCAGGAGTCGAACACCGATTTCCTTGTTGAAGACTCGTATGAGAGGTAAGGCTGTGTGTAATAACATATGCACTTCCCTCTGGTAACAGCCCTGAGTTACTTTTGACTGCCCCTTACTTACCTTACTGAAGTTCATGATTAGTTTATTCAGTCAGTCATTCATCAAATTCTTGAACTTGAAGGGTTTGAGAGAGGGAAAATAAGAGCCTGTTCTCTTGTGGATCATGAACATTTTTGTGGTTATGTTCAGATTGTCGGTACACTAGTCTCCAGAAAATGTGAAGCTCGAAGAAGCTCTCCGCTATCCTGCCAGAAATATTTGTTATGTTGGAAACCTTCTGTTAAATAACCCGAGAGAAGGCAAGCTGAAGGGATTCAGATTTCTCTGCCGGGGAATTTGAAGACTCTGAGAGTCCACGGGAGCAATAATCATCATCGTAATTTAACACGCGTGTTTGAACAAGACGTCATTGAACATAAACGTGTACATGGCTTTGTAACAATGAGTCGGAAGAAATGGGGAGAGAAGGGGCGGAGATGAAAAGTAAACCTGAAGTAGAAGGACTACACAAATGTCTCTTCAGCGCAGTTTATATCTTTCCTGAACTCTGTTTTGAGAAACATACAAAACATATAGCTTTTACAGGCACATTTCGCTTTTCGTAGTTAAGAGCATAAACGATGTAAGTTAGAATTCTTGGTATACTTACACACGCTTCTTGTTTGGTGCCCCATAAGTAAGAAACAGAAGGCAGGGCGGGCTCATTTCTCGCGCAGATCAGTTGTTGGAAGATAACATTCAAATTCCTGCCTGTAATAGACTCGGCCAAACACATAGTAACCGAACTGGAACAATAACATATGTTATCTGTTGTCTTGTTCCAGATTTAAGTCAGTCATAGCTTGAAGTTAGTCGCAAGCCTGTATTAATTAAATTGCCCACATGTGGGCAGTCCCTCAAGGGGCGACAGTAATTGCTCAAGTCCTCGCATTTTCAGCACATTGTGTAAGGTTCATTACTGATTATGAAAAAGTAAACCCCCTTTCTCATCCTCAGCCATGAATCCACTCCACATACTTATTCCCAGTGGCTGACATCCAAATGTCTTCCTTAGCCACTCTTTTTAATTACTGAAATCTTAAAAAATCTCGTAAGGAATTTTACTGTCTCAACTGGTATTTTAATGACTATAGCGAAATATGCGTAAAAACGTAAACTCCCTCTGTACTTCATAAACACAAAGTAAGGTGACTCTGTACTTCATTAACTGAACGTAAAGTGCCTCGGTTCTTTATTAACACAACGCAAGGTGCCCCTTTACTTCGTTAACACAACATAAACTGTCTCCGTACTTCGTTAACCGAACGTAAGTTGCCTCTGTTCTTCATTGGTGCAACGAAGGTGTCTCTGTACTTTGCTAACACAACGCCACGAAGACCAATGGGGACGGTGACTTATAGCAGTAATCTTAACTTCGGCATTATGTAGAAGTGAATGGTCAGCTTCATGCTCCGCCCTCCTTACCCTCCAAAAAGAAATCCACTGTCAGGTAGATTGGAGGAGAAAAATTTCTACCTTTGCTGGAAATCGAATCCCGATTTCTTGCTCGTACACTTTGCGGCCTACGTGGTATACTAGATGCATTATCCATGCTCCATGGGAAACTGTGTGTAAATGACCGGTTGTGAATTGTGTCGTTTTTCATGTAATTCCTCTTTCTCCTTTTATAACTGCTGCAAGTCTCTGATTGCGCGAATCAAGTACAATAACAGGGGGTTGTTTGCGCCTGCGCACCCACGTAAACAAACACGGCGTTAAACCGTCTGAGAATTAATTACCCCCTTGCCTTTATGACCCAACTTCATTAATCAGAGCGCCAAACTCTTCTTTGAGTTCGAGTTGGGAGTTTACGAGGTGCGACGGAACGAGGGTCAGGGCATTTACACTTTATTGTAGATGAGGAGAGCAGGGTTACTGAAGAGGGAAATGTTGGGGTATATTATGATGGTAATGTTTGTACACCTTATTCTGTCTATATACTTTACTTAACTTGGGCTCTGCTAATGCCGTAATACACATGTAGCGCATTTCATTTGCCCGAGACAACATTGTAATAGGAGATTGTACCAGATTTAGCCATGATGGCGTGTGTGTGTAAACATAATCCCCTCTCTTCTCTGCATTGTCTTCACTATAAACAATTTTCCCGTGCCCCTACATTTTCGCACCCATGTTCTCCGTGTGGTACGGAATCCTGAATGTTCTTTGTGGGAAGTCGGCTGTTATGCTGTGAAGTTGCACGACATTGTTGCCTCGATACACAGGTATCACGGCAGACATATCCATTGTTTAGTTCAGCGTATTTATAATTCGGAAGGTGCTTGTTTACCCATCTTCAAGAATTCTTGTGGTACATTTTACATCTCTGTCAGTTGCTCAGACTATATAATGTCGATTGTAGGATAATTGATGAATAATAACTTATAAAATGTTTTGAAGAAAGCGATCATGGCCAAATCAAAGTAGCCTACTCTTTTTCTTTAGCACTATTACCCTTCGTGTTTGTCCCTGGATTCTCTCATGACATACGCCCATTCTCTTCCGTCCAAAGCTGTTATTCATCACCTTTTTACGTCCTAATTGCTCAGATACGATTCAACATCCACCTACCTTAATGTAGTTCTTCCTCCCTTTTTATCCTTCCCCTCGTTTTCCTCCAGTATCTCATTTACTCTCCTGTCACCAACCATTCTTACAACATGTCGAAGTCATACCAATCTACAATATCTGGAGATTTAAATTTATTGTAAATTTCTTGATTTTGATTCTCATATAAACATTTTCGTATGTTTGTCTGTATCGAATCGAAGTACAGTCGCGGCATTTTTTTTTTTTTTGATGAATTGAAACAACCGTGAAACAGCTTCCTCAGAGTAGTCTGTGTCTTGGCCGACATTTGAAACCGGTACTGTCCGAATATGGCAGAAATGTTGCCTCTTCGTCCCACTTGTTGTTACGGTAGATAAAGCACAACAACAATAATAATAATAATAATAATAATAACTGGTCAAAATTCTTATAAACGCCCACATGACCAGGTCGCCAAAATTTTCTTTTAGCAGTTGGCAAACCATGTGCTTCGTATTATAAATATGAGCCGCAGGTCGTTCTGGAAAACGACGAATACAAACACTACTGGGATCTTGCTTGTTATCTCAGTCGGCCAGACATAACATTTGTTGATAAAACAAATATCGTTAACATAGAATACCCATCAACCCTGAACCTACAAAACACATTTACAGAAGAACAACGCAAATGTCATGATTTGGTGCTTAAAATCATTCAACAGTGGCAACTTAAAAATATTATTGTTATTCCATTTGTCTAGTCTGCTACGGGGGTCGTCCCTATCATGTTTAACCAAAACGTCCGTACCCTCTATTTACCGCCACGCCTACTGTCCTAGGTCCAGAAAGTAGTCGTACTAAAGACATGTTGCGTCGTGAGAAGAGTTCTTAGTTAGAGAGTCCACCTGCTTGATGAAGAGCTGATCATACCAGTTTAAAAATTTCCCTGTTAACACTCATTTCATTATTCCGTAATGCAAAGCCCCAGCAGATTCTAGGTTAAAAGACCATACTCTGAGTGTTTAACACCGGGCATAACCTGATAAAATCCTAAATAATAATAATAATAATAATAATAATAAT
>Ga0123354_10003908_pt1 | contig 20828 bp, 13 predicted proteins | sample TergutLab28metaG_2_FD_97872 | JGI IMG/M metagenome (GOLD analysis project Ga0123354, IMG submission 97872) | Labiotermes labralis P4 segment gut microbial communities from Petit-Saut dam, French Guiana - Lab288 P4 | ecosystem: Host-associated > Arthropoda: Insects > Digestive system > Gut ...
AAGATGATGCTGGCTGACGGCACCTTCTGGCCCGTTCCGGTCACCTGCTCCGTGTCCAAGGAAGACGCCGCCGGCATCAAGGTCGGCCAGGAGATCGCCCTGGAGTCCGCCAAGGGCGAAATGATGGCCATCCTGACCGTCAACGAGAAGTACGAACTCACCGAAGCCGAAAAAAAGTGGGAATGTCATCAGGTGTTCAAGGGCGCCGGCCCGGACTCCGCCGACGCGACCTTCTGGGAGACCGCGCTGAAGGATCACCCCGGCGTCCAGATGGTCATGAACCAGAAGCCCGTGAACCTGGCCGGTTCCGTGCAGGTTCTCTCCGAGGGCGACTACCCCACCAAGTACAAGGGCGTGTACAAGCGTCCCGCCGATCTGCGCGCTGAAATGGATAAAAAGAACTGGGGCAAGGTCGCCGCGTTGCAGCTGCGCAACCCCATGCACCGCTCGCACGAGTTTCTGGCCAAGATCGCCGTTGAAGTGTGCGACGGCGTGGTCATCCACTCGCTCATCGGCAACCTGAAGCCCGGCGATATCCCGGCCGAAGTGCGCGTCAAGTGCATCGACACCCTGGTCGAACACTACTTCGTGAAGGACCACGTCATCCAGGCCGGCTATCCCCTGGACATGCGCTATGCCGGTCCCCGCGAGGCGCTCTTGCACGCCACCTTCCGCCAGAACTACGGCATAAACAACATGATCATCGGCCGTGACCACGCCGGTGTCGGCGACTTCTACGGCATGTTCGAGGCCCAGGAGATCTTCAAGCGCATCCCCTACGGCACCCCCGAAACCGCGAAGAAGGCCAAGCCGGGCCAGGCGCTGCTCTGCCAGAACATGAACATCGACTGGACCTTCTACTGCTTCAAGTGCGATGGTATGGCCTCCCTGCGCACCTGCCCGCACACCAAGGAAGACCGCGTGATCCTGTCCGGCACGAAGCTTCGCAAGATGCTCTCCGAAGGCGCCGAGGTTCCCGATCACTTCGGCCGCGAAGAGGTTCTGAAGATCCTGCGCGCCTACTACGAAGGCCTGACCGAAAAGGTCGAGGTCAAGATGCAGCGCGCCGCTTCCGGCGACGATCCGCTCCAGAAGAAAAAGAAATAACCGCTAACACTGTACGGATGATTCCAGGGAGGCGCCGATCGGCGCCTCCCTTATTTTTTAAAGAAGGGGAGAACGACAAGCGAAACAGCAAGAAGAATGAGAACTCCCCCGGCAATCCTCTCAATAAGCGGAATTTTTTCGCGCAACGCGCGCTGCGCGCCGGGAAGAGAGATGACGGCCGCCAGCCCGGCATCCCACGTAAAGACCAGCGACGTCATCCATGCCCCGGCAAATATTTGCTGGGCAAGCGTAGCGTCAGGTCCGAGGATCACCGTCATCAATGTCAGGTAGAAAACGGCGTTCTTTGGGTTCAGCAGAGCGGAACCGAGACCGGCCAACAACTGCCCGCCCATGGACAATCGCGCCGCTTCCCGGATGGACAGCTCAGCGGCATGCCTGCTTGAACGCAACAGCATGAAACCCATCCAAATCAAGTAGGCCGCGCCCGCCAATTCCATGCACCGATACAGGACGGGAGAACGTCTGAGCGCGGACCAGCCGACCACGGCCAGCGCAATGTATGCGGCATTGCCCAGAGCGATGCCCGCGCAGATAAACACCGTGCCGCGCAAGCGGCGGCGGACGGCATGACCGACCACCAGAAAAAAGTCCGGGCCGGGGCTGAGCAGCGCTAAAAAGTGCGCCAAGGCCAAAGCGGCGAATGATGCGGGAACAAGTTGGGAAAGAACATGCGCCATCGGGTGTCGTCTCCTTTGCAGGCCGACAATACCCGCTGTGCGGATTACTTCTTGTATGGATGTGACCCGCCCTTTTGATAGCAGCCCGGCGTGGCGGAAAAGAACCGGACGAACGTGTGGTGAAAATGGCTCTGATCCACGTAACCGGAGGCTGAGGCGGCCTCCGCGATGCTTCTGCCCTGCCGCAGCAGCAGCCGTCCTTTTTCAAGCCTCAGGCAATGCAGATAGCTGCTTGGCGGAAGTCCCGTTTTTCGGCGGATGGCGCGGGAAAAGCTCTCGCGCCTCATTCCCGCGTTTCTTGCCAGTTGGGAAACGGAAGGTGCGGCGCAGTTCTCTTCGGCGGACCACGGCAATCCGGCTCCATCTGGACGCAAGGCCGCAAAACCCCGCTCCCCAACGGACGGCGCAAAACATCCGTGCCGCTCATGCAGCGTGAGAAGCACATCCATCAATAGAGTTTCGACATCATGCCCGGCGGAGTCGAGCGCCTGAACCATGGCCACCGCTTTGGCGTACAGAACGGAATCCTTCACGACCGGCTTGCGCACGCCTATGCCCCGTAGTCGCAGGGCGGTTTCCATGCGTTCGCCAAACCATGCCTCATCAATAAAAAGCATGTGGTAGCTTCGTGGAACCCCATCGACAGGGTTACAACTGTGCGCCTGTCCCGGAGCTATCAGGACCATATCGCCTTGCTCCGCCACGTACATTTCCCCCTCAAGAGAAAAACGCGTTTTCCCGGCAAGAAGAAGGCCAAGCGAAAAGGCGGAGTGAAAATGTTCCGCATACGGCAACGCGCTGTCGAGCGTTGTCCTGACCTCAAGGAACGGCGCGTTTTTTGGGACAAAGAAATGCTGCCGGACCATAACGCCTCAAGCCACCGGCTCCAGATGCACCACCACATCCGCGCCGGACACGACCGCGCGCACGGCATCCTCAACCTTGTCCCCGATCCCGTGGGCATCCTCAAAGCTGGTTTCGCGGGCGATCTCCACAACAATGTCCACAAACGCCGCCGGGCCGGAAAGCCTGGCCCGCACTTGCGCGACGCCGCGCACGCCGGGAACGCCAAGCGCCGCCAGCCGGATGTCTTTGGTCACTTCCTTGGCGTCGCCGTCCAGCAGCACGTCCACGGCGGCCCGACCAAGCTTGAGGCTCACCCACACGATGATGACGCTCACCCCAAGCGCCGCCACCGCATCCGCGCGTTCCAGAATGGGGCGCAGCGACGCGTCTTCGGGCAGCATCCCCGCCACCCACACGCAGACCAGCCCCAAAAGGACCACCGCCGAGGCCCAGATATCCGTGGAAAAATGCAGGGCGTCCGCTTCCAGGGCCTGACTTTTGTGTTTTTTAGCCATGCGCGTGAGCATCCGGGAGCGCGTGACATCAACGCCGATGGACACGATCACAACCCCAAAGCTCCACCAGGGGACGCTCACCTGTGCCGGCCGGACAAAAAGCCTGTGAGCGGCCTCCCACACGATATAGACGCAGGTGAGAAGGAGCAGAACCGTCTCCACCAGGGCGGACAGATTCTCCATTTTGCCGTGGCCGTAAGGATGATGCGGGTCGGCCGGGGCCGAAGCGTAGCGCACCGCGAAATACGTGACCCCGGCGGCCAGAAGGTCCAGGCCCGAATGGGCCGCCTCGGAAAGGATGCCCAGCGAGTTGGTTTCAAGACCCACCACAAGCTTTACAAGGACGAGAAACAGGGCCGCCGCGACGGAAGACAGGGCAACCGCCCGCTTTTCTTTTTCCGGATCAACACACTTTGGGGACTTTGAACACATTTTTCGTATATGCCCGGATTTGACGCGCAGTGAAAGCCTTGCCAACGGCCCGCGCCGGTACTATGAAACAGTGCTTTCCCATCTCAAACCAGCGGTATTTCCGACTATGCTTGAAAAAACCCCTCATATATCCATTGCGCTCACGCATCTGGCCCCGCAGGTGCTTGGCGTCGGCGCAAACGAATTCAAAGCCTGGCCCGAGGATGTCCAGGAGATCGCCGTGGCTTTGGCCGGTGAACTCTTCCTGGTGCGGTACAATCCGTTCGTCAACGCCTCTGACGTGCGCGAATCCGTGGACAAGCTCTTGGCGCAGTCCGCGACGCTCCTTACGCCGGAGTATTCCGGCAGGCTTACCGCGACGGTGCGGGACTTCTGGACCCAATTCGACGCGGACGAGGAGTTCAAAGCGGATTTGCGCGACCGCGTCTCTGAATTCCTGGATGATACGGCCATTCTGGATGGTCCGCACAACTTGGTGGAGTGCTCCACCGATGCCACGGACCTGCGCATGGAGTTGCCGCTCATGGTGCTGGCCCCGGACACCACGCAAGACGTGCAGCGCATCGTAAAGCTTGCCGGCGAGATGGGCTTTTCCATTATCCCGCGCGGCGGAGGCTCTGGCTGCACGGGCGGGGCGGTTCCAGCCAGACGCCGCACGGTCGTTCTGTCGCTGACGCGTCTCAAACGTATTCTTTCCGTGGACCCGGAGGGAAAAACCTTGAGCGTACAGGCCGGGGTCATCACCCTGCAAGCCATCCAGACCGCGGCCCAGAAGGGACTGTTGTTCACCGTGGACCCGGCCTCCAAGGCGGCAAGCTCGATTGGGGGCAACATCTCCGAGAACGCGGGCGGCCCCTACGCTTTCGAGTACGGCACCACGCTGGACAATCTGCTCTCCTACAAGATGGTCACCCCGGACGGCCAACTCATAGAGATACAGCGGGAAAATCATCCCAGACACAAGATTCTCCCCCATGAGACGGCCGTATTCAAAATCGTAAATCAGGATGGAACGCTCCTGGACACGGTGGAGCTCAAAGGCGACGAGATACGGGGAGCGGGGCTCGGCAAGGACGTATCCAATAAATTTTTGGGCGGGCTGCCGGGGATGCAAAAGGAAGGGGTGGACGGCATCATCACCGAGGCCACCTTCATCTGCTATGAAAAGCTCGCCCATTCCAGGGTCTTGGTTCTGGAGTTCTTTGGTCGTTCCATGCACAACGCCATGCTCACCATCCAGGGGGTAGTGGAGCTGCGCGACCGCATCCGCCAGGAGGGCGATCTGGTAAAAATCTCCGCCCTGGAGGAGTTCAACGCCAAATACGTCCAGGCCATAGAATATCAAAAAAAGTCTTCCCGCTTTGAGGGCGACCCCATAAGCGTCTTAACGCTGCAGCTGGACGGCAATGACTCCTCGGCGCTGGACAAGGCCGTGTCGGACATCCTGGCCATTGCCGGACGCCATGAGGGCGTGGACGCCTTTGTGGCGAAAGACGAGAAGGAGGCGGAACTCTTCTGGGAGGACCGCCATAAACTCTCGGCCATCGCCAAGCGCACGTCGGGCTTTAAGATAAACGAGGACGTGGTGATCCCGCTCAAGGTGATCCCGGAGTTTTCCGACTTCCTGGAGGAGCTGAACCTCCTGTACATGGCCAAGGCCTACCGCAAGGCCTTGCAGGAAGTGACCCGGCTGCCCGGGTTCCCGGAAACGGACGAATTCGTGGCCATGGAAATACAGTTCGTGACCGAGATACTGCGCCGTATCCGCACGACAAACGATCTGACCGAGCCGGAACTGGAGGTTCAGTCCTACTACTTTTTCACCGACGTAAAGACACGCTACCCCAAGCTCTACAGCGAAATTGAGGCCATCTACCAGCAAATGCTGGCCAAGCGCATCGTGGTGGCCAACCACATGCACGCGGGCGACGGCAACTGCCACGTCAATCTGCCGGTCAACTCCAATGACCCTGAAATGCTCTCCGAGGCTTACGAAGCCGCGGACAGGGTCTTCAAGAAGGTCATGGAGCTTGGCGGCGCGGTCTCCGGCGAACACGGCATCGGCATCACCAAGATCGCCTTCCTGTCCGAGGACAAGATCGCGGCTCTTCGGGCCTACAAACAAAAAGTGGACCCCAAGAACATCCTGAATCCCGGCAAGCTCGTCACTCATATCCTGGACAGCGAACCCTACACGTTCTCTTTCAACAAGCTCATCCGGGACATCAAAAAGACCGCGCTGCCGGACAAGGACAAGCTCATAAACCTCCTGACCCATGTCCAGGTCTGCACCCGCTGCGGCAAATGCAAGCAGGTCTGCCCCATGTATCAGCCCGAGCGGGGGCTCATCTATCATCCGCGCAACAAAAACATAAGCCTCGGCGCGATCATCGAGGCCATCTACTATTCCCAGGCGCACCATGGCCGTCCCTCTCCAGAGCTTTTGCAGAGTCTGCGCAAAATGACCGACCGCTGCACCACCTGCGGCAAATGCACGGCGGCCTGTCCGGTCAAAATCAAGACCTCCGGGGCGATCCTGGACATGCGTGCCTTTATCGAAGAAAAAGGCGCGGGCGGACATCCTCTAAAGTCCAGGGCCCTACACTTCATCGCCGAAAATCCCGAACAACGCGCCCCGAAAATGGCCAAAGCCGCCGCCCTTGGCCAGGCCATCAGCAACCATCTGGTAGGGCTTTTGCCCGGCCCCTGGCGCTCGCGCTTCTCAAACCCGCTTTTGCACGGTTCCGGTCCGGTCACCGGCTTCAAAAGCCTCGCTAAATCCCTGTCCCTGGAAAAGGGCGGCATCTTCATGCCCGAACACCCAACCGGCGAGGCCGTGTTCTACTTCCCCGGCTGCGGCGCGGCCCTTTTCTGGCGCGCCATCGGCCTAAGCGCCATCCATCTGCTCGTGCGCTCAGGCGTGGCCGTGGTTATCCCTGAACGCCACATGTGCTGCGGCTATCCCTTCCTGGCCTCGGGTTATCAGCACGCGTACACCAAAAACCGCGGCCGCAACATCGAAGCCCTGGGTGAGATATTCGTCAAAGCCCAAAATGCGGGGCTCACTCTCCAGGCCGTGCTGACCGCCTGCGGAACCTGCCGCGAGGCCCTGGCCGGCTATGAAACCGAAGTCATCGCCGGTAGCAACATCCCGCACTTCGATGTCGTCCAATATCTCCTCACCCGCTTGCCCCAGCGTTCCTCAAGCGGCATCACTCCCCCGCCACGGATCATCTACCACGCGTCCTGCCATGCCGAATGGGAAGACGTGCCTCTGGCCAATGCCTCCGAGATGTACCGCAAGGCCCTGGCCGATCTCACCGGCACGGCCGTTGCGCTCTCCCCCGGCTGTTGCGGCGAGTCGGGCATGGGCGCGCTCACAAGCCCCGACCTCTTCAACCGCATCCGGCTGCGTAAAGAGGAACAGCTTAACACCGATCTCGGCCAGGCCTCAAACGACACCCAGCCGATTCTGGTCGGATGCCCCTCCTGTAAGATCGGCATCAAGCGCTGTCTGTTGCGCATGGGGCGCAAGCAGAACGTCTTTCACACCCTGGAATATCTGGCCATGGTCCTCGAAGGGCCCAAGTGGAGGCGCTCTTTCAAAAAAGCGCTGGCCCACGCCAAGCAAGACGGCAAGACGCGAACCCTCATCTATGGCGACGACGCTTGAGCAGGGGCTTTGCCCCTGCACCCCGCCGGGGGGAATGATTCCCCCCGGACCCCCTCAATGGGCATCGCGGGGTGCAGGGGGATCATCCCCCTGCCGGGGGTCCAGGGGGCAGCGCCCCCTGGCCAGGGCCTGGGGCGGGGCCCCAGCGTGAGAACCCTTGGCATAGACTTCGGCCTGGCGCGCGTGGGGCTGGCCGTTTCTGATCCGGGCGCGAGCTTAGCGTTTGCGTTGACGACCGTGACACGCACGGAGAAGGGCGGGCGGGACGCGCTTTTTGCGGAATTGGTGGCCATTGTCGAGGGCGAGGGCGTGGAGGCTGTGGTGGTGGGCTGGCCTGCCCCGGCAAAAGGGCGGGACAGTCTGACCGCGCGTCAGGCCGTCAATTTTGCGGCGAGTCTGGCCAGACGCGTGTCCGTGCCGGTATTTATCATGGACGAGACCCTTTCCAGCGAAGAAGCTCTTGACGATTTGCGGGCGGCAAAGGTCAAGCCGTCTAAGCGTAAGGCCGTGCTGGATCAGCAGGCTGCGGTACGAATTTTACAGAGTTATTTGGCCGCGCCGTATGCGGCTAAGGCAGTTGGGAAGCCGGAGAAGGGATGTTCAAGCGCATTATAGGCGTTGTGGCGCTTCTGTTTTTGACATTCGCGGCGTTTGCGGCGTGGCGGGTACACGAATTTCTGACGGTCCCGCCGGAGATGCCCGGGCGTGAGGTCACTGTGACCATCGAACAGGGCATGAATGTTGATGCAATCGCGCGGCTGCTGCATAAAGAGAGTGTGGTCAGCGATCCGCTTGGCTTTAGGCTGCTTGCCCGGTTCACGAAGCGGGACATGCGGCTCAAAGCGGGTCAATATCTGCTCAATACGGGCTTTACGCCCGCGCATGTGCTGGATCTTTTGGTGAGCGGCCAGGCCATTTTGTACAAACTCACGGTGCCGGAAGGACTCACTATGCGCCAGATTGGGAAGCTGGTGGAAGCGGAAGGATTGGGGAGCGTGGACAGTTTCGACAAGGCCTGCCGGGACAAAGAGCTTTTGGCAAAATACGGTATCCCGGCGGAAAATGCGGAAGGATTTTTGTTTCCTGAAACGTACCGATTTACCAAAAAACAGGGGAATGACGCCCGGCAGGTGGTGGAAGCCATGCTGGCCCAGTTTGGCAGAGAGACGGCCAAGATCTGGCCGTTTGGCGCGCCGGGCGGACAAGAGCTTTTCGAGACGGTGACGTTGGCCTCCATTGTGGAAAAGGAGACCGGGGCCGCTGGCGAACGGGCCAAGGTGGCCGGGGTATTCGCGAACAGGCTGCGCTTGAAGATGCCTTTACAGACCGATCCCACCATCATTTACGGCCTGGGCGACAAGTATGACGGCGCGCTGCACCGTTCGCAGTTGGATGATCCCGCAAATGTCTATAATACGTACCAACGTCCGGGCTTGCCTCCCGGCCCTATCTGCAATCCGGGTCTCAGGGCATTAACGGCGGCCGCCAACCCAGAACAGCACGACTTCCTCTATTTTGTCTCTAAAAACGACGGCACGCACTTTTTTTCCAAGACGCTGGAGGAGCATAACGCCGCTGTGGCCAAGTATCAGTTGAGGCGGGAGAAGTAGGGGATAAAAAACAGGGGAACGGCTGGGCCGTCCCCCTGGCTGTTCAATGATGGGAGTGAGAAGTTACTGGCTGCCGTCCTTTTCCGCGACAGGCGGGGTCAGAACCTGCTGATTGACCACCTTGACAGGAGTCTTTTCCTGCAGCGCGGTAAGATAGCTCCGGTACAGCTGTTCCTCCCGGGCGTCCTGATCCCGCCGCGCGAATTGATCCTTCTGCGCCTGCCACTGGGCGTCCTCGGGCGGAACCCGTTTCTCAAGCTTGGCCAGCACAATGCCGCCCGGAATCGCGAAGGATCCGAGCCAGCCGGGCGCTTTGGCCGTGAAAGCCGCATTGGAGAGCTGCGGCACTTGGCCAAAATCAGGAATAGGACCAAAGCGGCCAAACGGCTCCGATATCTTCATCTGCGCCTTATACTGTTCCTCCAGCTTGGCCTGCCCGTCCGGCGTGGCCAAAAGTCCAGCGGCTTCTTTGGCCTTGGCCTCGACGATCTGGGTGGACTTGCGTATCGTGATGTCCTTTTTGATGGTGTCGGATATTTCCTCAAGAGCGGGGATGTGTTCAGGCTTGACGTCCACCACGCGCACAAGCGCCAAGCCGTCAGCCGTCTGGCCGTCTCCGGAGGGAACGGCCTGGGGCAAGGGCTTGCCGGCCGGCAGTGAGAACAAAAGGCTCGCGGATTCCTTGGTGAATCCCAGATCTTTGGGGATGTCGCGGATGCTGAAGTAATCCGTGGTCTTGACGGTCAGCCCCTTATCCTGGGCCAGCTTGGAAAGCTGGGCTCCGCCGATCAATTCCTCAAGCATCTGATCCGTGGTCTTGCTCATGGTCTGCGCGACTTTGTCCCCGGCGATCTGCTTTTTGATATCCGCCTTGGCCTCGTCAAAAGGAGTGACGCCTTCGGGTTTCTTGTCCGCCACCTGGATTATATGCAGACCAACATCGGTGCGGATCGGGGCCGATACTTCCCCTTTATTCAAGGCAAAAATCGGTTCAAATTCGGGCTTGACGCCCTTTTGGGCAATCCAGCCATGGTCGTCTCCCTGGACGGCGGGCGTGCCGGGGATGGCCAGCACCTTGGCGAAAGGCTCGCCCTTGCGCAGGTGGGCGGACAGATCGTTCAGCCGTTTTTCAGCGGCCTTGACCTGGTCGTCTGTGGCGTTTTGGGGCAGGGGCACGAAAATGTGCTTCACCTGGACCATTGCCGCATGCTTGAATTTGTCGGGATTGGCGTCGTAGTAGGCCTTGGCGTCCGCATCCGAAACGCTTTTCGGATCGGAGAGCGCATCCGGAGTTATGGGCAGATATTCAATCTTTACCATGGCGGGGAGCTTGTACGCCGCCTTCCTGGCGTCGTACTCTTTCTGGATTTCCTCGGGGGTGACGCTCACCTGGGAGGCGAAATCCGCCGCCATGAAGGGGATATAGTTTACAACGGCCTTTTCCTGGACGAAATCGTAGGTGGAGCGGATCGAGGCCATGCTGAGATAGGTGGGCAGCGTGATGTAATCCACCATTTTTTCCTGGAGCATGGCGTCTTTCTGGTCGCGCTCGAAGGCCGCCACAGTCGCGCCCAATGCGGCGAGCTTGTGCGTGTAGAGGTCAAGATCGAACGTGCCCTGTTTGTTCTGAAAGGCCGGGATACGGCCAATCTCGGCCCGCAGTTCCGTCTCGGAAGTGCCGACGCCGAGCTTTGCGGCCTGCTGGGCTATAAGCTCGCGCGCGACCATATTCTGAAAAAAGTCGGTTCGATAACCCCGGCGATCCGCCTCCTCTCTGGTCATGGAGGGATCCTGCTGCTGCATCTGGCGGATTACCTCTTCATACCCGTGGATGAAATCCTGCACGAGGATGGGCTTGCTACCTACGTAAGCCAGCACCCCGTTGCCGGAGGTCTGAGCGCCGCGGAACGTGTACACGCCGAAAAATATGAACACCAGGATGATAGCGCCAAATATCACCTTGATGAGCCAGGACTGGGAATGTCGGCGAAGAAAATCCAACATGATAAAAAGCTCCTTGGATTACACAATATGTAAAAGCCCGCTTAACGGCCGCGGGCGGCGTTAAGCAGGCCGCCGACTAAGATAATGGCCAGTTCCTGCGCGGTCAAATCATTTATGAGCGTCACGCGCGTTTTGGCGTCAAGCACGGCTTCCACTGGCTTGCCGGGCTTGATTTTCGCCACAGGGATGGTGATCTGACTGCCTTGGGACACCTTCGCATAGTCGGTCTTGTTGGCGAACAGAAGCGGCAGGATGCCGAAGTTCACCAGATTCGCCCTATGGATGCGGGCCAGGCTCTTGACAAGAACCGCCTTGACCCCCAGGTGTCTGGGCGCCAGGGCCGCGTGTTCGCGCGAGGACCCCTGGCCGTAATTTTCTCCGCCAACGATCACCCCGCCGCCCATCTTCCGTATGCGGGCCACAAAGGCCTTGTCCACGTTCTCGAACACATGCTCCGAAATGGCCGGAATGTTGGAGCGCAGACTCATAATCTGGGAGCCGCCGGGCAGGATGTGGTCGGTGGTGATGTCGTCGCCCACTTTCAGGGCAACGCCGGCCTCGATCACGTCAGGGGCCTTGGCGAAACGTTCCAGGGCCACGATGTTTGGGCCTCGCGACACCTTGACCTTCCCGCCGTTCCGCGGCGGAAAAACGAACAGGTGGCGGATGGAGGGAACCTTTTTGGGCATGACCGTCTTGGCCGGAGCCTGTCCCCACATGGCGGGATCGGTGAAAACGCCGTTCAAGGCGGCCATAGCCGCTGTCTGGGGGCTCACCAGATATACCTTGGCGTCCTGCGTGCCGCTTCTGCCTTCAAAATTGCGGTTGAAGGTGCGTGCGCAAACCCCGCCGGACACGGGCGAGCCGCCAATCCCGATGCACGGACCGCACGCGCACTCGAGCATCCGCGCGCCCGCATCCAGAAGTGGCTCGAGAAGTCCTTCGGCCGCCTGCATCTTCACAACCTGCTTGGAGCCGGGAGCCACCAGAAGATCGGTCTCCGGCCTTATACGCTTGTTTTTCAGCAAAAGCGCCACGGTTTTCAGATCCGAATACGAGGAGTTGGTGCAGGAGCCGATCGCGGCCTGGTCCACCTTGAGTCCGGCCAGGCTCTTTACGGTGGCCACCTGGTCCGGCATGTGGGGCTTGGCGGCCAAGGGTTCGAGCGCGGCCAGATCAATGATGATCTCCTCGTCGTACTTGGCCGAAGGATCAGCCTTGAGCGCCACATAATCGCCAGGGCGGCCCATGGCGGTCAAAAACTTTTTGGTCACCGCGTCAGAGGGGAAAAGCGAGCCTGTGGCGCCAAGTTCCGCCCCCATGTTGGTAATGGTGGCCCGCTCAGGCACAGACAGGGTGGCCACGCCCGGCCCGGCGTATTCAAACACCTTCCCCACGCCGCCCTTGACCGTAAGCCGCCCCAAGAGGTGCAGAATGATGTCCTTGGCCGTGGCCCAGCCCGTGAGCGCGCCGGAAAGATGGACCTTAACCACCCTGGGCATGGGGATTACGTAGGGTTCGCCGGCCATAGCCAGCGCCACGGACAAGCCGCCCGCACCCATGGCCAGGCTGCCCACGCCGCCGGCCGTCGGGGTGTGGGAGTCGGAACCGATGAGCGTGGCGCCGGGCTTGGCGAAATTCTCCAGGTGCAGCTGGTGGCAGATGCCGGTCCCCGGCGGCGAAAACACGGCCCCGTATTTGGCGGCCACCGTGCGTAAAAACTGATGGTCGTCAGGATTGCGGAACCCCTGCTGCAGGGTGTTGTGGTCCACATAGCTCACGGAAAGGTCGGTCTTGAGCCGGGTCACGCCCATCGCCTCAAATTGGAGCCAGGCCATGGTCCCTGTCGCGTCCTGGGTGAGCGTCTGGTCGATTTTCAGCCCGATTTCCGCGCCCGGCTTCATCGTGCCGTGCGCCAGACGAGCGGCGATGATCTTCTGCGTAATGTTTTTGCCCATGGTTATCCTTCCCGTGAACGTAAAAAATATTCACTGCCCCGGCGTTACAACGCTTGTCAAGCGAGCGGCTACATTCCAGACCGGAAGCGGTTGATTTTGTTCTTACGGAACTGAATCTCGAAATCCAGGCGCAGCTTTTCCTTTTTGGCCGCATGAATCTCCCCGGCCCTGAAGACGCCCCCAGCCGGGTCTTCCTCGGCCTGAAGGAATCGAATACGCTCTACAATGCCGGATTGTTCCTCGGTCAACGTGGCGATTTCCTGCTCGATCGCCGCGATTTCATCGTGCTGCATGACTTAACTCCAATTTTTGGCAAAGGGCATTATTTCATCGTCCTAAACACCGGCCCGCTTTGCGGCGATTCCCAGGTGGCGGTGACAGCGCCTTGAAAAGCCGTGGAAAACGTTTCCACGTCAAGGCGGCGTAGGGCATCCATAACCGAGGAAGCGGGAAAACCGTAGCTGTTTTCCCGGCCGCAGCTGATGAAGACCCACTTGGCCCCCACCTTCTGATAAAAACCTGGAGAAAGAGAACTCCCGCTGCCGTGATGGGGCGCTACCAGAATGTCCGCCCCCAGGCTGGTTTCCGACGCGGCCAGGGCGTTAAGCGGCGGCTTGCCCGCATCTCCGGGCAGGATCGCCAGACCGTGACCGCGCCAGACCAAGCGCAAGATAAGCGACGCGTTATTGCCATGCGCAGTGGACTCTCTAGCGGGGCTTAATACCTCAAAGGCCAGTCCGTCGGTCAGTTCCACCCGCTGTCCGGCTCGCCAGACTTCAGGGGTGAGCCGGCTTGCCGCAAGCGCCTCACCGAAATCACGTTCTTTGGGGAGCGCGCCGTTGCCCGCTAAAAATCCCAGCCTGAAAGCGCGCAGGAGATAGACGAATCCGCCCGTATGGGCTCTATCCTCGTGGGACATCACCGCGCCGGAAAGCTCGGGAGGCCTCCCCCAGGTGAGGGCCGGGGCCAGCACGGCCTGGCCCAGATCGAATGTTTCCGACAGGCTTCCTCCAGAATCCACCAGCCACCGCTTCCCGCCGCGCGCCTCGATGACGAGCGCCTGCCCCTGCCCTACGTCCAGCATGGAAAGTCGCACCCGGTCGCGCGACTCGTCCCATGCCCGCCACAACGGCGGTCCAAAAAGCAGCACGGCGCACAATAAAAGCCACAGGACGCGCCGCATTTTCGTCATGCTGCGCACCCAGATGAACCCGCCAAGAAGCAGAAAATAACCGAGGGTCTCAGGCTGCCAGGGGCGCTGTACGGCATACGCGCCCAGCCATCCGTGCGCCTCCATGAACCTAAGGCTCGCAAACATCCGCTCACAAATGAAGGCCGCCGCGCCAAGCAGCGGATCACCAAGCGCCGGCCGCCACGCGGCCAGAACAGCGCCCAGATCGGCCAGCGGCTGGGCCAGCCATTCGACCACCGGCAGCCAGAGCAGATTGAGATACAAATGCGGGCTGGCCTCGCCGAATACCGTCAGCTGAACGGGCAGGATAGCCAGTTGGCAGACCAGGGTGGCCACAAGCCAGCCCACCGGAAAAATGAGCGCGCGCCGCCAGAATCCTGGCCCCCGAAGACACATAAAAAGCGGCTGCGCAAGCGGGAAAAGCAGGGCAAGCCCGGCCACTGCAGCGACCGAAAGTTGCAGCCCCACGTCAAAGATCCAGAGCGGCTGCCAGAGAAACAGGACAGCCACGGCGATACACAGGCCATCCAGCAGAACGCGGGGACGCCCCAAAGTAAGAAGCACTCCCCAAGCCGCGAACATAAGCCATGCCCTGACGAGCGAGAGTTCAAAACGCCCCAGCCACAGATAAGCGACGGTCAACGGAAAGCCGATCAGCACCGCGAGCTTCGGTCTTGGAATCCGCAGATAGACAGGCGGCCAAAGAAACCCGATAAACCAGGCCAATCCCCAGCCTACAGCCACAACCGGAGCCAGATTCATGCCGGACACGGCCAAAAGATGCGACAAGGACGCGCGGCGCACCCGCTCCCGGTCGTCGTGATGGACCGCGAAACGCTCGCCCGTCACCAGCCCCAGCACCATGCCCCCGGCGGAATCATGGCCCGCGCCATGCAAAATGGCCTCACGGATGCGATCGCGCAAGGCTTGCGCCGCTGTAAGGGGAGCCTCGCTCTCCACACTCACACGCCCGCCGCCCCGGCTGAAGGCGCGAAAAGTTACGCCGCGCAGTCTTGCCCGCCAGCCCCAATCCTCTCCGCCGGGATTGTCGAAGCCGCCCACCGGATGCGGGGTTACGGCGACGGCCACACGGGAACGGACAGTCGGACGGAAAGCGGGTTCCTGCCAGGTTAAGACCAGAAGCCCAGGCAAAGCTTCCTCCCCGCCGCCTGCCAAGTGATAAGAAACGCCTTCAAGAATGATCTCCAGCCTGTCGCCCGGGCGCTCCGTCACCTGAGCGACTTCGCCGTGAAGCACTCCCTTTGCCCGCTCATCCATCCAGGAGGGCGTTGGCGCCAAAACCGGGAGCCTCGCTTGCGCATACAGAAACCCTGCCAACGAGGCCACAAAGAGGCTCACCAGAAACCAAACAGAAACGCGCCCGGCAAGCACGCAACCCGCCACGACGAGCAAACAGGCCAGAACCGCGCTCAAGGGATCGTGGACCGCCCAGGCTCCGCTAGCCGCGGCCAGCAAGCATACCTGCCACGGAAGGAGCCCCGGCGCCGGCGTCTTCATTGGCTTGTCACCTGCCCTTCTGGGGCTCTGCCCCAGACCCCGCCAGGGGCGCTGCCCCTGCCTCTACTCCTTGGCCCGCGCGACCCTGGCCCCTAGGGCCTGGAGTTTCAATTCCATGGCCTCATACCCACGGTCCAGGTGATAGATGCGCTGGACCTCGGTCGTCCCGTGGGCGGCCAAGCCCGCCAGCACGAGCGAAGCGCTGGCCCGAAGATCCGAAGCCATGACAGGCGCGCCGGTGAGCCTCGGCACGCCCCGCACAAAAGCGCTTTGTCCGCTGACTGTGATCTGGGCCCCCATGCGCATGAGTTCCTGCACGTGCATGAAACGGTTCTCGAAGATGGTCTCGCGCACCGTGCCCGCCCCGGAAGACACGCACATAAGCGCCATCACCTGGGCCTGCATGTCCGTGGGGAAGCCGGGATAGGGAATGGTGGTGACATCCGCGCACGCGAGCGTGCCCGTCCGGCGCACAACAAGTCCGTCCGGGTTGTCATCAATGACCACCCCCATCTCGCGCAGCTTGCTGAACACAGCGTCCAGGACGCCGTGTGGGCAATTCTCCAGGGTGAGTTCGCCCCCGGTGATTGCCGCAGCCACAAGGTACGTGCCGGCCTCAATGCGGTCGGGCATAACGGAATATTCGCACCCGGCAAGCGAAGGTACGCCTTGAATACGGATCACTGATGTGCCGTGGCCGGTGATTTTCGCCCCGCAGCCAATGAGGAAATTGGCCAAGTCCACCACTTCAGGCTCTTTGGCCGCGTTCTCCAGCACGGTCTCGCCGTCGGCCAGGGCAGCGGCCATGATGAGGTTCTCGGTTCCGGTCACGGTGACCTGATCGAAAACGATATTGGCGCCGCGAAGCCCGGAGGTTTTGCCTTCAATATAACCTGAATCGAGAGTAAAGCGCGCTCCCATCTTTTCCAAAGCCGTCAGATGGAGGTTGACTGGCCTGGCTCCAATGGCGCACCCCCCGGGCAAGGCCACCCGCGCCTCGCCCAAGCGGGCCAGGAGCGGCCCAAGGCAAAGCACCGAAGCGCGCATGGTCTTTACCAGGTCGTAGGGGGCCTCGGGCGTGAGATGGTTTCCCGGCGCGGTCTGGACGCGGCCTTTGTCGAAAGCGGCCTCGATACCCAGGAGGTTCAACAGACGCAGTGTTGTGTGAATATCCCGTAAATCCGGGACATTTTGGTAGGTGACGGGGCTGTCCGGCAGGATGGAGGCCATGAGAATCGGCAGGGCCGCGTTCTTGGAGCCGGAAATACGCACTCGCCCGCAAAGAGGCAGTCCGCCTTCGATAATCAGTTTGTCCATGAGGTCCTCAGAAGATGATAGTTGATGCGCGGGAGTTTGTAGCCCGAACCGCGTCCCGCCTCAAGAGCGCCAAATCCCTTGACCGGAGCGGCTGGTTCGTATAGTTTTTGTGATTCGACGGTGGCTGTAGCTCAGTTGGCAGAGCACCAGGTTGTGGCCCTGGGGGCCGTGGGTTCAAGCCCCATCAGCCACCCCATAAAAAACGAAGAATCCCGGAAGGTTATGTCCTTCCGGGGTTTTTTCTTTTCCGGCCCCTGTGGCCTTTCCGGGCCGTTTGGGGTAGGGAGCGTTTCTACCGGTTTTGCCGCCGATGTGCCGCAAATTTCCGGGAGACGCTTTTTTCCTTTGGACCAAGTACCGCAGGAGAATCCATGTCCGCTCTGACCGCCCCCGCTGACCTGCCCGCCACGTCTTTAAGTCAGAATGCCCGCCTGGTGCTTGCCAAACGCTATTTGCGCAAAGACCTTCAGGGCGCGCCCATTGAAAACGAAGAGCAGCTCTTCTGGCGCGTGGCTTCGGCCATTGCCGCCCAGGAGGCCAAGTACGCCAACTCCACCTGGACCCCGCAGGAGCTTGCCCGGGCGTTTTACGATCTCATCGTGTCGCTCAAGTTTCTCCCGAATTCGCCGACGCTCATGAACGCGGGCACGGAACTCGGCCAGCTGGCCGCCTGTTTCGTCATTCCGGTGGGCGACTCCATGGAGGAGATTTTCGACGCGGTGAAAAACGCGGCGCTCATCCACAAATCCGGCGGCGGCACGGGCTTCTCGTTTTCGAGGCTTCGCCCCACCAATGCCCGCGTGGGTTCCACGGGCGGGGTGGCGTCCGGGCCGGTGTCGTTCATGCGCATTTTCAACACCGCAACCGAGCAGGTGAAGCAGGGCGGGACGAGGCGCGGGGCCAACATGGGGATCTTGCGGGTGGACCACCCCGACATCCTTGAATTTATCCGCTGCAAGGAGCGCGAGGGCGATCTCAACAATTTCAACATTTCCGTGGCCTTAACCGAGTCGTTCATGCACGCCGTGGACGACAACAAGCCCTACGACCTCATAAATCCGCACACCAAAGAGGTCGTGCAGCAGCTGAACGCCCGCGAGGTCTTCTCGCTTCTGGTGCAGAAGGCATGGGAGTCGGGCGATCCGGGCATCATTTTTCTGGACCGCATAAACCGCGACAATCCCACCCCCGCCCTGGGCGAGATAGAGTCCACCAACCCCTGCGGCGAGCAGCCCCTTTTGCCCTATGAGGCGTGCAACCTGGGTTCGGTGAACCTGGCCGCCATGAAGGATGATTCGGCCGAGGGCATAGACTGGGAGGAATTAAAGCGCGTGGTGCATCTGGCCGTGCGCTTTTTGGACAACGTGATCGACGCCTCGGTGTATCCTCTGGACAGCATCTCTCAGATGGTGCGGGGCAACCGCAAGATCGGGCTTGGCGTCATGGGCTTCGCCGATCTGCTCTACCAGCTTGATATCGCCTACGACTCCCAGGAAGCGCTCATGACCGGCGAAAAGCTCATGGATTTCATCCAGACCGAGTCCAAGGCCGCTTCCAATGCGCTGGCCAAGGAGCGCGGCCCCTTCCCCAATTTTGACGGCTCGGTGTTCGCGCAGCGCGGCCAGGGGCCTTACCGCAACGCCACCACCACCACCATCGCGCCCACGGGAACGCTCTCCATTCTGGCGGGCTGTTCTTCCGGCATCGAGCCGCTTTTCGCCCTGTCGTTCGCCCGTCACGTCATGGACGGCGAAAAGCTGGTCGAATCCAACCCCTATTTCGAGGAGGCGGTCAAGGCCGCCCAGTGCCACTCGCCAAAGCTCATGGAAGAGGTGGCCGCCAAGGGGTCCATCGCGCATCTGCGCTACATTCCTGAGAACATCCGCCGCACCTTTGTCACGGCCATGGACATCGAGCCGGTCTGGCATCTGAAGATGCAGGCCGCTTTCCAGAAATACACGGACAACGCCGTCTCGAAGACCGTCAACCTCCCCAATTCCGCCACCACCGAGGAAATCTGGGACATCTACTGGATGGCCTTTGAGCAGGGCTGCAAGGGCGTCACCGTCTATCGCGACGGCTGCAAATCCGCCCAGGTGCTTTGCACGGGCGACGGCGCGAAGGAACAAAAGACCGGCGCCGATTCCCCCTCCAAGGTCCGCAAAAGGCCAGACGTGGTGTACGGCTTCACCCAGAAGGTCCGCACCAGCAACGACCGCTTCGGCGATCTCTACCTCACCGTGAACGAGGTGGACGGCAAGCCCTTTGAGGTGTTCGCCACCATCGGCAAATCCGGCCGCGACGTGACCGCCAAGGCCGAGGCCATCGGCCGCCTGGTGTCTCTGGCCCTGCGGTCGGGCGTGGATGTGGCCGACGTGGTGGCGCAGCTCAAGGGCATCGGCGGCGAAAGCCCGGTCTTCGAGAAAAAGAGGCTCATCCTCTCCTTGCCCGACGCCGTGTCTCATGTGCTGGAAACCCGCTACCTGCAGGGCAAAAAAGTACACGATCCGTACGCTTCCCACGGCCCCGCATGCCCGGAGTGCGGCGCGGAACTCACCTTTGAGGAAGGATGCCATGCCTGCAAGTCCTGCGGCTACACCAAATGCGGCTAGCCCCGCATCCGGTCCCCGCATGATTGACGTGGCCGGTCTGTCCCACTCGTTCGGGAGCCGTCCCGTGCTGGACGCCGTGAGTTTTCGCGTGGCCAAGGGCGAATTCGTGTTTCTTACCGGCCGCTCCGGCGCGGGCAAGACCACTCTGCTACGGCTTCTGCACGGCGACCTGCCCGTCAGAAACGGTACGGTCCAGGTCGCGGGCTTTGACATGAAAAACCTCACCAGGCGCGATCTCTCGCTTCTGCGCCGTCAGGTTGCCGTGGTTTTTCAGGATTTCAAGATATTGGATGACTGCACCGTGCGGGAGAACGTGGCCCTGCCCCTGGAAGTCCTGGGGCTTTCCGCCACGCGGATCGCCCGGCGCGTGGACGCGGTGATAAGCTCGCTTGGACTCTCGCGCCTGGCCCACGCGGCCTGCGCGACCCTCTCCGGCGGCGAAAAACAGCGCGTGGCCATTGCCCGCGCCATGGTCAGCGGCCCCAAGATCATCCTGGCCGACGAGCCGACCGGAAACCTCGACCAGGAAACCGCCTGGAGACTCCTGGATGTTTTCAAACAATTTCACGCCCATGGCGTGACCATCCTCATGGCCACGCACAATCAGGCCTTTATCGAGGCCACCCCGCAAGCCACGGTATTCTCCCTGGAAAACGGCCGCCTGCGTGAGGCTTACGCTAGGCCTAGCCAACAAGAGAGCGCGCAGTGACCGCCATCCTCACCCGCGCGCTGCGCCAGATCAGCCGGGCAAAAGGTCCGTACGCCATGGCGGGCATGGCCCTGGCCCTCACCTGCCTTCTCACCGGGGCCTTCGGCACGCTCCTCTCCAGCCTCGACGCCGCCATCGCCAAACACCTGGGCCACGCCCAGTTCCAAATCTACTGGAAGCCGGACGCCAACATAGACGAGGTGCGCGCCCAGTGGCAGACCATCAGGACCATGCCCGGCGTGGACCAGCTCATCGTTTTCACCCCGGCCCAGGCCCTGGCCGAACTTGCCAAAAACATGGGCGGCGCTGATCTCTCCTTTCTGGACGCGGCCAACCCCCTGCCGCCCACCGCTCTGGCCTCGCTTCGGGTGACAAGCGCCGATCCCGCCCCGGCCGAGCGGCTTCTCGAAAATCTGCGCGATCTGCCAGGCGTTAAGGACGTGCGCCTAAAGCCCCTGCAATTGGACATCGCCCGCGCCGCGCACGCCCTGTCTTCCCGGATTTTCATTCCGATCGCGGTGCTGCTCTGCGCCGTGATCGCCGCCGTGGCCTATCTGGCCACCAGACTGTGCCTGGAGGGACAGCGCGCCGAAGTGGAACTGTTGCGCCTGGTGGGCGCGGACGAATGGTTCGTGCG
>Ga0123354_10003909_pt1 | contig 20827 bp, 14 predicted proteins | sample TergutLab28metaG_2_FD_97872 | JGI IMG/M metagenome (GOLD analysis project Ga0123354, IMG submission 97872) | Labiotermes labralis P4 segment gut microbial communities from Petit-Saut dam, French Guiana - Lab288 P4 | ecosystem: Host-associated > Arthropoda: Insects > Digestive system > Gut ...
ATAGTTGAAGAATAAGAGACCAACTTGATGTCACTAGTTATTAAGTTTTATTTCACTTCTTCTATGCTCAACATGTTTCGGACATTAATATATCCATCATCAGGAGCCTGCGACTTTTCTATTATATCACCACATTGGTCGTGTGTTCTTGTTTCGATGTGTGTTGGAGTTTCGGTGTGGTTGGGTTGGGGTGGTATCCGTGTAGCAGGATGAAGGATGTATTAACGTCCGAAACATGTTGAGCATAAAAGAAGTGAAATAAAACTTAATAACTAGTTGTGCTTCAGCCTGCAGTGACTTGCAGTGTAATTTTTCAGTAAGGCTTGCATTTCATCTGCTCTAGCAACATACGTGACCTTTATTCTTCAGTATAACTTTGACAATAGCTGTAGTTGTATTTACACCCTTTGGACTCCAGTCCATCAACAACAGACATTAGCTGTTTCGCTTTCCTCACCCTCTGCCTTTAACAGGTAAATTTGTCTCTGTGCTTAATTAAATATTATGCCACGAAGAGGTGCGAAGGGACGGCGGTGCGGCTAGACATATTCTTAAGCATGGCACTAGAAGAAGGTGAGTGTCAGGTTGACCAAACAGACTGTACACCCAGGCAGAGCTCCCGATACCGACTGAATAAGAGGCTAGGTGGGTCCCAGGTTGTGTCAGAGACGTGTGGAGAAGAGAAATATTTCTTGTACTTTTTGTGAAAGGAACGCCGTCATCCATCCTTTGGGCAGATTGTGTATTGATTGCTCTATTTGAATGTGAAACTGTCTGTTGCATCAAAAACTGAGTTTGAAGACTGCAAAGGCTGCAACTCCACTTGTTCATGTATCGTCATGACATGATGATCGAGCAAAGTGACAGATTTACAATTACGGGATTAAAAAGTGATATTTCACTTGAAGTTAATTTTAAGAGCCATTATATTCTAAATGATCCCCCCATCTGGAAAAGAATACATTCCCGACTATGCGACCAAACGGGACTGGAGGACGATCGGATAATCGGAATTATCCGGTAATAAGAAATACTAACAAAATGTCAACTGAATGTCTACTCAACTTACAACTAAATTACGAAGAAAATACTACAAGGCGTCAAGTGAAAACATCTCACGAAGGAAAACAAAATTTAACGTAAGTAAATTTGTAAATTAGTATTTATTTTTTAAAGAAATATACAACAGGCATTTATTCTTGAGCATCATTTTTAGGCGCGTTCACTAAATTGCGATAAGCGACTATTAGCTTCATCATGTCTGTCCGTCTGTCCGTCCGACCGTCGGTCCATCCAGATGGAACAACTCGGCCTCCCTAGACGGATTTTCATGAAATAAGATATTTGAAGATTTTTAAAAAATCTGTCGAGAACATTCAATTTTCATTAAAATCGGGCAAGAACAAAGGGTATTTTATATGAAGATCAATATAAATTTTTATCACATCTCGCTCATTCCTTCGTAGAATGAGAAATGTTTCAGAAAAAAAAGTTGTGTAGAAAATCAAAACACAAATTTTGTGTTCAGTAGCTTTTTTTGAAAATCGTGCCGTTTATGAGATGATGTGGAAAAAAATATTGTAGAGCCGGTCAGGCCACAGTTGACAATATGGCACATGCGCATTGCATGCTGCGTACCTAAGGCCACAAATACATTCAATTTGAGTGATACTCATTGCTTTTCCACTGCAACCAAGGGCACAAGAAAGCGCCTCAGTGTTACGTTATATGTACATTGTCTGTCTTGTCTGCACTGCGACAAGATAACGCCCTCCTCTAGTCAGCAGTTCGTCTGCAGCGGGCGCCTCCATTTGTTGTCTAACAGAAGTGCACACTCATTAACCTCTAATTCCCCACACCTTGACGCACTCTGTCCACATTCTGGGCGTCTTCTTTGTCATCTTCTACAGGTTCGTCGCGAGCATCAATCATATGATCTACTAGGTATGTCGTTAGATGTTCTGCGTCTTCATTCACAGCATGGCATGTTTTAATAAAGAACGAGATTCTTGTCAGAGTTTAATGAAACTTGAAATTTATCGACAGATTGTCGAAACATACTCAAACATCAAATTTAATGAAAATCCTTCCAGTGGGAGCCGAGTTGTTCCATGCGGACGGACGGACATGACGAAGCTAATAGTCGATTTTCTCAACTTTGCGAAACGCGTCTACAAACGAATATCAGTGACTGGAAGGTCGGGTACTATGAATTCTGCAGCAGTTATATTTCTCGCTGTTACTGCTACAAAAATCTGTATAAATCCACGTTATCTGTAAGTGTCTTCAACAGGTTCAGGTATGCTGTTTGAAGTGCAAACAAGACAGCAGCCATTTACTTTCTGTTAAGTGCATTTGTGTTCTGAGCAACAATTACTTGTTCCGAACAGAATAGAACAAAGTTATTTATGGTCAGAAATTCATTCGCTTCGTTTCAACAACAGTCAGTGTAGTAATCCTGATAACTACAGCTCTCTTCACAATGGAAGTCACTTCTCTATTTTGTTGAATCCTGTTTGAAATACCTGTTAAGAGGGTTAAAGTATTTGAGGTTTCATATCCCTTAAAATACACAATTGTCAATAATGTTTGCAAGCTGGACTGACTCCTTAAGCTTTCAAAGTCAATTATCTTGCCTTCTTGTCTTACGAATGGCTTCATGTAATAACTTAGACCCACGAAGACGTACGGGGGAATGGAGGTAGAGTTCCTCGTATTCTTAACCTTGAAACTACATAAAGGTGAGTGATCATTTTCATGTTCCGGCCACTTCACGACCATGGTACCCCATGACTAGGTGATAAGTGGGCTTCGTAACCGGTACGGACATGGCGGAAAAGAGAAAAATTGCTGTTCTCGGAATTTCTGATTAAATTACATTAAAAGGCTGAAGACTCACTTCTGTTTAATGCCGAAGTAAGACACAGAGCAAAGCTACCTACCAGGGCCGTAGGTGCTTCGACGGCGTACAGTTTGACACATGAAGAGGATGTTGCATTATTTCGGTTATTTTGTTTCTGTACAGACAGAAATTATTATCTGAGGCACACTCACCTTCCTATCCGGAAGTGAGGCAGTTGAAAGTTCAGGAGGGATTCACCCCTGCTATCGCTGGATGTGTTTTACGTTCGTCAACCCTCCTAACAGGGATCGGATACTCAGAAATATTCCTTGGGCTTTTTCTTTGCGCTTTATGAAATGGTGAATAGCAGCTATGGAGGGAAGGGCGTGGTGCAGGAGCAGCAGTCATTTGTTGTCTTTATGTTTATGATGACAAATGTTCTGAGGTCAGGCTTAGATTCCCTTATTTACCGCAAAATCAGGGGTGCTAAACCATTTTTTTTTAAACGGAACTAAGTCTTCAAAATGCTAAAATATGCGGCAAGTGTTTGTTTTCTTCATAACTAGTATAAGTTCAAAAAAATGACAAAAATTATTATAAAACTTCTGTTGAATTAAAATCGTCCTGTTTCTCTTGGCCTTAAATTTGACTACACAATTACACATACACTGGATCATATTTTGTGGTCATCACAGTAGCTAGTCAACCAAACAGCTGTTGCTGAAATGTTTGTGTTTTTTATTTTTCCATGACTCGACGGCCGTAGAGGGCCGATGTCTCCTTATTGTCGAGGTTTCGAAGTCTCGAGGTCACACTCAGACACACCATACTCGGCAATATTCCTCTGGACAAGTGATCGGCTTTTCGCAGAGACTTCTACCTGACAACACACAACACTAACAAGAGACAGACAGCCATGCTTCCTGGGGGATTCGAACCCGCAATCCCAGCAAGTGAGCGGCCGCAGGCTTGTACCATAGAACGCGTCACCATCGACATCGGCTTTGAAATATTAACTCAGTATTATTTTGTTCCTCCCTTCCTGTCCTTCTCTTTCTACGACTTCATTCACACTGCATTCTCTCTTTACTTAACACGTTATTATTCTTGCTGTTTACCTTGCCTGTCGATTGGCATAAATATCGCGAAAACTAACAATTCAACGCTGTATCTTGTGTCAAGTCTTGTCTATTGTTGATGGCAGGCAATTAACAACGTCTAAACATCATCCTAAAACTTGATTAGAGTGAATTATTATTATTATTATTATTATTATTATTATTATGGCAGCCAGAATAGCTCAGCTAATGTAAAAACCGATGCCACCGAGGAATCGTATTTCGAATTAAGGCCGAAGCAATAAATGTTTCTTTATTCCACAGCGTCCAGAACGACTTTGAGGCCCACTCAGCCTCCTATTCAAAGGGTATCGGAGGCTCTTTCGCTTGGAGTGAAGCGTCCATACCGTGAAGCTAACCACTGATTTCCACCTTGTCGCGAGTTTAAGAATGATTGGAAGTATATTTCCACTACAGTACGTCTTCCGCAGGTTTATAGGAACCACTTTATACTTCTTTATATTATTATTATTATTATTATTGATACTGGAACTGACTTCGTCAATTGTCCAATTTGGAATTTCATATTAATGCCATTTTAAATCACACGGTGAGAAAGGTTCCAAAAAAATTGCCACAGTACATTTTGGCCTATATGAAAGGAAGGATAAATTTCAAATGAAGTGTCGTAATGAAATGTCTAAACGTTAAGGTACCAGGCACTTCGATAACAAAATTATCAGCCAAGTTTTGCTGAGAAAGACAAATCACTTCGGCACTTACTAGCTAATGTCTGGGCAGACACACGCAGACATAACGAGATAATGAAATTGCGCTGCATTGCGTTCAGATCCCCGTCTGTCACTGCATGTTCTGGCGGATGTGATAAAGCCGCATTGCTCGTGAGACGTTAGAAGCAAGATACTGTATAAGGTTTTGTTTTTGGCGAAATGCAGCACGACATTAGAAAAGAAAAACCATTTGTTGCATAGTGTTGTGTAACGCGGTTATATTTGTGATTGGCACCCCTGTATAATAGGGTTTTGTCATTACAAGGTAGCTGAATGCCTCAAAAGTGGCTATGCTGATTATTGTGTCACAGATACGACACAAAAAGTCATTATTCATATCCTAACTGTAGACCTGTAGAGAGGCAACAGTGAAGAGAAGCGCGCTGTAGGCCGACAAATGAAACATTCAGAGAAAAACACCTACAATTGCCACAAATCGAACTGACATCACTGGAATTCAAACGGCATGAAGGGTTTGGTATAAAGCAGCTTCTAGGCACAAGGGACGCGTTTTGCTTGCGGTGTGTAAGGTAGAACGTATGGCAGTTTATTTGTGCATGCTTCTTCACGACGTGCATATTTATATTTTGTGATGTCATATCGAACAGTCATACGTAATTATAAACTTAATGCAGGTTTGTGATTCCCAGGGAGAAATGAGGTTATTTAAGGGCCCCGAGAATTCACACACCTTTGCAGCAATTCCTCATCCTTCAAAGGCTCATGATTCCTCTGTTATTAATTATGCAAAGAATAAATTGTGGAGTCATTTACAGAGGTTCTAAGATTATAATAATTTTGGTCATCATGCATTTTTTAAACTTCGAAGCTGAGAAGCAGCCCTATTAACAGTTGATGTCCGGGAAATTTTTGAAATTAAGATAGATTCCTCTTATTCACAAAACACCGGTGACAATGGTGCAGATAAAATTGTCCCTGTTCTAGCAATGTAGCCATATAGGACAGCAGAGGTATAACTTCACTCATTCTTGATAACAAACTTAGAGGACAGTGGTTAACTTGAATCTCCGGCCGCTTTACCTCTAGGGAAAGAACCTCCTGTGCTCACTCAATAGGACGCCGGGTAGGCCAAAATTCGGTCTGGACGATTTGTAGGAAAATCTCTTGCACTTAACCGGAAATCGGACAGCGATTTCTCGGTCGCCTATCCCACAGCCTCGTCACTGTTATGACTAGGATAATTTGGCTCTTAATACATTCAGTATAACTGTATGAAAACAACAACTTTTCGTGTTATGTACTACAACAAAAAGCTAGGGAATCCACAAATTCGTTTATGTACTCATTTGTTTATATTTTGCATTCTTTTATTCTTGTTTTAACGAACTTTACTTTCAAGAGCGTGGGCCGGGTAGCTCAGTCGGTATAGCGACAGACTACGGGCTGGACGGTCCGGTATCGAATCTCGGTGGGGACGAGATTTTCCGCCTGTCTAGACCGGCCCTGGGGCCCACCCCTGTAAAATGGGTACCGGGTCTTTCCCGGGGGTAAAGTGCGGCCAGGGCGTGCTGCTGACCACTCACCCCCTACCAGTGGCGCGGTCATGGAAGAGTTGAGCTATACCTCTACCCACCGTCTGGGCCACACCGGGCCTGTAACGGGATCACTTTACCTTTTACTTTAAATAGCTCAAGATATACAGCGTCGAATTGTAGAATAACGAATTGTAGGGATTCTTAAAAAATTCGTAACTTATTTTGCAGTACCATTCCTGTATTAGCTTAAAAGTTATGAGTGAAGTTTCGAAATATCTCAGTCAGACTAGCCAACCTCCGGGTTGTGATTTGAACGTGGCACGTTCCAAAGAAAATTATGGGTTGCCACCAACTGAAATGCGATGTTTCTTGTCTCCGTTTGGTTGTGCCAACTCACCTAAAGCGTCGAGTCGAATCAGCATCACGGAGACGCAGCAGAGACTGTTTGGCTTACTTATAAAGGTCACATGCGGGAATGTGCACACACCAGCACAGTCGAGTCCTGTCGAGGCACAGGAGTCCTGCTGAGTCAACAGTATTTATGCCGAATGTTTAATTTTCGGCAGTTGGGTTCCAGCTGTCGGGCGTGTCGGTTGGTATTTTGCATTGAGGAATAGATATAGAAAAGTTAGTTCATTTATTTAAGGAGAACCAGGCCATGTACGACGCCTCTCACTGTGACTATCGAAACATCTCAAGCAGGTCCGGCCATATGTGGCTAAACATCCCGAATTCCAGTCTCTTCACGTTTACTAGGTAAACCCGCATCTTTCGTCTCCTCCGACCCAACCTCCGTCTCCACATAATTGCGTGCAAAACAAGTAGGCTAAAATTTTCCATAGCTGCAGGTTTCTTTACTTTTGCACTGTTTAAGAACACTACAAACTGGATTCGCGCTGGCGTATCTCAACTAAATTTTATATAGCCTTGTCTTTAGTCCAAGAGAAGTACGTCTTTCCTTCCGGCAACTGGAAATCTGAATTACTTATAACTGCAGTGATTATTAGCACTTATGACGCTTTCACAACTTTACAGTATTTCATTCATTAACCGTCTAGTGCAGGCCAGGTTGCAAAATAAGAAATTTACATTTTGCCCGTTGTCAAAATAAACAGAGAGATTATTGGCCTATTGGTATTTATAATGGAAGCAGGCTGTATTTTCTGTGAGGTATGAAACGTATCTGTGTAAATACTGCTTATTAATTTTTGTCCCGTGAAGAGTGAGTCCCTAACACCACGGCGTGGCGCGTTCTAAGGTGCGGATGGAGATACGGCCTACAATAGGGAGAGTACCTGCGAATATATTGAACAAGCAATAGCTAACAACCGGCAATGGGTAGTACTGTACTACAGCATGGAGAATGGGCTAGTTGCTAACAACACCTAGCCTAAAAATGTACTATGTTAAGAACCATTTCACAAAGCAACGGAATTGGACTGACTACGTGGTACGGCATACACATTGGAAAAGGGACATGAGATTCGGCACATGCAATGTGAGGAGCCTGTATAGGTCAGGGTCACTTACCGTAAGACAGTGGACACAGAATTAGCGGGTATAAATTAGATTTAGTGGGTTTACAAAAGGTTTGGTGGACAAGATAGACACTGAACGCGCAGAGAATTAGACTTTTTCAGTGGTCAAGGAAATAAAAGTCATAAATTAGGGACTGGACTTTTTTGTACATCAGAGAGTAGTAACAGTAGTTAAAGGAGTAGAGTTTGTTGGAGATAGAATGAAATACGAACATAGTGCTGACAGGTTGCAGGCGCGATATTATTTTTCTGATTGGGCATGCACAAACTGAGGTTAAAGGACTCAAAGGACAGTTTCTGTGAGCAATTTGAACAGGCTTTCGATCACTTGAGTGAGTACCACGTGAAAATTTTGTTAGGAGATTTTAATAAAGAACTAGTGAGAGAAAACATTTTTAAACCAATAATTGGGAGTGGCAGTTCAAAGTATAATAATAATAATAATAATGGCGTTAGAGTATTAAACTTTACCACATCAAACACTATGGTTGTTAAGAGCATGGTTTTTCCCCATCGGAACTTTGTAATCACACCTGGACCTATCCCGACGGGAAGAATCCAGTGGCGGCTCGTGGGACTTTCTTGAGGTAGGGCTGGGTCAAGGATTACTATGTGATTAATGAGAAGGCTTAATACAGCGTTATTAGGCACAGACATGCAACTAATTATGTTTAGCATACATAAGAGGTTTAAATTTTCACACATAATATGTATTATGCTTTATGATGACTGAGAAATAACTAAATCATGCGTTGCGCGAACTACATTCTTAATATGGCTCTTTTTGTCGAGAGCTAACTGCGAATAATTGATGCCCTGTCGACACTTCGCGCTGTTCTTTATCTTAAAATTTGCAACTAATAAAATTACAACATCTACAAACGTTGTTTTGAAAACGGCTAGGTAAACACGGTTATCAAAATTCCAACATCCGAAACGTTAGAAGACGTAAACAGATATATGAATTCCGTCTTGAAACCCTTTCTTAGCTGCAGTACCTACACCCCGGTCCGTGACCAAGTTGCCACTGTCTTCCCATCATTTGGCGTAGCGGAATTGACCCAGTGCGCAACGTCTAGGCAGGGCACAGCCTGCTTGCTTTCCGCAGGGCTTAGAATCGGTCGGAAGTATTTGAATTTAAAATGATTAATCCGTATTCTTTTAAAGAATGTAAGTATCTTCTAATGAAAATTGTTATTCAAATATTTAGTTTAATTTTTCTCGAAATTTCTAGGAGAGCTGTAGCCCAGCAGGCTTTATGGAGAAGCCGCCTCTGGAACACTCACAATCAGACTGATCGCGTAGTGACAGATAGGACATGGCATTCAACCATGCTTGAAGTACCATCTTTCATGGGAGATGACAAACTGATTATTGCCTGGTGGTTGCGAAAGTTAGGGAGAAATCGTCGGCAAGTAAGCGAGAGCACAGAAGCTTTATGTGCAGAAATTCAAACTCAAGAATTTAAGTGAGCCAGAAATTATGGAACAGTATCAGATTAAAATCTCAAAGATGTTTGTAGCTTTGGAGAGCTTAAATAATACCGAGAACAAAAAGAAAGTTTTGGAAAACAATAAAGAGAATATCAGTATCTCAGTGAAGACAGTCTAGTTCTTTATGATCAGACAGCATAAAGCATGGATTGATGTAGAATGTTCACAATTTTTAGATCAAAGGAAGCAGGCTAAGATGCAGTGGCTACAGGATCCAAACCAAAGTGATTTAGATAATCTGAACAATCTAAAACATGAAGCTAGTAAACATTTCAGGAAGAGAAAGAAGGAATATCTGAAAGCTAAAATTGATGAACTTGAAAATAAAAGTAAGATCAAGAATATCAGAGACATGTATTGGGGTATCAGATAAATTAAGAATGGTTAACAACTTAGAATTGTATGGTAAAGGGTTGGAAGTGTGATTAGGTTGCAGTCTCCCGCGTTATTTTGAATAAGTCGAGGAACCATTCCTCTCATTTAGGCATATTGAATGTGTGTGGAATGAATGACGTTGGGCAGACTGAAATACATACAACGGAGCTGCTAGTGACTGTGCCCAGTGCCTTTGAGTTTGAAGCGGCTATTGAGAAACTAAGAGGATACAAATCATCAAGTATTGATCAAATTCCAGCAGAATTAATTTAGTAGGCGGTAGGATCTGAGATTCATGAAATTATTAATTATGTTTGGAAAAAGGAGAAATTGTCTGAACAGTGGAAGGAGTCGATCACTGTACCTATTTGTAAGAAGGGTGATAAAACAGACTGCAGTAATCATCGAGGCATATCACTCTTATCAACTACATACAAAATTTTATCAAACATCCTGCTATCAAGGCTAACTTCATAAGCAGACGGAATTATTGGGATTCGTAAGTATGGGTTTCGACGTAACAGTTCAACTACTGATCATACGTGTATTTTGTATTTATGAAATACATGAGAAGAAATGGAAATACTACGAGGAAGTGAATCAGCTATTTATGGACTTAAAGAAAGCTTATGATTGTATAAAATTCTCATTGAGTTTGGTATCCCTATGAAACTAGTAAGGCTAGTAAGCAAGCGTTTAAATGAAACCTATGGTACGGTCCGGGTAGGCAAACATTTGTCTGACATGTTTCCTATTAGGAATGCTTTGGAAAAAGTAGATAATTTATTGCCATTGTTTTTCAATTTTGCTGTAGTGTATGATAGTTGGGTTCAGAAAAACCAGATGACTTGAAATTAAGTGGTTTCCATCAGCTTTTTATTTTTTTATTAATATGTTCGGTGATAGTATACATACTGCAAAGGAAAACATAGACTCTTTTTAGTCATTAGTAAGGAGAATGATCTAGAAGTAAATGCTGTAAAACTAATCACATGTTCTTGTTTCATGAACGGAATTCACGACAAAATCACAACGTAAATATAGTTACGAATATTTTGAAAAGTGAAACAGTTCAAAAATTTGGGAACAAAAATAACGACTCAAAATTGTATTCATGAAGAAATTAAGAGCAGATTGAAGTCAGGGAATTCTTTCTATCATTCAGTGCAGAATATTTTGTTTTCCAGTTTGCTATCCAAAAATATAAAGATTAAATAAACAGAACTAAAAATTTTCCTGTTGTTTTGTGTGGTTGTAAAATTAGGTCTGTCACATTGCGGGAGCAACAGAGGCCAAAATTTTTCGAGAATAGGGTGCTGAGGAAGATATCTGGACCTAAGAGGGATGAGGTAAAAAGGAGTGGAGAAGACTACATAACGAAGAGTTTTATGTTCAGTACTCCTCAACAAATAATTTTGGGTGACCAAATAAAGAAGAAAGAGATGGGCGGGGCATGTAACACATATGGCAGAGAGGAGAGGTGCATACAGGTTCTTGGTGGGGAAACCTGAGGGAAAGAGACCACTTGGAAGACCTGGCGTAGATGGGAGTGTAATATAAAAATTAACTTCCCAGAACTGGGACATGGGGGTATGGACTGGATGGATCTGGCTAAGGATAAGGACAGGTGGCGGGCTCTTATGGTTGAGGTAATGAACATCCGGCTTCCATAAAATGCGGGGAAATTCTTGACTATTTGACGACCTGTTAACTTCTCAAGAAGGAGTCTTCTCCATGGTATTAATTGTTTACTAATGTTAGTCTTTAAGAGTTTACATTCGTATTTCGTTACTCTCTTTTTACAACTTACTTAAATGAGCCGGAATATTCACTCACCGCAAGAGCTCGCTATGAGCCGGACCACTTCTTTTAGAGACACAGCGTCCGGGTTCTACCCGTTCCGCTAATCAATCAGTATTGTGGGTCTCAGTCGAGGGTAAGGCGGCTGGACTGTGAAACTAACTAAGCACTTTTACATAGTGCCAAATCTAATAATGCGTGAAGTTTTGCCACCATTCTCCCACACATTTTCATGGCATTTCTCTGAAACAAAATGAAAATTTTACATTCTCGTGTAGTTTTCATTTTCTCTTTAACGACGCTGTGCATTGTTGAGGCCATACAACGTCGATATTAAACGGCTGAATAAGAATATGGAGCACTGGTGAAATGATAGTGACATGGGAAGCCAAAGTACTCAGAGATGAACCTGTCCACGTGCCCCTTTATTTTGTACCATACACCACAAATGACCCCTCCTAGAATTAAACACAGGCCTCCGCGATCAGAAAGCGACAAGTAATAGCCTGACCTGTGGCACGGGCCCTTTTCCTTTGTCTTGTATTAATTTCCACTTAAAACACGTGTTCTAAATATCGGTATTGATTAAATGTGTACGAGAGATGTCTGAAGGGTAAGTGCTGTGGTTGTACGCTAGGGGTAACTTTTAAGTTACGTGTATACACATGGTTATTCTCAAGGGTGCTTTATGTGCTTTCATTCATCCCTGGGAAAGTAGGCTATAGTCTGTTGCAGAAGTCACACTTGCCGAATGTTCCAGAGTGATTTTCACACTTGTTCGTCTATGAGAGCTGGAGGATGGGGGTGCGAGCATTGGTTCCGCCCAGCTGGGGCGATGTTACAACATGCATTATTTCGATACGCTCCAAAAAAAAAAAGAGAAAGAGAAAGAGAGACAGACTTCTACTTCGTGCAGTACTTCAGTTCGCCTCATTCATGGAACAGTATACAAAACTGACAATGTCCCCGGCCCTTAGACTTCTAGTTTATTGTGCTTGGCTCATTCACAAAGTCGTACACTTGCTCCAAGAGCCTGCTAATAATGCCCTTTTATGTTTTGCTGCTTTCTTTCTTTACCGACAGAGGGTCAATCGACATAAAAATACGTGGTCGACATTCCTACCTATTATAGGATACAGATGAAAGACTTTTTGTAACAGAAACGTCCAATAGGCCTGTAAGTTGCCATTCATACTGAAAACTTATGGACATGGTAAAGAATCAGCTTGCTGCTGTTTCTTCAGAACGTTGCAGATGGACACTATGTAACGCTGGTATTGTGTATTCATATGTCAGCGCCTTTTACATCAAATGTACTAATAAATTCACATATACAGCGACATGTATTTGCACAGTGATTTCTTGAATTATTCTTATTTGTCTATTCTTAGATCATTTAAAGGAGCTTTAAATTACCAAGTTTGTATAGCTTCGAATGGTAGTATGAATAGTGGAGCATGAATCGGGCAGGATGTGGATGGAAGCCGTCGTGGCCTAATTTAAGGCAATATTCCAATTCAAGTTTTAATGAACCCAAAGTATCTCACAGCGGTGTTGATAAAGAGGCCAATTTTTCTGGGATGTTACGCCGTATCGACCGGTAATGAATTTAACTATTATTCCGGGTTTTTTAAGCTCATGGTTCCGTGCATCGTAATTCAATGTTAATAAAAATCCAACCAGATGCACCAGTATGCAGATATTTATTTACTGCAAAGTCACTCTACATGTTTCGGGTGTCACAGCACCCATCATCAGGAGTACTGAAAACTGTAACCGCAGCCTCCGGTACAGGTCATAATAATGGTATAGCTACTTTCCTCCAACGTGGCCTGATCGGACCACTTGGAGGGAAGTAGAGGGAGGCTGCGGTTACAATTTTTAGTACTCCTGATGATGGGTGCTGTGACACCCGAAACATGTAGAGTAACTTTGCAGTAAATACATATCTGCATGCTGTTGCATCTTGTCGGATTTTTATTAACATTGTTATTCCGGTATTTGCCTTTAAGCAAACAGGTATGCCACGACGGATCTGAACGATGATAGTCCATCGTCTGCCCGTGGAGTAAAGCCGGGACTTACTAAATCGCGGCCTGACATTTGTGTGTTTCTTTCAATCGTTCATGCAGGAAAGGTAACAGGTACGGAAAGCACTGACAGTTCTGTTGGAAGGATGTGGCTGCAGTCAGTAAAAGAAAGAAAACCTCAAATTTGCATTTTTCGGTTAGGCCTGGAGTTTCAAATGATCCCTGTTGCATCTACTGCGTTGTTCTGTGTTGGTATAAAACTTCGTCTGTCATTCTTACGGTAAAAACAGACTGTGGTTGGCCAAGGCAGGGGTACTCAAGGAAAAACTAACACTATTATGGGGAAAGCAATAATTGCCTTCCTCAAGCCGGATTTTCTTAATTAATATTTCTCGGTTTTTTTCCTACAGGTATATGAAATCTGAAGCTTGAAATGTGTAAAAAAAATTATAGTTTTGATTATTATCTTGATCGTATCATCCTCCGGAAGAACCATAATTTGAAGCTCTCCGAGAATATCTGGGAAACGTGTTAGTCGAAACCGGAAAGGAAATTGGCAACCTTTAAAACACTGGTATAGATGGAATAATATTTCTAAAATGGATCTGACAGAAGTAGAATAGGAGGATATGGACTGAATTAACCTGGCTCAGGATGGACTCCACTGTATGGTTTTTCAGGATGGAGTAAACGCCAATGGTCTTTCACAAGCAAGGAAACTCTTGATCAACTGAGTAATTATCGTAATATAACATATGATTCTGCTATACTGATACTGGAGCCGGGATAGCGCAGTCGATATAGCGACTCGTTACTGGCTAAACGGTCCGAGGATCGAATTCCGTTGGGGGCGAGGTTTTCCGCACCTGTCCAGACTGGCTACGAGGCCCACCCAGCCTCCTGTATATTGGGTACCGGGTCTTTCCCGGGGGTAAAGCGGCCTCGGTATGACGTTGACCACCCATCCCATCTAGCGCTGAGGTTAAAGAAAGAGTAGAGCTATATTCTACTCCTTCTCTGGGCCTTCGTGTTCTGTTCTTGGGTGAACTTTACCTTTACCATACCTTTACTGATACTAATGGAAGAAAGTATTGAACCGAGACCTTCTGATTACGATGAAGTTTCCATGAGACCCTCTATGCTTACGTGCTTTTACAACGAAGTGGTCTCACAACCGACCCATTCGATCAGCAAATGATGTGAAACAAATTACTACTGCTAGTTACGAAGTAATTTTCTTCCAGTTCCGACACTTATCGCAAACAGGCTACGTTAAGACATGATGGCATCATTACACTACAGATGTTTTATAACCTGTCGCTCTAATTTACTTGCTACTCTTGTAATTGAAAATCGAAAATGCACGGTTTTCTAAACACACCCTATTAGCCATGTTGCATCTTCTCACACCCTTCCTTTCCGTGTTTGAATTCCGGATTACATTTACACTGAGCAGTGAAGTTTCGATTCGTTTATGTCTGAATTATGAAGCTACAGAGGTGCTGATAAGTCCTTAGCCCGACTAGGAAGGCAACAAGCTAATGTTTCTGTCAGAATGGTGTGAATTTCCCTCGGCGCCTTGCCTTACAGGAAAAACAACTTGATGACAGCTTGCATCTCGATGTTGTTGAAATCGCGCGTGTCCTTGACATGCTTCCGAGCTTGTTTCCTCCCTGGTCGGGCTAAGGACTTAGCAGCACCCCGGGATATTCAATGGCCCTGCTTTTCATTTTTGGTATCAGAGACGATAGTAAACAGCAGTTTGTTGGTACAGACCTAACAATTATCACATTAAAGCACAAAACTAAATATATATACCGCCTGTGTCACAACTAAGGACTCGCGTTTTGCACACAGTTCATTTACGTGTTTCATAGAATAGGCACGATAACCAGTCATGTATTTCACTGAACAATATTAAACGGATTGTTCTCTATTAGGTAGGGACTGATATTTTATATTATATAACAGAACTTTAGGCTTCAAGGAGATAAAATACAATAGTTCGATATTGATGTTAACCCGATATGCAGTTGATCATCAAAATCACTCTTAGTCAAGATGACCAAACATGCCTTATTTTATAATTTACAAAATCCAGTATTTTAAGCGTCTTGTATATACATATATAACGTACAGAGCTATATATGTGCACGAGTATGTATACGTTGGCCTATAAGTAATTTTCCTTTTTCTTGTTTCCAAAAGCGATCCTAAAACAAAACACAAAGGTTTTTTTTTTCGAAATTTTCTCCGCATTCTCGCCATTATGTACGGCAGTAACGACTGTTAAAGTGATGTGCAATTATTGCTCTAGAGTACTTGGATGTGATTCTAATGTTCATTCGGCATTCATATTCTAATTATGTACGTAAATTTAATTTTCAATTGGAGGGTCAGTCCTTCTTTATATTTTTAGTAAGTTTACCCATACACTGCGATGCTGACAAACGAAAGCAGCCATACCTCGAGTGAAGAACGAGTACTTCTTCTTGTCTAGTACCGAAAAAACTAAAGAAATTCTCTGTACAGGCTCTGAGGGTGCCAGGAGTTTTGAGTATACGAGATTTGAAGAAAATCGGGACATGAAGGTGGTAGTGTTGTCAGTCCTACACACCGACCGTCTTTACCTAGCAGGAAATATTCCTGGTACTCATATCTGTTAGAGACTGAGTCAACCCGAGGGCCACAGCGCGTTCAGAAAGATTATGACGCAACCGGGAATCGAATATTCAACCTTCCGAATTGTAGCGCAGTTTCTCAACCAACTACGCCACCACGTTCCCCCCCTTGTCTACCACAAAGCGAATCAAATCTGGTACAGAGTCTGCACAGATACGAAACGCGCAGACTCCTACATAACGAACCCACATACACCGAGACACAAAAGAGAAAGTAAAATAAAAATCAACAACGCTGACACAAAGGAAAACAAAATCGCAAGTGAGGAAGGAACGGCTATGTATTTCCACTTGACGACGCCAGGCGTCGAGACGACAAGGACGAAGATTTCTGTCTTCCTCCGCAAAATCAATGCCACGTTATTGGAGAAAGGTGGGGGTGAAATTTCGGTGATTTTTAAACCAGCACCAAATGCAATTTACTTCATCCTCCTTTCTTCGCCGCTTGCTGATGCAGTCTGAGGCGAATACTAAAGACTGCAGTAGACACAGGAGCACTTTGTTTACTCTTCCTGCACCAGCAGAGTAAGATCTGGAGTATCCTGAAACGCAACTGTTAGCAATACACAGATAAATCAAATATAACCTTAAATCATACATTCGGCATTTTCCAAAAGTTCTTCATTCTATTTATTTATTTATTTATTGTTCGAGCAGATGAATTTGTTCTTCGCCAGGGAATCGGTTGCTGTCCTCGTCAACATCACAGTACAGCAGCCAAAACTTAGAAAATAAAAAACACTTGAGCTAAGGAGTCAAAATTTAGTCATGTATTTAAGCAACAAATAATAAAATTTAGTTAAAAGGACATCCAACAATTGTACCGCAGATTTGCTTATCATTTTGATAACCGCCTGCGATGAACGTACTGGCAAGAATACTGAGTGCGTCCTTAATACGTGGGTGTTCTGCATTAGGTCCGTGGCAGGGAACAGGATATTGGGAAGATATTGGTCAATATTTGGAACGAAGCTAGAGAACCAAATATGCGCAAGGAAATTAACACCAGATTAAATTCAGGGAATGCCTGCTACCATTCCGTCAGATATTTTTTTTCTGCCTTTCCAATCTAAAAGCCTGAAGATTAAAATATAGAGAACTATAATCTTGCCCCTTGTTGGTATGCATGTGAAATGTGGTCTGTCACAGTAAGAGAAGAATAGGCTGTGGGTTTTAGAGATTAGGTCCGTGAGGAAGATATTCAGACGTAACACGGAGAACGCAGTGGGATAGGGGATAAAACTGCATTAATGAGGAGCTTCATAATTTTTACTCCTCGCCAGATATTATCACGGTGATTAAATCCAGACGGATGAGGTAGGCGGGGCAAGTGCAACGTATGGGAAAGAAAAGAAATGCACATTGAATTGTAGTAGGAAAACCTGAGGTAAAGGGGCCACTTCGGAGACCTAGGTAGACATAGGAGGATAGTATTCTGTCAGGAAATATATGCAAGGTATAACACTTCATACGCTTTCACTCTGATATTGTCCCGACAAATTTTCTGATTATCTCAGCAAAAGTATGTTCTACTAAATAATTGTAGAGTACATCACATTCGATTGTTATATTTAAATCATTAGCTTTCTTCAGTTTCAGTTCATACCTCACAAAAGTCTGTCTGTCACTCTTCATTATAAAAGTATATAACACAAATGTATGTGGGTTTCATGTAAAGTTCCCGCTACTTTTGCCCGATCTTAACTTAACTAATTTTGTCTGTAAATTTTAGTAAAAATCCAAAATAAAATTTCACGAACTGCAGTTCCCATTCAGCCACGTTCACGACAGGTAGTAGAATCAGTCTCAATAATGCCTGATACTGTAGATACCGTGATATGAGCTCCTGATGATGGGTGGAGATACCACCCGAAACATACAGAACAGTTTGCAGATATAAATAAACTGTATATTGTTGCATCTTGTTGGATAATTATTGACACATATTACGCGATGCACGGACCACTGAATATAGAATTTAACTTATTCTACAAAATTACCAATTTAAAATATTACCTGCAGCAGGGCGCATTGATATGTGAATGACAAACGTAAATGGATGTGAAGGTTAGTGGCCTGTATTAACGCTGTACTATCCAGGCATGCACTTCGAGGATCTGTGCAGAACCGAATAATATTTCTCCCGGAATATCATACACATGCGGGAACTACTGCATTCAATGCAAATTTGCCAAATATTTTGATTGAATTCGATGTTGAGGTTTCATGTGAATCTTAAATAAAAGGATTTAAAGTTGTTGTAAATAAACAAAATATAGGTTTATATCCAATTTAATTTAATCTATTACGTCACAGTCTCATCAATTTGAATGTCTGAAAACAGCAATGTTTTTGCCAACCTCTTTTCCCAGCAGTTCATCTCAATAGCTTGGTAGGGTGAAGTAAGCAAGGCAAATAAGGGTAGTTTGGTGATGCGAGGGAGAAATCCCAACAGATGCAGCTCCCTCCTCCCCCACTCAAAACCAATCAGAATCCGCGGGCATTGATTGCTTCATACACAGCAGCAAGAACCATTCGAGCGTTAAGCAGCAGGTTACTGCTTGTCTTGAAGTCGAGAGGTATGGTTTGCAGGTCCCAGTGTGCCCAAGAATTACTTTATTTTTTTATTTATTCATTCATTTATGGTTTGTTTAAAGAAGCGGCCAGTAGTCAGAATACAGGCCTATAACGTTGAATGGCAAGATAATTAGTGACGAAGGATTCATATCGGGACAATTTGCCTATGTGCACTGAAGAATACCACGAAACCCGTCAGGTTACCCGCCCTACTGTCCGAGATTTGAACCCGGGATTAGGTTAGTACGTACTGGAGCAGATTACTTGGTCCAGGCTACATTAGGCATGCTTGGAACGGTCAATTCGAAAGCATAACAGCGAGTATTGGCTGTTGTTCCAGACTTGTGACGTTCCTCCACAGTGATTCGAGTGCAGCTGCTGCGATGTGCCCACGTGACACCAGGTCTCTTATTACATTTCACGGTAGCTGTTCACATTTCCACGTGGCTCTGTGCGTCTATCCCGAAAATCTATTGCTACTTGTAAAGGGTTTACCTCAGTACTTTAAATACCCGCAGTACTCGTTCCCGGTCGGGGAGGTGGTTGCGCAATATCATTTTCGCAGCACGTAGCAGCAAGAACTACTATGAGAAGTTACTCACGCAGGCTACTTAACAACAGAGGACGAAAGAAGAATCAAATCGCATGCAGAATTTGCCCGCAATATTGCATGTCGCTATAACAGCCGTAGGGACCGCGGTGGCACAGTGGTTAAGGTGCTGTGCTACAAATCGGAAGGTCGCTGGTTTGATTCCAGATGGTGTCATTGGAATTTTTCATTGAGATAATCCTTTCGATCGCACTGTGGCCCTGGGGTCGACTCAGCCTCTAACAGAAATGAGTACCAGGAGCATTTCCTGGGGGTAAAGGCGGCTGGTGCGTAGGGCTGACAACCTTACCACCATCCTGTGCCGTTGTCATGTAATCTGGGACCCTTAACTTCCTGGAACCCTCTGGGCCACTCCAGGCCTGTAACGGGACTGCTTTATAACAGCCGTAGATACCATACATACTGGTGAGAGTAGGCAGCATGTTTTGCAACATATTTGGTCTCTTCTGTGTCCGCAGTAGGAATCAGGAAACATAAAAGTTACAAACGCACACACACTGATATGATATACACAAGATGAACGAAAATTGCGCGGCCAAAACTGCAGAAGGTGGATCTACATCACTGTACAAGAACAAATGTTGTATGAACGTAGACCTTAAGCGTGGTTTCCGAGTTTCTGCATCTAGAATAATATAGGAAATGCCTGAAGTGTCCACCTTGAGCTTCAAAGCAGGAAGTTGAACGTCTGAACAGTGAGTGCCTGACTGGCTGGAAAATTCCGGGTGTCGTGCGATTCAACTCAAATCCATTCTATATTCGTTGTTGCAAGTTGTGGATATGCAGAGTAGGATTCATTTATGGTTCATGCACGATTATACTCCACTACACTTTCTGTTTTCCGTGTGAGAATTCCTGAATAACGTGTTTCTGCGTCAATGAATAGGACGAGATGGACCAACAACGTGGCCTGTTCACTTATCTGTTTTAAATCCCGTCGACATTTATACCTGAGGACATCTGAAGTCTACTGTTTATGATACAGAAGTCACTGACGTCCAGGACTTGCAACAGCGAGTACAGAAGGGATATGAGATAATTAATTCGCGCTAAACCTGGAATTTTCCAGAGAATCGGGCAGTCACTTTTCAGACGCGCAGCGTCCAATTTTGAATCTTTAATTCTTCGTTCACTTTATATACAGGGTCCAGCAGAAATACCTGATGATTTTGCATCACAGCTGTGAGTGGAATCGTTGGCGTGGGGAATTTGTCCTTGAGCGCCCTTCTAGCGAGACTCAAAGCATTTCAGTTGCCATGGAACGCTGGTCTGTAGATCATCGGGCTTTGGTTGTGGAGACGTATTTCTAAAACAACGGTTCTGGCGTTGTGACTCAGCGGATATTTCGTTGGAACTTCAATATTCATCGGAACGACAGTGTCCCTGGTCGCAATACTGTACTGCTGTGGGTGAGAAACTTCAGAGAAACAGCGTCTGCCGCAAAAAGAAAACGTCCAGGAAGAGAGCCTTCACTTAGAACTCCTGAGAACATCGAACGATTGCGTCAGGCTTTTGTCAGAAGTCCTCCGCTTGCGA
>Ga0123354_10003913_pt1 | contig 20824 bp, 15 predicted proteins | sample TergutLab28metaG_2_FD_97872 | JGI IMG/M metagenome (GOLD analysis project Ga0123354, IMG submission 97872) | Labiotermes labralis P4 segment gut microbial communities from Petit-Saut dam, French Guiana - Lab288 P4 | ecosystem: Host-associated > Arthropoda: Insects > Digestive system > Gut ...
ATTTATGCAGTCACAATTATGAATAGGCAGAACTATCAAATACAGTCCACAAACAGAATGATGTTGCCCGAATAAGCAAAAATAACATTTTCTTATAATACTTTATAAATATTTGTACTTTTTTCTCTCTAATTTAGCACAATCTCAAAACTTTGAAGCCTTGGTATTTATGTGCATTGGGGTTGCATATCTGAAGAATAATAATACGTTGGGAAATGTGTAATTAGTATGACAGCTGTGGCACATTTGCTGTGTTTTTGCTTCTGCATTTTCAGTCTTATGAATGCTGACTTCTAATGTTTTATTCTAGTGAATGTAAAATTCACAGTTTCAAGCAACATACTGATAAATATGCATCCCTACACTCTCTTACAGATACACACACACACACTTTATGTTTTCATCATATCTTGGTTTCAGATTAGAATCACTCACACTCAGCCATTATGCTGCTGCTAGGATATGGAAAAAAAAATTATGTGCTCATAATAACAATGAAGATTGAAAATTAAAAGTTGTATGTTATTAGAGCACAATATTGAACTAGTGAAAGAAACCTTATATCAGTGCTGTCAGATGTTACTGTTGTGTTTCACTTAGGCAAATGAGTATATCAATCAAGACATTTTGTTTTTCATGTGAGATGCTGGGTAGGATGTACACAGAAATGCAAATATGTGTTCATGTAGCATACAGTAGGTTTGTCTGGTTTTAACCAAAATGCAGTCTGCTTGACATTTCTTGTACAGTTTGCAGTTCTTGAGTAATGATGTGCATATGGATAGATGGGTGGATAGTGGTTTTATTTCACTAAGTAGTGTACATGGACACAGACAAACCTAACAATGGAATTGTGGTTGAAAAGAGTTTTGGAACCACAGAAAAATGTGGTTCTTAAAAGGATGAAAGAAATGTGAAATACAGGATATTATATAACAAGGAATTTCACAATTAAAGTGTAGTGAAATATTGGATGTTCAGGTGGAGATGCATGGAATTTATACAGAGTTTTGATGGGGAAAGCTCTTGAAAAACTGAGAAGTAGGTCTAGTGATAACATTAAGAAAGTTATTTTAGTGAGAAAAGTTGTCAGGATATAAGTTGAATGGAACATATGAGGGTTTGCATCAAGTTTCAGGCTGTGGTATTAGAAGTAGCTGAGCCTTCAGATTCTGATACTAGAGAGTGAATAATTTACATACAACCATTTGCATTTTTGAGAGTGCTTGTTAATATACCATATCTGTATTCTTATGAAGTTTATTGTAATGAGGGTGTACCGTGTATTTTAAAGCATGGTATTCCTTGCATGTGCTGTCAGTGGTGCAAGTTTGGTTGTGATTGATCAATAATTAAGGTCACTTGGAAAGCAGTATGTCTTCTCAGCTTCCATTGGTGGGATTTTCCTAAAAATTCATACTGTTCACTGTCCATACACGTGCTACAATTAGTGAAAGTTTTTTCTGATTCAGTCAGTAATTAAGGACAGAGCAGTGTGTCTTTTCAGCTGTATCTTGGCTTCCAGTGGAGGGATTGTCCTATAATTCACACCTCACATTTTCCATACATGCACTACATACGGTGCAAGTGTGGTCATGATTGGTCAGTAATTAAGGACACTTTACTTGTAGTTCAAAGTACCTTTTAGACTGTATTTTTCTTAAGTTTATTTTAATGAAAATTTACTGTGTATTTTAAAGTGCAGTGACAAGTCTAATGCCATTAGTTATAGCCACATGCAAATATGTGGACTGTAACTTCAGTACATTACTTTGTTCTAGTCTCCTGGCCTATTTACCTTTGAATGGTAGCTATATGTCAGCAGTTTTAATATTTGTAAAAGAATTTTACCACATACTAGTTTTACTGATATCATCTTGAATGACTGCCTTTCATAGATACGCTTTGTGTTGAGTCACGTCTGTTGGAATTCCTGCCTGAATACCTCAACAATGAGATTGTAATGCAGACTGTGAACTCTAGAACATCAGCATTAGAGCATCTGTCTCATAGTTACCTGGGTCAGAGACTTGTCAGCAATCCATCCTACTATTTGGGTTCTGCTTTTGGACAGACACCTGAAGACTGTCGACTCTTTTTAGTAGACAAGTCACTGAACTCTCTTGAAGATGCAGGCTGTGTTATTTTAGAGGTGAGGGTCATAGAGAAGTAAATAATTTTACCATTATTGAATTTTCAGTAAAATGTCTGTACAGAACATATTTCACCTTTCAGCTCCACATGATGCATAAAGTTTGGATTTTCTTAAGATGCAGCATAAGCATCATCCAGTTTTGGTGTTTCTTCCTGCCATTACTAACTTTGGTAATCATGGTTTTGTTCAGAAAATGAAATTGTGTAATTTAAATCACAGCATCCTGCAGATTGCATCTAGAATTTTCTTTCTGTGCAAAAGGGTTAACTTTGTCTTCGATTATAAGGTGGCCCTTCCATTTTTCAGATAATAAATGAACAATGTACTTTAAATTTGAGTTGGAAATCAGTCGCGCACAGACGCGACATGCTCGTGAATGCTGACAAGAGCAGTGAACTGCACTCACATATATGTGCAACTTAGCCGTTGATTTCCTTTTGCCGCAAAGTAGCGGAGTTTATGAACTTTTAGTGAACTTCTCCACGGCAAACAATGCAATGCTCTGTAGAATACGCACTTTTTTTAGATGTGTCAGCGGCCCTACTTTATATAGTCCACTGTAACTAGGCATACGCCCTCATTCTCGTGGAAATTTTGGTAGTACTTATGTGTTTGTTTAACGTGAAGATTGTTCTGACTTTTGCACCAAAGAAGATTACGTATTATGTGTATGGGACGCAGGCTTCTGCTGAGTATTCAAGGTAAGCTCCTGTTGAACGTATTAGAAAACCGTTTGAGTGAACTTACGCGAGTTGAGCAATTTTGGTGAACAACTATTTAGGAAAATTTATTTAGAAATTTATTTTAAATTCCCGGTATACTTTGGACTATATACAGGAAGGTGAAACGAGTATTTGGGCAGTTACTGAATTTAAACTTTTTAATTGTTATATGGTGACAGTGTAAATTGTAGTTGTTTGTATTTTTTTATTTTTACTTTAATATTAAATAAATTTTTTGGGTTAGTTACTAAATTTGACTGACATAATTGATGTACTGTTAACTACTAACTGATGTCCCTGGAAGATTAGATAAGCTAAGTGAGATATATAGACGAGTGCAATTTGTATTTTACTTCGTTGTGTGGCGGAGTAGTTCGCCAGATTTTCAACAGCTTAAATTTGGTTGTAAGTCTGACTGGTGGCAGCACAGAAGTTAGAGACCTCGGCGCTGACGGCAATAACCGCACCCCATTAAATAATAGTGTCTCCACGAGGCAGGTACAGTTATGCCAGGGTACCATCTCGGGAGGCATTACAATTAATTGGGACAAATTATTCCCTTGTATTCAGGTAAATTTGGTACATGTAAACATAACTTTACAAAAATGTACTGACATTAAAATAAATGTATATTGCTATGCATTAGATGGATAAGAGATGAATAGAAACTGTAAGATTTCAGGCTCTGCCTTGGGGTTGTTGAGGTTTTTGCTTTTCTGGGATTTTGTGTAGCATAAGTTACTAGTTGGCTACTAGTAGTTCATGGCACCATATTGACACTTGGAGATGTCACTTATATGCTGTCATAAAACATCAGTAACCAACCTCCGATATATGCTGTGCATCATCCCAGAAAAACATAGGTAAAATAGAAACCATTCTTATCTTGACAAAAAGCTCTATGTAGTTACATTATTCTTGTTGTCAACCAGCAGGTTATGAATAGTTGTTTGGAAAACTGTTCGAAAGTCATCACCATAGCTCGATGAATTTATTATCTCATGAACTTATAAGCCAACATAAAATCTCACTATACCATGATTTTCAAGACCTTTCTTTGTATGAATGGATATTAAAGACCAGATGAATTTAGTCAAGACTGTTCCTCTGATGTAATTTCTAATTTGCAGGACTCTGAACAATTGCGGCCAACACTGTTGGGTTCATTGTGTTCTTCCAGGGAACTGTGTCATGACACAGTCAAGTATTTGAGTACAAATTTGAATTCTTGTATGACCCAGCAGGAATTGTTGCTGCTTACCTGCCAAGCTCGGGAATTTACGTGTCTTCCTGCTAGAATTGATGATTGTGTACTTATTAGGTAACTACATTTCACAAGAGTTCTCAGTTTCTAGATATGTATAGAATGGAACATGTTAACAGGAATCCATGAGGTGTGAACTTGTTATGTAATTTATATTTTACAGGAGTTCTTACTGTCTAAATGTATGGGAAGTAGAAAGTAAAGGTACCCTTGGCACTGCATGGAGATGAGTGGTCATCTTCATGGCCCAGCTGTTTATCCACAGGGAAGGAATCTCTGTACCCACTGAATAGTTTGTGTGATAAACCATAAATATTACTTGTTCAAACATTTAACTCTTAATTGAGTTTAGGTTAGACGGTGTGCAATTCCCTGAAGATTCTGGGGAATCATATGAAACATGTTTGGTAAAATGCAGATAAAATAAGATTTAGAATGTCACATATATACAGCCAAATTTGTTAATAACATCTTGAAAGGGACTGAAAATTTTGTGTCTTTACACATGAACATTATTCTAACCAAACAGTGTAATGTTATGGTTAACAGTGAGGATTAATTGGTACCACAGTATATCTGACACTATAGATGAGGTGTCACATAAACTGATGTCATTATAACCAAGTTCAACAGTAGTTACATTTAGTGACTAATAGTAGGTATCGCTTGGACACTGTCATGCCATGCAATTTGCCAGGATGTACTGAAGAAATCCTTCAGAATCTTCAGTCAGGGTAGCCACCTTGTTGATGCATGTAGAAGAGTTCCAATAGCCTTCTGACTCAATTCTGTGTTTTGAATATTGATATCATTGTGAAGGAAATGTGCTTGACACACATATGTAGGATGTGGCAGTGGATGGCTGTACATGTGTCTGATTTATTGTTTTTCATGTGTTACATAACAGGGAGCTTCAGATACACAGCCAATGGAAGTTGAACCATGGAGATCTTTCACCTGTGGTGGTAAAAGTATTTTTCTTGCTGCAGTCCCACTTTGCAGCATCGGGCACAATGTTCACCGGGTTTATTGGCTTTTCGTCAGATATGAAGGAAGTGCTTGTTTATGCAAAAAGAATTGTGCAGGTAATGAACTTCCATTTAAACCTTTAGAGAATGTAATCTTTACTTAAATGTAGTTTTACACAAGTACTGCTGCAGATACATGTTCAGTGCAGCTAAAATGTCTTCACTAACATGTTAAAAACTTTTCAGTCTTCACTCACTAATACTGGTGAAGTGGTCAGTGCATGAAGGATCTGGACATACCTTTAAATTCTTTGATGAAGGGTTCAGGGGAAGGGGGTTGAAGTTTCTCATATACAGAATGGAGAAGGAGAGGTAGTACTGTTGCTAGTAACAACTCGGAAACAGACACAGATACTTCAAAGTTATATATTTTCATTAATACAAATATAATATATAAACCAATAAAAAGCACATTTTATAAATTAAAATTTTAATTTTTTATGTCTTCTACGTGTTTCTAACCCAAGGGTTCATCTTCAGGAAGATGGTTGTATATACAGTTATGGTTTAGTACATTTTACACTCTTACAAGATATATAAGTATAAAATATTTGACCTTTTTAAATATTTCAATATGAACATAAAACACAGTATTTAAGTCTATGATCTAAAAACTTAAAACATGAGAATATAAGGCCATAAAATGTTACATTTAAAGTTATTCAAGAAATGCAATACATTGTCTCAGAATGTGATACAAAGTGTGATTAGAATATTGTACGTACCACAAGCATAAGCAGTCACCATTGTTAGCCATTTATGTTTGTGAGGGTACAATGTCTTAGGACTGCTATATCTGTTCTTGTGCATTGCTCCATAAATGTTTTCTATGTCATTGTCCTCTGCTGTCACTCTTCTGTCTTGGGGCTCACATAGTTTCTGGTGAGTTAATCGGCAAAAAAGATGCAAGAAATATGCCTCATAATTTCACCAGCTCTCTCTGTCTGTGTCTGTCCATACATCCATGTGTAATAACTTGTGAACTTCTGATGGAATTTGCTTGAAATTTATTATGATGTTTGGGGACTTTATTTACATTTGCCATCATATTCCATCTGGGTTACAATCAAACAAAATTAGTAGATGACTGCATATGAAAACTACATTGAACAGAAGTTATGGTTTTGGGGGGGGGGTTTGAGACAAACAAAAGTGAACACCTATGAAATATTGTTGTCTAATGTGAAATCTCCTATGTCAGATATTTCTAACACTAGTATTTGCTTAATGGCCAAAACTTTAGTGTTAGAAGGTGCAGTGGCATGGTATGAAATTTACTCTTTCCTACATATGCATTCTGGCTGTTATTCATGCAGTCTTCTATTTGGTAGTGTTTTTTAAATGCAGAGAACTTCAGTTTTCTTTAAGAAATGTTTCATTTTTCAAATTTTGCAGCCTTTATTAGTGCTGACTGTCGAGAAACTCCATGTTGACAGTTGTACAGTTAGAGCTTTTATTGCATATAATTATTCAGATCTCAGTTTTCTTGGCTACTTTATGATACCCAACAGACTGTAAAGTCTTTAATGTATACAGCAGACTAAGCAGAGTAAAGAACAGCAACTAACTGTATGTACATGACCAATTGTCTGCAGGCAATCATTGTAATCTGCAGTGACAGAGGATGGCTCAGCAGTGCACTGCAGGCACAGTTACTACTGCAGATGCTTGTGGTTGGCAGCTGGGGTGATAGAAATGCTCCTTTTTTTATGCTTCCTGGTGTTACACGGCACAATTTGAAGTTCCTCTTGTCTGGGGGCCGGAGAACTGTGAGATGTGTTCCTGAACTCCAGTTTCTGTATTGCAATAAGTACACTGCATTGGTTACAGCACTCAGGGATCATTTTCGGTTACAACAGATAAAAGAGGTTCGTGACTGCATGTGCATAAAACTGGCTTTAATACAGTATTAGGACTTGTTGTGGTGGTACTCACTGAGATGTGCAAGAACAGACAAATAACTGGGGTAGTACTGTAACAACATGTATTGGTACTAACCTTTAGTGATTGCTGTCGGCTTCAAAGTGTACATCTTGTGACTTCATACGCACATTCCAGCAGATCTAAAAAAAAGGGGGGGGGGGATTTGGAAATCATAAGCAAGTAGTTCTTTCACTAGTGTCGTCAACACATTGCGATAGAGATAGAAGGAATACATATAGGTGTGGATTTACCCTTTATTTTGACATTTATGAGTTTTCTTTCCCTCCCACATCCCCTCTTTCTTTTATCTTCAGGGACTTTTGTATTCATGTCATACTGGAACAGATGACTGTCATCATCAGTCTTTTTTTCCTCCCTCTCATTTTTTAGCATACAAAATTCTGTGCCAACCAGAAAAAGTGACTGACACAAAAGTCTTGAATCACATGATGCTTGTGATCCAGTACATGTCAGTTCGCCAGTGACTTCTAACATTATTTGGTTTTGAGATGTTTAGTGTTGCTGTTTATGTATATTTGATAGGTATTTCTTCTTATTCAAGTTATACAGTTTTATGTTTAATTTAAAGCCATGTCATTGACATCTGTGACTTTTGTTTGGACTTCCCAGAAGGGTTTGTCTGTATGCATGTGTACAACATGTCAAAGATTGTGTATTGATTGATGGTGGAACACTGTTGCAGTCATTTTTTGTTTTAGATTCACGATGCCTTGATGAGTCTACCCATAGTACATGTTCAACTAAAAATGCATGTTGATAACAGATGGTGGAAACTTAAAGAAATGTATGGAAAGGTAAACAGTAGAGGGAAAATGGTTCGGCTGTGTGCTGGGAGAGAGTGTACTTTGTCAGTGGAACTCAAGGAAGCTTGTGGCAAAGGATTGTGGACAATATTTTTGGGACTTGAACAGGAACTACAAGCCATGAAGACAGTGAATACAGGTGTCCATAAAGTGTTTCTCACGTTTGAAGCTCCAGATGTAACAGGTGAGTGAGGTGCATATTGCAACATGTGCAGATGTATTATATACATCTTTTGCTGAATATTGCATTTTTTGTAGGAAGTGAAAGTATTGCAACACCTTATAATTGTGAGGGTTTACTTTTGGCTTAACTGAGGCTGAAACGAGCATGGTTTGCAGAGTGTGGGTGTTAATGGGAAGAGTGTATGAAAGCAAGATTAGAAGGAACTGGTATGGTGGTTGGAGATTTTTTTAACTTCTGTTGGAAAAAATACACAAAAGAGTATCTTGTTCAGTGACTGTATGTGTCAGTCAAGTCAGGATCAGGTTATACCTAACATACAATGTCATAACACTGAGAGAGCAATTAATGATTTCCTTACTGAAAACAATAAATACCGAAGTCATATCATAAAATTTTTCTGTTAGTAACTCATCCCCTGTCACTACATAATGACTGCTTGCCCCACTCTGGGGAGAACTCGTAATACCTGCTTACTGCAGCAGCTTTAATCTGTATTGAGAGACCAGCAGGAATTATAGTTTAATTATTTTGCCATTTGCTGATATATTTATATGCGTAACTTTAACAGCGAGTTCCACTGTCTTTAAGGTGTCACTGTCAACCTGGGATATGAATATAATGCTGTTACATTCACCTGTCTTTAAATGTCAGTGTGATGGTCATGCAGACATCTGAGAAGGAAGTAAAACAAGCACAATGTATTGAACTTTTTACAGTAACATTTTTTGGGGTGGATTTTTTGCAGAATTTAAAATATCAAATGCCAGTTCTGTTTTTGGAGGTGCAGTGAAGACGATTGTTCTAACTCATACGTCACGTCTTTATGGTAGCAAGATCGTAAGTGTTAAATCATGTATCACCCATTCTGTTTCAGGTGAAGCAACCTACACCTTGTATCTGCTGTCAAACAGTCATGTTGGACTTGATCAGCAGTTTGAGTTACATTGTAATGTCACTCCATTGCCAAGGTCTGAAATCACACACACAAGATAATCTTCACCGTCAGCTTGAAAATCATATCCAAAATTAGGTATGTGATGTGGATAGCAGTTTTAATATTACAAGGTGGCAGTAGCGGAAATTTGGTATAGGAATAGTCACCTGCCTTATTTACCAACACTGTTTGTTTTTTAAATAGTATGTCTTCTGTGGCATTATACTATCAGGAAACTCATTGATATCATCATCATCACCACCACCATCCCTAAATTTTGTCCACATGTGGCATTTCTAATCGGACCACAGAGTTAGAAATCTGGTGTGACTTCTCTTTCTGTATCACCCTCTTGTTTTAGCTGTTACTTTTATCCCTTAGTTTCTCAGGATTTGTATGCAACTTCTGTCTTAGCATCACAGATGAAGAATTACCTTATTCTCTTAATATTTCAGTGTCTCTTTTTCAACTTTCCTTGATAACCATGAAGTTAATAAATTATGAAAGACTGTCCATTCCTTTCTATTTCTGCCTTGCCAAGCCCTGCTTTAATGTCTGTTTCACGCAGTCTTGAAACTAGTATTAGCAGCATGTGTGAGAGTGTCCTCTGTAAGTAAAGGTTTGTCAGATTTTCAAAGTGATAGTTATCTGTCATTCCCATATATTCCTTTCCTCATGCTCAGGCATTATCATCCTTAGGAGCAGTCACATGAATCAACATATTGTATACAATTATGTAAATTAAAATCTATTGGCATGTTATACAGACAAAATTGTACCAATATTCATAGTTTGTGATAAAAATAGTATGATGTGCATTGTAGTTTGCATGGGTTATATTTATGTGTGGCATAGAAATACACTGCACACTGACTAGTGCAGCTGTACACCAGTGCCATCACTATATACAACATACAGAACAAAAACATAACAAATCCATATCCTCTGCTGGCATGGTGAGAAAATGCATTCCCATCTCTAATTTCAGTATGCATCATGTAGTACAGTGTGTCTCTTTTTATTTCCCTGAGCATGGCAGCTGTCACAGATATCGCAGCAGAGAGCAACTTCCTGTAGTAAAGAAATTGCTGTGTTTGGGGATGCAATAAATTATACACCCCATATGCTATTTAATGTGTAGCAGTAATAGCTGTTACACATTGTATTTTACTGTAAACGTATCTACTACAGTTTTATCTTCATGACATACCAGTGTTTTTTATGAATGTAATCATACATCATGTATTGATAAAATAGGCAATGTAACATTGTTAGACATCTGCATAGCCATTTTTGGCATGGAAATGCAGCAATCCATTCTCTTAATTGTTGTTGTTGTACAGAATATTTTGTACTGCTTATACTACCTAGTCTGTCTTAACAGCCTAATTTCTCTTGGCTTGAAGAGACATTATATGGAGAGTGTATTTTACTGTCAATAGTGTATCCATATTGAAATCATTGTTATAGAACACAGCAATCTGTTTAATTTGCATTGTTGTGCTACCTTTTGACAGAAGTGCTTTTATGGCAATTTTAGTTGCCAACAACAATAAAACTTACTTAGATCCTCATCTAAAGTGCCTGATATTTTTGTCGTATTTTAATGAAATGTGGACTTTTTTTTGTCAGATTTTCATAAAAGTCCATGACAGAACATTTTACAAAAATCCGTCCAGGAGGAACTGAACTGATAGATGAAGACAGACAGACATGTGAAGCTAATAGGTGCCTTTTGCAATTATGTGAGTGTGTTTCGTCCTGAGGATGGCCATAAGGGTGGTCAAGACATATTGAATACAATGTGAATCTGTTAATAGACATAGATAAAGTTGTGTTTTGATCATGTTTTATTTTGTATAAATAGAGTCTGTGATTGAAAGGCATACATCAAGATGTTAGGAACACATTTCCAATCTGGTGGTTATGGGAGCCTTTCATATCTTGTATTCTTTAGTTGTTCTGTATTGTATAGTTCATGGCTTTGTGAACTCCTTAAGGAACAGATGGTATGTGGTGAAATTACTGCTGTTTGTCCTGCATATGAGGGGAGCAAATGTTAAGAGTACACATAGATTTCTTCATCATGTGTCAAAGTGTATACACCTTAATGCGTTCTGCTGTTCATTAGTCTGACCTAATGTAGACATACCAAAATATTTGTGACATGTTTTACATTTAACTGTTAAACATGTAAATTCTGTTTGATGGAACTGTTCATCTTTTCTGGGCTTTCTGAAAAAGATGCCTTTGTATAAGTGGTATTCATAATATTACTTTAATTGTGCTTTGTGTTTATTATCATACTACTCATAATTTCATATTGCAGAGATTATGCAAATCATGTTTTTGAGTATTAGTTTTTTTATTTCATAATAAAATGTTTATAAAGCAGATACGCTGTGTTGAGGGCTGGAAATGCTCTCTGTCACATAGTTCATTTTCTTAATCCTTTCATGATAATCCTTGAATATCTTCATGCCAGTTGGACCAACCCCAAATATCCTCATTTCCACCTGGATCTGATTTTCATTCATGTGAATGCTTTCGCAACAAAGTAACACTGCTGTTGATTAGTATGGTGTTTGTGGAAGGTAAGTTATGTGGTAAACTAGTAAAATGGCATAGAAGTGTCGATGACCGGTTGGCCAGTGTGCTCATTTACCTGCACAGAATGCTCTTTTTTTCTGTTAATTATTGCAGATCCTTATTTCTGTAGGATTAGTTCCAGAAAGCTGTTTAAAGGAAATTTTTCAATTTAAGCCTAGGTTGACATCTTTATCGTGCTGGAACTTCTAGTTACGATCGTTATCTGGCGTGTAATCAGTAATTGGTCTCTGCATGCTTGTAAAAGTTATACCTGCTGCTGTGTTTTCATGAGATCAGTTAATAAATAAATAAAATTCGCTGACACGTCCAACTACAGTATTCTGGTGTACTTTATAGCCGGAGACGTGTTTGGCATCTTAATAGTTTATATCATTTGGGATGAGGGCACACGGAAGGCTAGGTTATCACCTCACTTCCGATTTCAGCTCTAAGTATTATTCCCGCATAGTTGGTTACAAGACGTGAGGTAGTTGGCAACCCTGGCACTCTTGCTCGAAATTTGAGTAGAAAAAGAATATGGCAGCGTTTTGTGTGTCCGAAGTGGCAGTAGTCGAGTTTACTCGGCATCGAACAATGTGAATATATCAGCACTGCTTATGACGTAAAATATTGGTCAGACTGACCCAGTACTTGGTCTGCGTGTATTGATGTTGAGTTGAAAGGGTTAATGTGTTGCAAAGAAAATGGGGAAACGAAAAGACACAAGTACAGAAGACGAACTTGTAGTTGGTACGTAACAATGTAACATAGATTTCACAACTGTATTGCCTAAATGCAAATGTAGTTTCATTTGAACAACCATGTCACCGCTAAGGTAAGAGAAAGCATTCTTACTTTTGTCCACATTGTTGTGTTTAATGTTACCACTGAACTGCCTACTACGGGGCAGTCAATTTCATGCTTTTTGGAATTATCGCCGTGGTTCGGGGTTGAGCTCAGATGGAAATATATGAACGATAATGTTGTCAAGTATATGATGCTTGTTCCTAATACCGGACGTTATGATGCAGAAGTTCGCATCCCTGCTACATGTTGCATCTTGTGCTTTGATTGATTTGTCCAAGTGCTTTGCATGTAGCAAACCGATGATAAATGATAAGTAAATAGATAGATAGGTAAATAAGTAAATAACCAGGCAGGATTTTTGTGGCATTCCTTACCCCTTCCAGACATGCTGGGATTGTGCCCGGCAATAGGCTAGTAGGCTACAGCTGTAATCTTCCATCGTTCGTATCTCATTGTCATTGCTGCACATCTTTTTATTTGATAAAGTATTAAGTGCAAGATTTATGTCTATAATCGTTATTAAGTTAGAGAAACTGTGTAATTGATGGATTTCAGATACAAATGAGTTTCCACTGCAGAAGAAGCATAAGAAACATAAACACAAGAAACATAAAAGAAAGAAGCTATTAGAAGAGAGTGAGGGCTCACAGGACTTGTCATTCGATGATGCTGACTCAAGCAAGCCATCTCTTAAGTTAAAAATAAAATTTGGGAAGGAAACAGCAGGAGATAAAAAGTGTGTATCTAATAATTATTCAGTTTGGGAAGCACATTCCTTGTGTATTGTTATTGATATTTTAAATATGAACAGAACAAGTCCATCATGTGTCCTCAGTTGTTCTCTACAACAGCTTTAAAACTTCATTATTCTTTATCATTCTACCATATTATATTCAATATCATAACACAATAATGGAAATGAATAAACTTATGAGTCCTTTCTTCATATATTAATATAGGTTGTAACATTTTGAGGTTATAGCAAGTAAACTTAAGAAAAATAGGCTTTGTTCTAGTGTAAACAATGCATAGAAGTGGTTTTACTGAACCGTCTATGAGTACTCATGTATAATTCCAGTAAGTGAAAGAGAGTGCTATCATAAGCTACTCCTGAATGTGTCATCATCATGATCTGTATTCTCCATGTAATTTACTTGATGAAGTGTGGCTTGTATTTTCTAGTGCTGGTCCATCAAGTTCTACTGATAAATCAAAGGAAAAGGGCTCTCCAGCTAAACCATTGGATAGGTTGGGCCAAGTGGGGTCCTCTCCGAAGACACTGGCAAAGAGGAAGAAGGGTAAAGGCAAGGATAGTGGAACATCAAGTGAAGAGGAAAGGTGGTTGGATGCAATTGAATCTGGAAAACTAGAAGAGGTTAAAGCTTGCAACAGTTTCTCCATGCACATTCTCATATAACTTGTTAAAATCAGACCAGGTGTTGCTTGCTCTTCTGGACCTTGTCCATCATCTCATGTTCTGCATGGCATTCAGGCGGGTCTCATTTTATGCCAGGGTTATGTTCCTGAAAAACATTGTGCAAATTGAACACAATTCCCATTTAAAACATATTTCTTGTGTGTTTGGGGATTGACAATCTCATCGTATAGTGTAGGACTGTAGCACTGGTGGACATATGGACCTGTAGAGTATATATGTACTGTATATATAATCTGTAGACATTTCTGTACAGTATACATACATTTCTAATGTAATAAAAATGTACGAGCCTCACATCTTTAGTTTTGGCACAGCTCATTCGGATAGAACTTTGGTAGTCTTGTTACACAGACACTCACTGTTTCAGATTGTTGGCATTTAATTTTATCTAAGCATATAGTGCTTTCTTTAATTCTATCAGCATGATCACAAATTATACATGCGCTACTGTGAGAGAGTGTAACATTACGACATTTGTCAACAGTTCGTTCACCCTTTTCAAGTCTCCTTAGTATGTCTAATTTCTCTTCAATACTGATTGGCTGTCACTGATTTTTTACTCAGATTGCACTAGGTGATGTACATTTATGTTTTTCACTCATGTTGGTAAGAAATGCCAATGCTGTTGATGAGGAAACTGAAGTATCCACGTGATTATATGACCAAGTTTAATGTAAACAGTGGGATCCCATTGGTAAAGATAATTAACAATATTTCTTTGTTGGTCTGATGATGGCCGGGTAATGGCTGAAACACGTAGCCGAGCTTAACCAGTTGTAAAATTACAACTGTTTTATATGTCGTGTAACAACGGCACTTTACAATAAATTAGCAACATAATCAGTCCACACACATGATGGATGGCCTCCTACAGAAGATAAGGGTGGCCATGTCAAATCATGTTCAAGTGGTGTATGTTTTCAAGTCTCATTAAAGCGAAATCGCGCAAAAAGAAATCACATAAAATGAGGCCTCATGGTACAGTGCTTTGGAAATAATTTGGTTTGTAACACCCCCAGATAAGTAGGTTCCTCTCCACATTTTCATCTGAGCATAGAAAAGGTATGCTTCCCAAAACATATTCATTTGAGAGTACTAGATGAGGGACAAGTCCAGAAACCAAGTAATTCAAAGTGTAATTATCGGTGTACAGTGATTGAAATTGTAGCACTGAAACACAGTTTATGGTAGCCATTTATTAAAATTCATCTTCAGGGTGTAGTAGTCTTAGAAGAGTGACTGTGCTTGGACTGCTGGGTCCTAAAGATGAAAACACTACAATCCACATAGTATAACTTCCCAGAACACTTCAGTTTTCATCACTTATCCCTCTCTTTGTTTTACCACAATTCTAGTCATATTCAGAGGCATCTCCCATATTAACAGGTATAAATTAATATGTTTGATTAGTTAATTAAAATGTGTGTTATTGAAAAATAAAATAAAGAGACATTATCAAATGTCATTCATCTCTTCTTATAATAAAAGCCAACAAGATGCACTATTTCTCAACTTTATTTTGATAAAGAACTCTACGTGTTTCGGACAGATCCACTGTCCATCATCAGGAGTCTTAATACTGTATTCACAGCAACAGGTATATGTCATACTAGTTATGTTGGCTGTCTGCTAGCGAGGTCCTGACCTCGCTAGCAGACAGTCAACGTAACTAGCATGACAGATACCTGTTGCTTTGTATACAGTGTTGAGACTCCTGATGATCGACAGTAGATCTGTCCGAAACATGTAGAGTTCTTTATCAAAATAAAGAGAAATAGTGCATCTTGTTGACTTTTATTATAAGAATATATCACGATGCACGGTCCTCTGAATGTCATATTCTTTATTCATCTTATTGTACCACAGTCTTCATTAAAATATGTGTAAATACTGAGCGTGTTGAAATTCATCTTTGTGTGTGTGTGATTCGCCACAACGTGTATGTGCCAGTATGTAACAGTATCTGAAATATTTTATATTCGTACCACTGGTTTGCAGATCCTTCATCTTATTCTTGTCCTACAGTGAATGAAGATGATGCTTGTTCTTTATAGTGTTTATGCTGAAAGAAATGTGGCACTAATAATTGCAGCTATTGGCAGTGTTGTCAGACTGTAACAAAATTAATATTTCATATATTATCTTTTTCAGAATCACAGGTATATAAACTAAGCTCTTTGCCTTGCAGGTAGATGATGAACTGAAGAAAATCAAACCAAAAGATCCAAAATTGATGACAGCTCGACAGAGAGCCATGTTTGAGAGGAAAACAGACAAGGAACCAAGCCCTGGAGGAGAGCAGCTGCTGGCCCTACCGTCAGGTGAGCTGGTAAAATCAGTGCAGTGGGATTCAGTATATATATTTACCCTTTCATAATGGAATCAGATAAGCAGGGCACTCAGCAAATTATAAAAATTGAAATGGCCTTAGTTACTTGGCATTCTAGTGGCAACAACTTCAGGTGACTTTACTCTGTGAAATTCCACTGCACGTTGACTGTGGTTGGCCTTCAGTACGAAGGCGTTAATTAGGTGATTTCCGTAGTTTAATATTAAATATCTTATAAATGCAGTGTTTATTGCATGTCCTTGCATTTTCAATGGAGCTGTTTTGAATTACAGGATCGTAAATGTGAAGAAGACATAAGGAACTATGTTATTTTTTGTATAAATATACAGCAACCCCCCTTCCCCCCTTTACATCAGTAATCTGTTCCTGAAAATCAGACATTCTGTGCGAAAACACTAACAGTTCCGTAAGACATAACTAGGACACAGTAAAACTCCTCTATAAGTAACAAGCTATCATGTTAGGATGTACAATGCTTACATCACTTCCTGGTCACCATACAGTTGATATGTTTGTTAACTGTTTGTATGCATAACATGTACAGTTTGTATGCACATAATTGTTAAAAAGGTATTGAGTTTTTGGAATGTTAGTATAAATTTTTCCTACATTAACATTCGTCGAAATACGTATTGAGAGATACTGACATTCTGTAGGGTATGCTTGTAGAAGGTAGAATTGGACTTTACAAACAAAAATATCTACACTTTTACAAAGAATAAAAAGAACCTGAATTTTAGTGCATTGTCATTATGGTGCTATGTTGGGTAGAGAAAGAGTATGTTACAGAAGAAGCAGACATCATGCTGTGATATGTGTGACTTGCATTTTGACAGGTAGAGACACCTGGGTTGAAATGGGTGACATGAACAGTTAATGTGTTTTAGTCTGAAAGTATGAGAGGTACAGACCACAAGGATGATGTAGGTACAGACAGTGGGGTAATATAAAATTAATCTTAAAGAAATACACTGTAAAGATGTGGACTGGATTCCTGTCTACTAGGACAGATTGAAGTATTGACCTCTTGTGAATATGGTAATAAACCTTCGGTTCCATAGTATTAAAGGATTTTCATCACCATTTGAGTGACTACCAGCTTCCCAAAATGGACTCTCTACCACAGAGTGAGTCATGCTTCATAAATTAATACTCTTTGTTAGAAGGTTGTGTATTGTGTAGCTGAACACTGCTAAGATCACTTCATGTTTGTATGCCCACAAGCTGATTTGTATTTCATTGTCTGTAGGGTACAAGGAGAAGGTCATGACAGCTGAAGCTATACAAAAGGCTGCACTGAAGTCCCAGAAAAGAAAACAACTGGCTGATGAGAAAAGGGAAAAGGACAAGGTATCATTCATTGCATGTCCCCAGACAAAGTACAATAAAATATGACATCATACAGTAAGGGAAGCAAATAAATTGACAGTTTCTGAGAACAGGGTGAGTGGGAGAATATATGTATGCAACAGCAAAGAAGTAGCAGGAGGCTGAAGAAAATTACAGCATGAATAACATTGTAATTTATGCTGTTAGTCATATATTATTACAGCCATTGAATCAAGGATGATGAGATGGTTGTGACATATAGCATGAATTGAAGAAATGAAAAATACATACAAGCTGTTAATCAGCAGATATGAAGAGCAGAGACCACTTGGGAGGCCTAGGTGTAGATGGGAGTTCAGGGTGATCTCAAAGCCTTGGGAAAGGAGGATGTGGAATGGACCTAGTGGTTCTGAGTAGGGATTGTTGATGAACTGTTGTGAACAAGTAATGTAACTTCAGGTTCTGTGAAAGGGGGCACATCCAAGTTGGTTTAATAAATACAGCAAGTGTTCCAACCAGTCAGCACAACATATATTCATCAAAGAGAGGGCTACATGTTTCGGGTATAAATGGACAGGCATCGTCAGGCCTGATCTACAAGGCACACAAAGGGGGTTAATTACAATTGGAATTAGGTTAGAGTTTGTTACCGTTGTAATAAAAAAACACATGTACTGTAAAAAAATATAAGAGGTATAGAATGCCTATTGAGCTTAGTTTGAAGGTACAAAACACTGAAAGTATTGAATAAAGTGGTATAATAGGGTATGAAATATTGCTTTTAGAAGCAGTGGTTTTTTTTCTTCTGTTGTATTTAACCCCGATTTTGCGTCTTGTAATTTAGATGTATTGGTGCTTCCTTTTATAGCTGAAACATGTAACCTTGTCTTTGATGAATGTATGTCGTGTTGACTGATTCCAACATTTGTTGTAAAGGGGGAATTTTTTTGCTGTCTATGTGAATAGTAGCTTCTCCAGAAGTATGTTGCTCAGTGACATTAACTGAGGGGGAAAAAGAAACATTAATACTACTTTTATTTATAATATTTTATTGGTTTTAAATATTTTGCTTAAGTATACAATATATTGTTTACTTGTTCAAGTAAAAATATTCCTGTATTAAGTGCATTTACATTAAGTGTGTGTCTTGTTCCTGATGAGCACCTGCAAGTTTCTGAATGGCCAGTTTCAATGTGGTCAGTGATAAACTAAGGTCATCTTTCTTCACAACATGAGGGTCCTTACATATTTTTGACAACAAATAAGTCACCAACTAAAAACAGATTAAGCAAAAGAAGATGTAGGAAAGCAGTAAAATACGACTTTGCCTTCTGTGCTGTGGAGGATGCGAGGGAAGGGGGAAACTTTGATTAGTTTTTAAATTTGAAGTTTTTTATTAAGGCCTCTTTTTTGTCTGTTTAAAAGTTACTGTAGCCCTCTGATTTCCCATAATTCTCTTGTGGCCCCTTAGAAACCCTGTTTGGCCCCCTGGCATCCACATGTCCTACATTGAGAACCACTGGTTTGTGGGACAAACTGAAAGACTACTGCCCAACAACTGACCAGCTGTGCACACCTTTCTGTAGCAACATAATGAAAGAAGACAGATACAATCATATCCTTCGTTTCTTACACTTCACAAACAACTGGAATGAATTTGGCTGGATGGATAAAAATTTTGACAGACTGTGTAAAATGTGAAACCTATTTGAAATTCTAAGCAGAACATATTCCATATTTTACAATCTTTCTGAAAATGTGGCCATGGACAAAGTTATTGTTTTGTACAAAGAAAGGATAATTTTCAAACAATACATACTGTAGAAACACAAGTGTTTTGGCATAAAAAATGAACAAACTTTGTTACTCGACTGGATACATATATGACTTGAAGGTATACTTGGAGAGGAACAGACAGCATAAGACACCTCACTTGACAGCAACCCATGCCATAGTGACAGAAGTGACAAGGAAGTTAGGATGTGGCCACAAATTGTACATTGATATATACTTTTCTTTCTCCAACTTATTTGATGACTTGGCCATGAAACAAATTTACTGCTGTGGAATGGTTAGACCAACAGGAACGGGTGCCACAAGACCTAGAACCCGAGAAAATGAAACTGAAAGGGGGTGAGATTCACCTAAGGACCTGGGGTGACTTGACAACAATACTGTGGAGGGACAAGCTGGACATAACACATGTTGACAAATATTCGAACTGCCCCAGCAAAAGGTAAAGATTCAGGAGGGAAAGCCATAAAGCCACAGATTGTGATAGATTGCAACCATCACATGGTCTGTGGCAAAGAGCAACTCAGTGGGCCATCACACATGGAAGTGAAGCAAGAAATTATTCTTCCATCTGTTAGATCTGGCCATCATGAATAGCTTTGTTCTTATTTCCTCATTGGGGTTAAGACAATTTCATGCAGGGATTTTTGATATGCCCTTGTGAGAAATGTGTTGGTACATGGCCGGACAAGAAGGTAATGTACCAAGGCCATTAGGCAGACTACCAGCTGTTGCAACGCAAGTCAGTACACTAGAAGTTAGTGTCAGTAAAGACCGGCCTACTCCGTCTTGTCACGCAGCTCACCTTTTGCATGTGTTCAGCTATGGGTGTGAAGTGAAAAGTTTTAGTCAAAAGTACTGTAAGTGTGATGTGGGGTTTGTGTGTGATAAGAAGCTCTTTTGAGGAGTACCACAACAAGGCACAACTTAACAATGAAGCTGAACCTCCATGTGAAAAATTGCGGCCTCAGATGAAAATGTAATTACAAGAAATTAAAAATTTTGAAATGTTTGGACATTAATTTTGTGTACTAGGCACTAAAAATTATTACTGTTTTTTGAGACATGCTGAAATATCTTTATTTTGTTGCTCACAAAATGCTGCTAATTTCATTATACCACAACTTCTGGTTCATACAATATAAATGTTTATTTTTAACCATTCACAGAAATTTCAAGGGCCCATTCAAGTAATGTTGGCATACAGACTCCCCCCCCATTTGGAATTTAAATTCATCATCTAAACTTTAATTGTATTGGCATTTAACCTTTATCCGACAAACGCAGTATGGCATTTAATTTAGTTTTCGTGCCCATGGTACGCTGTTTATATTAGACAGTCCTTTAAATAGTTGCGCATGGTTGTCTATAAACGTTTATAAATTATGAACCGAAGGCGATGAAGCAATTAAATAATCTGCACTGTTGCAAATAAATCAGAGATATTTCAGTTCAAGAAAAGTTTCAGTACAGTGGCGTACCG
>Ga0123354_10003914_pt1 | contig 20814 bp, 7 predicted proteins | sample TergutLab28metaG_2_FD_97872 | JGI IMG/M metagenome (GOLD analysis project Ga0123354, IMG submission 97872) | Labiotermes labralis P4 segment gut microbial communities from Petit-Saut dam, French Guiana - Lab288 P4 | ecosystem: Host-associated > Arthropoda: Insects > Digestive system > Gut ...
ATGCAAATCCCCCCATCCCAAAACTGCTCTGAAATCACACCCAAACCCATGGCCCCCGGTTGCAATCCCACCCCTTCCGCTTCATTCAAGAATTGGCCATACTTGCCCCCCCCCCCCTCCCAAAAAAAATGCAAGTTAGATCGCACATAAATGAAAAATGTGTTTATACAGCCTGAAAGATCTTACAAATAAAACACTTAATGTGTTATGAAATGCATATTAACTTATTGCAAGAATGACATTTGTCATTTATACAAAAAGAACTAAAACAATTTTGACTCAGTACATACATTTAAAAATTTCATTACATGTAATATTCTACCACTTGGAATTTCCAACCACCCAAAACAATAGCATGATACACTATACTCGTTTCTTTCTCTAACAAGTTTAACATACAAGTAGGATACTGAGACATATCTGTCATGCTGTACCCAAGTAGTGCAACTTGTGGTAAATATGGTGGACTGACATCTGTCCTGTTCACTTTCTATGTTACTACACAAGGCCCGGCACACTGTAACTCAGTTGAATAGTACCTCCTCCGAGCAGTACGTGGTGTCAAAACCAGGGGAGCTGTTGTAGAGGTGGAAGGTGTTGTGAGAGGGGTCCCTGTACCCCCCAGCCAGGACCAAGGCACAGCTGGAAGCCGGTAGCCTGACCCACAAGGTAACAGGACATTACAGACAACAGGCAAGTCTAATGAACATAGGACAGCACAATGCTGTTGTGTAAAAACATTCACCATCCTCAGCTATGACAGAATGATCAATTAAACCCACTTACTCTTTTACTTCATCTGAAAATTCCGCTATAAGCAGCAATCTGTGCACAAAATCATAAATTTCATTCAAAGCACTACCTTACATTTGCCTAAAATTTTGCTAATGTTGAAATGAATTTAAACACACAAAAATTAAACCAAGAAACTTCTACAGAAACAAGACGCACATCATATTCTATACCAGGGAAGTGAGTTGCCTGTATACTACTCTACAAACAGCAAATTAGAGCATGCAAATAAATTCAATTATCCACTTTCTCAATAACCTATTTATATATTTTCACTGCCATATTAGTCTCCAGCATTATAAATAAAACATAGTGGGGATGGTGGATACAATTACGAACAATGTTCCTGCTTTTGTGTAATGGCACCATGCACAGTCACATTATTTTCTTCCTATAATAGAATAGTTCACTATTATATAAACACCAAGTTATTTAATCTAAAGCTTCTACAGCGAATGAATTCTGTGGAACTTCACATGGCTGAATGGCGAGTAAAGTAATGTTTCGATAACCATCACTGTTCCCAGCATCAGGAAACATTAGTTTACCCTCCATTCAAACACCTGACCCAGCTATCAGCACAAGACAATTTTGTTAAACCCTAGGAGTAATAATTTAGTAATTATCCTCCTGCCACCATTCACATAACGGTTTACATTCTATGTAATTCCAACATTCAATTTTAAATACAGCAGCCAAACATTATATATTTTTATGAAGATTTTTAAGATATACATAGAAAAGAAATAAAATCCCAGGCAGTTAGAAAGTTGAATATTTGAGCATCAGACTCCATCTGCTTTCATTCACAGCACTCATTCAAATGTTCCAAAAATGGCAGTGAAGAGAAATTCTGAATGCTGCCATCAGTGGACCAGCTGTTTTGACTCACAGACTGGCCACCTAATTACAACTTCTCCTTCAGACAAAGGCAACTAAAGTACCATTATCCTCACTCAAAATATGGCTGCCAACCCTCATACTGACATATTTTGAGATCTGCTATTCCCAGATGATAAAAGAAATTACACAGGCCCCAAAAATAAAGGACAGAAATCTCCCTTCAAAATTTACTAAGGCACTGGTACAGTTCAGTAATTCATGATAACAACATTAAAAAAGTTTTCAAACTGATCCATTCTGTAGCTCCAGTTCTTACGAAAACTACTTCAGAGGACAAATTTAACAAGCTCCTTTGAGCCTAAATAACAATGGCCCTTGCAGAAGAATTTGCAATGTCTATGCTCCCACTCTGTTCCACATGTTACATTATAGAGCTCTTACATGCCATTCCAGAATGCTAGTGAATGAACACAGAGATCTTTCCACCACTCTTCACACTCCTACTGCATCTCCACTGACAATACAGCATCATTAATTCAAGGATACAGTGTGGCCACCCCATCCATCTCCTTAACATGAGCATATATCCTGACCTTCATATCCAGCATGCCGGCCAGTACATCAATGCCCTGCCCAATGCATCACTGCCACTTTCATTGGCTCAATGCCCACTCTGCCTTTTGTCCAGAAGATGAAGGTAACATGATCCCTCAAAGTGTGGGGAACAATTTACCCAGTGTTATAGCTGAATGTCTTAAAGGACTAAAAAATTCAGCACTAACGAATTATTTAAATAAAACTGAAATTTAATTGTTCATAACAAATAAAAATCTTCAAGATACACAGCCTACAACGACCAGTCCTGCAACATTCACCAAGTAATGCTTACTTTATGAATGTATGTATGACAAACTGTCACTAGATCATTAAATCAAAATGTCAGCTCTCCTTCATGTACACTGTTAACCTTCATAATTTGACTTAAATAGGGTTCAAAACGTTATACTGACAATCCTTTTGAGGAAAACATACCAGGAATGATCTAACTCATCTCATCAAATAAGGATGGAGGTACGCATATTCAGATCTGGCTAAATAACTCTATCTGTATAAGCTGGTAAGATCAATTACAGTGTATGTAATTTTATTAATCGCCTCAACATTACTAGGAACTAAAGAGGAAACTGTTCCATCTTGACGGAATTCTTAAATTTATTAATCAATGTCTTGATAGAGACAGATATAGTTGAGAGTATGAATATACCTACAAACTGTGTATCGAATACTGTTACAAGTAAACAATTACAACATATTTCAATGTTGTAAATTTTTTAGGTTATAAATGATATATAAAATAGAAGTAATCAATAAAGGACAGTACAAAGTATGTGGATAAATGAGGAACAATGATACAAAAACACACACGTTATGTTTTACATGCATTTCCTGTCTTCTTAAATAAAATCATGTTCAGTTAGCTGCTGTTTTCAAAATGACTACCTAAGATCTGCCAAAATCAGTCTACCACCTATCCAGAACATGGAAGGCTTATGACTTAACATTTTCCAGTGTAAATGCAACATATCCACAGCCCTATCTAATGAACTGCATTCTACATTCCTACATGCTTCAGTTCAAAATGAATCATCATCAAGAAATTCACACAAAACTTTTAAACCACGTCAAAACTGATGTGGTTGTGTCTGACTGATGTTTTATTTTCAAGTGAACAATGCAATACAATGGGATGACTCAGAATAAGTATACCTCATTACCTTTCCATTCTCTTTTTTACTTGATATCAATTTCCATTCTCTCTTTTACTTGATATCAATCAGATTTTTCAAAATCTTTGATGAACAAACTCCACAATAACTTGTTGAAATGTTCTTGAACAAGAGAAACTTTATCTCCATGAAGTAAATGGAACTAGTATTTCATAATTACCAAGCAAGACAACTGTGCATAATAACAACTGCAAGATATAAAACAAGAGATTTTTATATCTCAAGTTTCCACAGCTAGGACACAAGTTATATTTCACTTCCAAACCACAGCTAGATTTCTATGTATACAAACATTCACAGATGAAATTAACAGTCCATACCATAACTCACCAGACTGTTCCTATGAAACCAAGCTGGTTGGCCCAAGAGGAACACTTCTAACTTGTGGGAGATGGCCAGTTTGAATTTGGGGGGGTGAGGGGCAACTATTTTGAGCAGGCAAAAAAGTATTCAGATCCACTAAATGCTGCTTAAATGGTCAAGGGTTTGTTAGTCTGGTTATCATAATTAATTACATCTCCACGGACACTACAACAACCAACTCATTGCACAAATAATGCTAATATTATCAAGATGCTTTAACATTGTGGCTATAGAACATTCCAAAATGATAAACCTGTTACCATATCACCAGTCACCAGGTAATGACAGCTCCCAACACTGAAAACACTTGCTAAAGCACAAAGCAGAAGCACAACATTAGCATGCAAGACTGACTCTATGGTAATTGTTCACAAGTGACTTATATTGTAATAATTCTTTACCTTACATTACCTTGGCTGACCAAAATATACTTTCAGCCTGAGGGTTCTATGACCACATGTCCAAATGAGAAAGAGACAATGTTCCTTAGAACACCACCAAAGTTATATAAAATTCATGTCATTTTCATACCATATAGGATAACTGAGAAGTAATTATGGAAACGAATATCAATTAAACAGACTGGGAATTAAAAAGCTTTTATGTCTGGATGTTTATAATGGCTTCCTAAATGCTTGGTGTAAATGAGGCCTGTCTACCATCGTAAGATCTGATCCTGAATGACGAATTCACACAAAATATAGTTCTGTATCACACAACATGACAGGTAGGCAGATTTATTGTCTATGAGTGCAGGAAAATACAAACTTGGCATTAGTGGGACCCACAACCTACAATGTGGCTCTGCTGTTGCTACCTGTTATTGCACATGGACCTCAGATGCTCTGAATGTACTTGTGAAATGCATTCAATGGAACAATGTGTGTTCATCTGAAATATTTCTGTAAAGGGTGCATCACTTAAAAAATAATTAAAGATATGTAAAAATAAATTTCAACATTAACATTGATACATGAATGAACAGCATACAGAATGGTGGAACCGTTTCCAATAGAGGTTCACTGCTGTCGAAATTAAGACAAAATATCTAACTTCTTCCCAGGTGAGGCATGGTTTACATTAAGGAAGAATATAAACACTCAAAACAACATACACTGGTGTAACAAAATCCCCATGCAGTTCGTTAAGTTCTTTTACATGTCCTTAAAAGTGTGACGTGCAGCGAGTGTGCATACAACTACACAGCTCGAGATTTTTGAAGATATAAATTCTGATCAGTAAGTTAAATTAATTGACATCATTATTCAAGGAAATAGAAATGGTTAATATTTCAAGATCAACCAATCGGAAGGTGCAGAGTCTCCTTATGAACTGGAGGTTAGCAATGCAAACATCATCTATAACATCAGGTACACTCAACAGCAGAGGAAAAATAAGTTATAAATTCCATGCTGAATCAGCCTTTGAAGGCTGATTCAGCATGGATAGATGCCATGCTCAGGGACACAAAAAATACTCTTTGTACATGTAATATGTATAACATATTAATTGCAATGGGAAGGGAATCATTACTGACTAGTACTGGATGTAATTTTATAATAAAAGCCAACGAGATGCACTGTTTCTCAAATTTATTTTGGTAAAGAAATTTGAGAAATAGTGCATCTCATTGGCTTTTATTATAAGAATATATCATGATGCACAGTCCTATGAATGTCCAATACTGGAGGTAAATGGTGTTGAAACGTACTGTATTCAAAGTGCTGTCGGCAGGGTATGCAGCCCATTGTGCAACACAGTCCCAACAATGCCATTACTGTTAACTACCGATATTCCAAATTCATGTTCAATGTTTCAGTATCCTGCAATACACTGATACAGAAAAGTTCAATAAGCATCTGTCTCCTCATAAAATCACACTACGTTACTGTATGCAACTTTTCACACACCAGATTCTTGGATACTGGAATGACACTCCATTGTTTAATAAGTGACATCACAGTATCTTTCTTATCAAGTTTCCAGTAGTTCATGCTGCATATTTGTTCTGTGACAGATGAAAAGCATTTCATAATGTCACTCTACAATAATCAAAATGATTTCCAAAACACAGGAAGTGTCTGTGTGAGGAACTGCACAGTGTCAACACACGCTTAAAATAATGTTATAATGCCACCCCAGTGTTAAATTCTTGTCCCTTTATTTGAACTTTAATGGTGTAGTGTTTAAACAGCAATATAAAAAGAGAAGCCTTGATCTTAAAAATGTCTGCAGATGCCTCCTCATTACACCAGTCATTTAGTTTAAACTATAGAAATACAAAGTCCATTCAAACATGTGACACCATTTCCAACACCATATAAGATGGCTGATAAGGGATGTGTCTTCAGGACAGTGCACGCTGTTTGTGCGTGTTGGTGTGTGTGTGTCAGTTAGGAACAAGCTGCCAATGTGACCAGTCAAAAGAATGATTTCAAGAATACGAATAAGCATTCTCTGACTCTATACACACACACAATGCAAATGCACACTCACATAATGGTACTCAACATGTTACTTTCCTTTGATTACCAGCAACTAATGAGATTCTTGGGAGAAGGAAAGGAGAGAGGGTAGTAATATATAAGGAAAATCAAACAGCAGCAGATTGCAAATCATGACAAGGTATTCTCAATTTACCTTAATGCCCCAACAACAATTCTGTGGCAACAAACTGTACCTTACACATGGGCTGGGGGGAATAGAAAGTTCTGAGCATTTTTTATGACCATCATCTTTGAGATCATCTAACAGTAAAGAACCTTGATGACCAATAGTTTCTTTTCAACCAGCAATGATCCCACCTCAGGTAAACTTCTTGATTACAACAGTGCCTCCGCACTGAGCTAGTATTCAATATGGTTAACAATGCCTAAAGAGGTAGTTTACAGGTAAATATTAAGGTGCACTAATAAAGATCAGATAAGAAAGCTAGGCAGATATGTAAATAATGTCAAGTATAAATGGTTGAATAAAATGAAAGAAGGTTAAACGGCCTGACAATGCAGTGTTAATTGAAAGGAAGCCTAAATAATTGTAAGAAGTGAACTCAAGTAAATTGTGTTACTATACATTATATTCTCTACCCATGAAAACTAATGGTATCATATTTGTATGAATAAAATGTACAATTTTGAAACATATTATTATTATTAAATTTATTTTATGGTAATATATTATCTAGGTAATAGATGATGACCTGGTTTCAGGGAAGATTGCATTTCACGTCAATGACTTCCTGGAGGGTTTATCACAAACTATTTAATAGCCAAGGTTGTGCATTATTTCAAGATTCTGCCACGATGTAAATGAGATCTTTGCTCTACTGCAATGTTACACAACATTCATTGCTAGTTACCTATGTTGTGGGACAACCTATCAGTCCAATCTTCACGCTTTAAGACAGGACCAATAGGTTGTCCCAGAACATCTGTAACAAACAACCAATCGATGCTGCACAACATCCCAGAAGAGTGAAAATCTCTTACCTAAGGTTATATGTAGAAGAAAATAAGAAAGAGGAATTTTCAAATTGAGAAACTGGTGAGTAACGTTTCATAGTTATAAATTACAATGAATACTCAAGCAAAACAGGGGAATAGAATCAGGTGAATTCAGAATAATTTTAAGTTATCTCTGAGGATCAGTCCAGCTGTGTTTCAAAATTTCTACCTGTGCAGACCTCTCCCTCTGAGCTTCAAAATGCAGTGACTGCAGCACACGAAACAAGAGCATCCCAAAACACTAACTTCAGCACAAAATTAAGACAAAATACAACATGAAGCTATCTGGAATAAGATGCCAGTTAATTTTGAAAAATCTCTCTGTGCTTCTGATTGGCATCCTCAAAACTTTGCAACAGTTATGCTCAATTAATTGGTGCTCCCAAAGATGATGCAACACCATTCACTTTCTTATTTCTGTTGCGGCAGATCACAACGTTTTCTCAAAGCAACTCACAATACTGTGGTGTTCTGTCTACTGTTTGAGAGTTATGGCAGCCATGAATTTGAAGGAAAGAAATAAACAGAAAGAAAGAAAGGTTATTTTCATAAACTTTCATGACCTGCAAGCGGTTTGAAGAACACTGTTTCATCTGAAATTTGCAAAAATGCTCAAGATACAATCCCAAGTTTAACACAGTACCATCTCATATTCAATTCAATAACCAATTCTGCTGCAGTAAGACTCATGGAAATAGTGAAACTGAGGTGCTGATGACCAGAGAGGAAGCAGGAATGGGCAGTTCTAATCAAGATAAAATCTCATACACAAAACACAGGTGTTTAGAAGAAAGTAACACTTGTAAAGCGAAATTAGAACGTAGCAATCAAGAAGACATAAAGGCAATGAACAGCAAGTTACAGGCAATTTAAAGATGGTAGGCAACAGTTCATTTGCCAACCAAGCTACAAGCCAGCAACTACTAACAAATAGCAAGCGAATGTTGCCCTGCGCTGACACCTACCCTCTGGCCACTGCACGCACACTGGAACGACACAAACACAAGCAACTCCCTTTAGCAAACACAACCGTAACAATCACTGTGACAAACAATAGTTCTAAACATTGTCACCATTAGCCAACCACTTCCCTAGCATACTTATTATGTTTACATCTGCTACAGAACTGGATGGCAACTTAGTAATGCAGCAATTCAAAGGAAAAGGGTAGGTTTTGTCAGCTCATGATTTATGGAGAAATAAAAGAAACCTGGGTCTACATATTAGTTAAGATACCAAGAACACCAAACGTTGGTACACCACACCACCACCATCCACAACAAATGCAAATGCCACCACCAAATGTTAAACAAATTCAAACACTTTAATTACACACACATAAATTGTGCTTTATTGGCTCTCCCTTATAAATGTTTTTACAATTCCAGCGTTGTGAGAGAAACAAGATACAGAAATACCATCGCCCCCACCACCCAATATCATTCACGCTCAGCTGATGGGTGACAAAACTTTGTAAGTTAATGGTAATTACTGGCATGGCAAAGTTACCACTACTGTATGTTCCAAAAACAGAATGTTAGTTATGCTACATTTTTCTTGGAAATGATGTTTCCAAGAATATTATAAGTCAAGGCCAAGAATCCTGAATGAATAAATGACACAAGAAAAACACACTTCGAGAAACAACACATCTGATATAATAATGCATTGCTCATGTGGGCAATTTTTCAGGACTAGAAGTAATGAATGATACTTGTGGGAAAACAACACATACCACTAAAGTGGATAGAGGTTTCACTGTATATGAAATTAAACTTAAATTGTCCAAAATCAGTTTTCAGATGATGTGATAACAAGCCACACAGCCTTCTCACACAAGAGTGAAAGGTGAACAGTCAAATCATGTGATGATAATTTTGAGTAAGTGTGTATTTCATGACAAGCGTCAACCAATAAACTAGCTAAGCAATGATAACCAACATTAATATTGGAGTACAACAATACAGCAATGAGGAGCAACCTATACTTAAAAGTCTAAAGCTATGACATCAATTCATTTCATTACAAACCACAAACATGTGCTACTCTCTACAATATGATATGATCAGTGAAACTCAAAAGTGCCCCAAATTATTTAATATCCAAAATATGCTAAAAACATAGGAAATTCTGTGCCTTACTGATTACTGAAAAATAGCAGTACACTTGAAAGTAAACTATTACTACAATTGTAAATGTCAGTGTACGTAACATGAGATGTAGGAAAATTAGAAGTTACAAATCTCAACCAGTAGTCTCCATTACTACATCCACTTATTTTCTTTATGTAATTTAAAACATTTTGAATGGTGTGCACAAGTGCTACTGTAAATTACTCAATGGCACTCAGAACATATTTTGGACGAATATGCTACTTCCAACTTCAAGGTAGGAGAAGCCACAAAGGCAAGAGGCTTGTACGGCAGTATGTTCCTCTGAAATGCGAATACGTAACTGCCTAGTTACATGGGATTACAGCCCACAACATAGTAAACTTAATGTCTCTTTCCAGAACAATGATCTTCAGAAATATATATATATATATATATCATTCCAGCACGAAACTGCATGTTTACACATGTGTAACATTACAAGTTTATTATGTTATCTAAAAACACTAATCCCTTCATGATTTGCTGCATTACTAACAAAATGTAGTGAAAAATTTAAAACAGTTTTGTACAACACACTTTAATATATGTTCTCACAACTATCCAAAACAAAGAACCAAAGACAACAAAACTTCAGTCCCTTGTATAATTATTAATGCTACCAAACCCCTGCCTCAGTATACTATTACACTTTTGATGGCACCACAAACAACACACAGAAATATAAAAGGATAAACCAAGAGAGGCAGATGAAATTCTAATGAAGAACATCCAATTTAAGAATACTCCTGGCAAGGAAGCAAGTCCAGGCTTGGCCCACCTCAGGAAGCTAATATGCAGCAACTGTTCTTCAAAAGGGCAGTTGTTAATAAGACATGCCATCCAACAGTCTTGTATCAGCAAACTTAAGCAACATTTTAAACAAACTGCAAAATCTGTAAACATAAAGGCTGGTACCTGCTGTGAACAAAATGGACACTCAGTGTACATGTAATAAACCATGTAGGGAAAAAATGTAGAAGGTGTAAGCAGACAGTCTAGTAAGTACTGATTAATATATAGTGACAATGGTTGTAATGTGTATATCTACACATTTAACGTCTGGAAGTTGAATCAAAACATTACCACTTAGACTCATAAAAATGTACACTATATTACTGAATTGTATTTCCATCTTCAAACGGGTCTAAAGTTTGAGTTTCTGCTCAGCATTTTGCTGAGTATTTCAAATCAGCTTCCTGAGTGTCGGTCCGAAGATACAGCAAAAAATAAGTTGATAAAGACAATGATGAAGAATCTGACAAAACTAAAAGCAAAGACATGAAAAGAATGACAAAGAATAAGGGAGCAAATCAGCAACATATAGGAAAAACCCAACAACAAACAACCAATTAATCAAATCCAACATCAAGATAGAGAAGTATGAGCTCTCACCAAGTGTGGACACCGTCCCATTCCTAGTCAGAAAAACTAAATGTGTAGGGGGGAAAAAAAAAGAAAAGAAAAAAGAAACCAAGTCAACAAAGCTGTCAACTTCTGCAGACTAGTAGAGTTGAATCAAGACACCAGCAGCTCACACACAGAAAAAACAGTGTTGCTGGTCTCTGTTCCATGAACAAGAAATACTCCTTTCAACCAAAAAAAAAAAAAAAGTGTAAAGCTTTGACTAAAGTAACAATCTCTAGTTACAAAGCAACAATCAGATATGTCGTCCCTCTAATAGGAAACAACACATCCACATATAGATAGAACACTGACAATATTCTTGCAAAATCTTCCCCTAATTAGTGAAGGAAATACTGCTTTTCATTGTGTAAATGAACTACGAAGTTTTGCTAAGTACAACTAACATCTAAGGACATACACATGCAATTCATTATGATGATCAAAAAACCTCATTCAAAAAAGTTTACACCACAATAAAATTTAATCTTAATCTTAACAAAGAAAACAAGTTCTCAAATGATGTAATTTCAGCACAAACAAAATGGAAAATTGTGGAGACACTGTGGAGCTAACAGTGTGCCACCAAAGACCACCATTTTATTTCATAACCAGCAACCTATTTACATAAATGCTGGTGCAAGGATGTGAAGATGTTTACTTGTAAAACTTAACATAGTTACCATCATAAGCTGTAGTGGTGTCTGTACACAGCAATGTAAACTTCTAGACACATACACATGAAATGTAGATAATATGGACACGGTAACTACCAAAATGTGAAATCATCACTGACAGCCCTGCTTTATGTTAGTGACTTAAATGTTATGATTCAATTTATCATTACCACTACTCTTGTTTTTGTGACTGGCAAAAATTCCACAACTCACCATTGGGAACTGTTGGTGGTTTCTTGGTCTGCACCCGAGCCGTGGCATTGTTCACCTGCGACATTGTCAAACACATTTGTTAAGGCACACATTGAATATTAACTAAAAACCCTCTGTCCTGTCACTTCTCATATATTTTATACTTCACTATTTTTCCAAATGAACTTGATAATATTAATAATAAGGCTTTAACTTCATTTAGACTGAATGCAATTAAAATCTGAAATATACTAAAAAGTGCAGACTGCAAACTTATAATGCACATGTAAAACTGCAGGCAGACACCAGATACCACTGCTTGTATTCACACATTGACCAGATCCACACTCAACAGGCACACTCAATCCAACCTTCCTGAAAGTCATGCATAGAAAACAGGAACAATTAACTTCATGAAGATTGGGTATAGCCTGACTGGCAAGTGCTGAATAGGAAATGTTACACAAACACAACCAGTGGACCTAGCAAGCAGTTCTAACAATATGTATCAAACACTGAATTTAAACGTAGAACATTAAGAATAACAATATTCTTACACCTAGAAATGTAATAGAATTAGCATGTTGTAATCTAATCTAAACAAGAATCCTCTTCCGAAGGAGGCAGAGCCATGCAACTGGAGGGGAAGTCATATCACCAGGTGCTCACGTGAAGACACACAACACTACCAGCAAATCAATTATGTTACTCAACATTCCATAAGCCAAGATTCAAAACTGGTTACATGTGAACAGAATATTGTAATTCTAATTTCCATTGGATGAAATGTCCAAATTAGCTATGAAATAACCTGCCGACTTTCTCAAACAAATAACACTAACATTAACAACCCTTGTGTCATGCTGACTAGGATAAAACACTCCTCATGGTGCTATCCCAAAACTGTATCTTTTTTCTAGGAGGTATTCTCATATCAAACACTTAATAGCACTATATCGGATCTACAACTTAGCTCCTTACACACACTTTACAGTCACTTTATAACTGAGTTACTGGTTGTGTTTGGAAAATATTACCCAACGGGTAAATCATGTTGCAATATGCTAGAATGCAAACCAGATCAGTCAATTTAGTTCTGGGCAGAATAACACTGTCATCATGCAAAGAACCAACTTCTGTGATGTGTTGACACTGTGATGCATGGAAGGCAATTAGCAGGCTAATCATGAATGCAAACATTGAAATCTGAGAGCTGCAAGTTTATTTCATGACACCAAGCTACAGAACATACGTCACTTTTCCAATACTTGCTACTTAGCACTCAAGTTGGTTCCTTGGTTGCGCAGTGTTTGTGTAATGTGTATTATGAACACAATGTGTAACACTGTATATACATATATATGTTTGTCTGTTTGTATGCACAGTTCAAGCCAGCAAAATCTGCAGTCTACAAGAAACAACGTGATTACTTAGTGTGCAAGATTCAACACAGGCTGTCACTTTGTGATCACACACACTGGTCTCCCTTCCAATATCTGACAAAGCAAATTTAAAAACAAAGTTTCAGAAATACTCATTCATATCACCACTATCATAATTTTAAGTCCAAATTGAAATCAATGTTTGGTAAATGAAAACACTTTATTGGACATGTTTAGAAAACACATATCATTCTTGAGAGTGAATATCGAAAACATGTGCTTCCAAATTAAATTTTACATGAAGAAATAACTCTTTCACTTATAAGTATTACAACACTCTTTCTCCCAATGGTGAAAAATGAACACGCTGCTTGAAGAATGATTATACACTCCAGTGAAAATTTTGAAGTACCTTGAAGTCATTTCTTCACCAAGAAATCAAGATGGTATGTTCATGTTCTTCAGACAAAAAAAAAAAAATCTTTCTCATTAATTTTCATATTCCTACTTAATTAAAGTACTCCTGAATAAGAAGAAAATCAATCATCTGCTCACACAACTAAACATCTGTTTGTATTAAAATATCTTTCTACTGTACTCATTTACATCTACAATCATTTCACTGAAATACAGTACTATTCCTTGAAGTACTCCCATGACCAGAAATTTTGCTTTTTTACCAGAAAAGAACTTAATGAATGAAACAAGCAGCTCTCCAGGACATGTTCAAAAAGGCTTCTGACAATGTCTGCTCATAAACCACTGTGGCATCTCCTAGCTCCTTTGTTACCAATCCATCAACTTCTGCAGGTACAAAGACTCTTCACATAACAAAGAATAAACCTATGATGACTTTGACCCAGCACAAGAACAAGAGATCCATATGGAATACTCCTCTGATTAGTTGTGAAGCCCAAATATAGGAGCAGTAATAAAAAAAAGCCTGTAAGAACTTAGGTCAACATGGGTCCTGTCTGATAATCCAGCACCTGTCCGGTTCCATCAGTGCCACAGTAATAGGATTTTACTTTATTGTAAGAAGATTCCATGACCTCTATTCATATTGACCTGGAAATATATGACAGGGCAATTTTGTATAAGCATGCTTCTTGCTTGTGGTACATCTCCAACCACAAAGTTTCAATCACACGAACCAAACTTAATTTCCTAGAAATTTCTACACATATTCCACAGCCCTTGTAGACATTAAGGTAATCCACAGAAGTTCTGCTTTTGATACCACTTTTACACCACAACGTTGCATGTTATGATAGAACAAATGCAGGTCAATTAATTTTATGTGTTCCACATCATCACAACCTTAGGACTATTCTGCCAACAGGTGTGACCAACAGGAAATCCGTTTTAACAAGTAATACTGTAACGTGTCAATCATGATTAATGATCACTTGCCATTATCAAATATATTTATACTGTGTACCAGATTTGAAATTTTCTTAAATTTACATAGCTGCAGATGGCAAAATTAGTATGAGTACCGCAGAAACAGAATCCATCATATTTCAGTGGAGTTTTGTTCTCATACATGACTTTACTCACTCTTCATTTCAAAATCTTGCAATAAATACATTGGCAGCACTTTGTACCAAAATTCCTGCTTGTTTTATGGTATTCACTACTTGAAGATTCTTTTCATCCAGCCACTTTTATGACAGAAATAACATATCTCTTATGTTGGCATACAATCCACAGCTCATATTATGATATCTGCTCTATATGAAAGTCAACATATGAAAATGTATGCAAAAGTATAAGGACATTTCATGTCATAAGCATGCTTTCAGATATGCCATTTAGCAGAAACTAATCTATATAGATGTTAGAAGGGCGTGCGAAAAGCCAAAACATACATATTCCAATTAAGGACAACAGCATCATAGTACATGTTTGATGGCCTGATGTAAGAGTTTTCAGTATACAATCCACATTATACCAGAAAGTTCTTTCTATTTCTGTATGTTACTATATGAAACATCAACAATACTACTGGATGGTAATTTTCAAATATACTGGAACCCAATGAGCCATGTAAATGGACTTGCTGATTTCATATAGTATATTATGGCTCCTCCTCCTCCTTCATCTTCTACTTCTTCTTTTCCTTCTTCTTGTCCTTTGGTTTCCTGCACTGCACTCTTTTCATACCTCAGAGATAATCAAAACTCTATCCTATTTCAGCATATTTTCTTATGGCGTACAATTGCCCAGTAAAATGACCTACAAATGATTGTATATTCTTTTATTCTACTGTCATCTGAATTGCCTGTTTACTTTTACCTTACAGTGTTGGTATACAGCCTTCTCATTAAGGACGCATTATATTAAACCGTTCTCCATCATTATGCTGTGTACTACTTAATTCTGAACTGCATCAAATTAATGTGGTGCACATGGTGGCAAAGCTGGTTGAGGCACTGCACTACAAGCTGGAAGGTTGAGGGTTCGATTCCCTTTGGTGTCAATGTAATTTTTCATTGACTTCATCGTTCTGGCTACACTATGGTCCTGGGGTCGACTCAGCCTCAAACAGAAAGGGTAAATGCGGCCAGTGTATATGGATGACAACCTTACCACCTTCCCGTGCCGACTTCATTGAAATTTGGGAGCCTCAACCTGCTGCAACCCTCAGGGCCTTTCCAGTCCTGTACAGTGACTGCTTTATCATTTTAAATTAATCATCAAATTAATGTAACTAGGAGGCAAAAGAGTACTGAAATAAAATATATAATAGCTTTTTTTGCTCTCAATCATTTTCATTCCATATATTAAAAAAAGTCTTACTTTCTTCAAAGACTTACAGCCCACACAGTGACAACCTGTTTCATTATCCATCCCAAGCCATTCTTTCTTCAGACACTCACAAGCCATGTTGGTATTCAAAGTTGCAGTTTACATGACCAATCTAGGTACATTCATTATAGTTATACAATAGTACACTACAAAGCAAAGAGTGTGTGTGTGTGTGTGTGTTTGTGTGTCAGTGAATGAGTGAGTGAGCACACGCGCTTTAGAAGGAACTTAATGGCAGGATTCGTGAAACTTATAAATATGGAAGAGACCCAACATCTATATTCTGTCATTACAAACTCAGTTCATGAATTCCAGTACTGTTTTCCTCTTGCAGCATATGCATGTAGTACAAAACATGTTCAATAAGTGAAGTTCACTAGGTCACAGAACTTAAACAAGAAACCATTACAGTGTCATTTATAACCACTTAAGTATCATTACATATTAACATAACTCTAGTACAATGGTGCATTCATCCTCCTTGCCACAAGTTTAAAAACTGTCACAGCAGAAACTGGGACCATGCAACCACTGACAAACAGCCATTTCCACTTCCTTATTATTGTGCAGTCAGTGAGTTCCAAGCGTTTCTTCAATGGCCCAAAATCAGTTTTTCCACTCCAGCTTGCTCACACCCATTCTTCATGTGACTGGGTGACCAATGTGATCATAAGGATGTGCATCTGGCAATCATCAAGAATGCCTATCTTGCAATTTTTAAAACCCTGCACACCACTGTATGACATTCTGTACTCTCAGTATGCTACCACCTTACACCTCTATCAATTGATGGCGAATTTAGATGTGGCAAACACACTTCACCCACAAAAAAATGAAAAATGCTATTAAATTCATTGTACCAAACTTTCATGTTCTTATATTTGTAGGACAACATCCCTTGAATAGCACTTAACTGACTCTGATGCCATGTACTGCACATGACCCATACTACAAGTTATACTGAGTACCAAAAGATACAATGCTTAACCTTCTGGGGCCGGAATTATTTTTTTTAATTTTACCTGTATATAAAATGTGAATAATACAGGAACCAAACAAATTAGAATTATGAAACAAACTGTATTTTGAAGAGAAAAAAACGGAGAGTATATACCATGTTTAAAATATTCGGTACCTATATTTGTTGAATAAATATATAAAATGCAACTTTGGAGGTAAGCGGTGCGGTACGTCAACTATAGTTGACGTTAGGCGTCTAAAGGTTAATTAACACAGAAATGACAGCATAGGGAACCTTACTGAACATGCCTCATACATCCTTCAGAGTCACAACAGAGCTTAAACTCTTGCCTTGAGTGATAATACTTAGAACAGACTAGTTAGAGTGGGAAATAAAGAACTGCTAAATGTACTATACAAGAGCAAGTTATAGCAGTGGCAACTATAGGCTGAAGTGGCTACAAATCCAACACACTTAAAGCATCACTCAGTTGAAACCAAATTATGCAATACTGCCAAAATGTAGACAATGTATCCTCACAACTAACAATGGTTCTTGTTATGTCACCCAACATTGCCTTGCTTCTACTGAACGTTCAGAAAGTATACTGTGGCCAAATTTATGAAAGAATACTATATCTTGTATGAAATTCATGAAGTGTCCTGGATCATAATATTGGATGGTAGTTAATGACTGCTAAAAACATCACCAAATTTTGACCTCACAACTTCGAATTGTTTCCACTGCTACGAAGACAGATGTTGGAAGATAAGGAGAGAATGGGGTTTTAGGACACCTCAAAGACACAACAGATGCATCCAGTAATACCCTGTTATCTCGTGCATATGTTATTACGAGCGAGTGTGCAGTCTGAGTTCTGTATGACTGTTACGTATAGGTGTGTAATGTGGAGTAAGGTAACAAGATAACATTATTCAATTATTTGATAATGCTAATACCTTGCAGCGAAATGACCGAGTCATCTTACCTCTGACGCTCCTTGAAGAGAAAACCGTACTACAACTTTTCATCGGCACTTACATATAGGCCGTCTAGAGAGGTAAGAGTAGAATACAATGTTGATATGCTGCATTAAGAAACAAGGTTTGTTCACCTACAAGCTAGGACACATATGGTCAAGCAAAGTGCATGCCAGTGAAGCACAGCAGTGTGCTTGACCAGATGTTACAAATCCTAATACCTAAAACTTAAATACTAAGCACTATACCTAAAAACAAATTTACCTTTTCAAGACTATCAATCAGCAAAGAAATGTCAAAATGCACAGACAAGAAGTGAATTGGGTTGTTCTTAAATACAGACAATAAATATAAACTCAACCATTACAAGCCCAAAAATAAATAAACAAACAAATAAAATAAAAAATAAGCACTTGGGGTTATTTGTCAATGCTCAAGTATTATATTTTAGTGTGAAAATGTATCTCTCCTTTAGAATCAAATCCAAGCTGGGTAGACAACTACTATATGCAGGGATTTTAATACAGAGGGCAGTCAGCAGGGTTGAAAATACTTCCAGGCATTGGTTAACAATGAAAGGAAACAATACTTCCAAATAAACACTCAGTCAAGTCCATATCAACCTGCTAAACGAGCTACCACACTGAGCACAGCCTGGAAGAATAATGGGTAGGAAACAATTCTCAGAGAAATAAATAAAAACATAACAATCATGAATCTGGGTTCAAGTCAATGCAGACAATCATCATTCAGGCCCCAGTCAATCTCAAGTCAAACAATCCATTACACATGATCCCAGCCACCAGATTTTTTGCTTGCTTGCATAGCTACAGCTTCACCACTACTGCCTGCTAGCTTGCTAGGTTTGTTATTTCATCAGTAACTGTGTTGTGAATGGCACTGAGCATCCTTTTGACATTGCTTTGCTGAGTTGCAGAAGGGACAAGGAGAATATACTGGGAAGGAAATTAATTGCTTGCCATACGGATGGATTACACTGCGTGGAAAAGGTGATGTTACTGCTAGTATTACATACATGTACAGGTGAGAGGATAGAAAATCATGGTCCCATGCTTGAAGCGCAACTGACGTGGTCAGATCAATGCTTCTAAACAGTTACTTGTAACAATATGCAACTGCACTAACATCAGATGTCCATCCAGTTCCGATTCAGGAGCCTGGAAGCTGTTGTCAATTTCTCTCCTTTCTACCTGCATGAAATACTACCATGGGAGTCAAGAGATTGTTTACTTTACAGTAATGCACCCAAGAAGAGAGGTAAAGGTATAGGGAAGTGGGACTTGTAAGCAGGGGCAACAGTTTGCCATCCATGCAATTCCATTAACCCTGCAGAGGACGCTATCATGTGCTATCGTGTGACAGAACATGACACTGGATTATATTGGCCAAATGAAACCAACTTCAAGCCTGCAGAATTGAGGATATCTTGAAGTCATACTGCACTTTGCTGAATGCCAAGCCAAACATACAGAAATGAAACATGTCACTATTTACATAGGAAAGTGAAATGAACCACTTTGATACACTAATGTACCAATCTAAATTTCACAACTGTAAATTCAAACTGGCAGATCAGTTGCAGAGCTACTACTGTAACTACAGTGCTTTCTAACTAACAGTGATGACGACGCATATGCATATGACTCAGGCAATTGACCATTAAAATACATTATTTAATAACAAATACCCATGACTCACACAGCAATAACTCAGAGCAGCTGAAATTTAGTAAACTTCAAGCCCATGATTAAAGTGTATTAATTCTCTAACTTCCACATATAAGAATGCTAGCCAAATTCCCATGTTAACAAAAATGGACATAAAAACTAAAAGCGTTTGGGTGCTACCAAGACAATACCAAGGAAACACAAACACTGAAACTCCTTATATCCAGAGGAAGGTGGGTATTTCAAGTCCATCACACATTGCAACTGACTTTGGAGTGGCATCCAGTTAGGTGCAAGCATATTACTTCAGCCAATAAGTTAGGTTTAGGCACAGAAGTGGAATTTGGTTAGATCTGTCAACAAGTGAGGTTATGTTATGAGAAAACATGGTTCATTTAACAAAACAAAACAAAAAGGAAGAAGGAAAAGAGGAATGTTTTTGGTTTGTTACAGTTAAAAATCAGTGCTACCACAGAAAAATATGTTGTAAATCATAGAGACCATGCACACCTCTATCTTTCTTCCCTCAACCACGGTGCCGTGAAGTCTCTCTCGTGCGCGGTCCGCATCAGCACTATTTGCGAATGTTACAAAACCGAATCCCTGCATGCAGACAGACAAAACATGCATTAAAAACTGGCGTCGCTCAAAAACAACGTGCAACAAAAATTAACATGTATGCATATATAGATTTGTATATATATATGTATATATGATGATATATATATATATTCATAATTTGATATTTCTCTTGTAGTAATAGGGATACTGAACATCATGACAGATTGCCATTTAACATTCAGCAAAAATATACATTAACTTCCCATTAACTTACATTTTGTATACACAAAGAGTCCACCACATACAGAAACCATATATAAATTACTTTTTACAATGGAGATATTGATTATATTTTGAAATTGCACGAACTGGGTCATTTCCGTTCCAAAATATGTTACAAACAACTACGTGTTCCACACACGTACAATTGTGTGTTTCAAAAGGGTTATAACAAATCTGAGTTTTGAAGAGGAGGGGAAGACACTGAACTGCCATTCCAACTATGCTAAAAGAAGATAAATAATAGGACTGTTATGAATATAGAAGACTTAAAATGTAACGGTGGACTCTCTTAAAATCACTCAATTAATGGGCTTTGATCATATGTATAAAATTGGAAAGTTATTAATTTTGAATAATGTGGGGGGGGGGGGGGAAAAAAAGGGGGGGGGTGGTCCCAAATAGAAACAACGAAACACAACAACATAGGGGAGAAAGCGG
>Ga0123354_10003915_pt1 | contig 20813 bp, 7 predicted proteins | sample TergutLab28metaG_2_FD_97872 | JGI IMG/M metagenome (GOLD analysis project Ga0123354, IMG submission 97872) | Labiotermes labralis P4 segment gut microbial communities from Petit-Saut dam, French Guiana - Lab288 P4 | ecosystem: Host-associated > Arthropoda: Insects > Digestive system > Gut ...
GCGGTAATGAACCTTCGGGTTCCGTGAAATGCGGGGAATTTCTTGACTAGCTGCAAACCAGTTAGTTTCTCAAGAAGGACTCTGCACCTTGGAGTAAGTAAGTAAGCATGATTTATAGTGTAGAGTGTGTAGTACAATTTCAAACTTCAGACTCCATGTGTGAAACACAAAGTGATGAAGATAACTTGTTTTCTGTTTCACAGAATAATAAGACAGGCTAAAACAGTAGATTTTTTGCAATTTATCCTTTTGTAAAGTCGGTATTCATGGAAGCTAATTATTGCTCCATCACTCGAGCAATAATTAGCTTATGCATGGCTCGCTGTGCACAGTTTTTTCTTACCCTTCAAATGCTATATAGCTTACTGATCAAGCGGTGACACTCTAACTTGTTTAGGGAGATGACGGGTTCTAACCTCACTGGTGCTGGCTTCTTAAGTTTCTCGTAGTTTTTCTCATTCTCTCCAAGCAAATGCTTAAATTCGGTCACGGCTTTTCCTTTGACATTTTTTTCGGGATCGTTATCTTCCACTCATTCTGCCGTAAAAACCTACAACTTCAGTAACTGAAAAGTCGTTAAATAAATTAGAATTACAAGCACAAAGTACCTCTGAACATTCTCATGTGTCAGGTGTCGGTGTGTCTGACACTCCCTGTGTAAATCGCTTCTCATGTACTATAGTGTGCCCTATACTGCATAGTTCCTATTGCAGCCATATTTGACAATATTTGGCGACGTTCGTCAGGAAGTAAGGCTGATTTGCTAGCGCAGTTGGCAGCTCCAGAGTTGTGCTGTATTCTGTTCCTTTTTTCCAAATATAGGTATTCAGAATGTTAAAACACACAGTATACATAATTACCACTTGACTTTGAAAGGTGATGGTCATGTGTCTACGCAGATAAGCTTCAGTTTTGCGGGCAATGTAAATAAAAAAACCCGCCTTTGAACTTTCACTTCTTTATTTCAGTTGCATGGAGATGGCCTTGTACTGGCTATGGAAGAAACGGTGCTAGAGGGCGATTGATAGACTAATTAAAATAGAAATATTATGTGGAATGGGATTGAATGTGGGAAAACGAAGGTAGTGAGAATATCAAGGCAACCATCCCCACTACGGATTATGATAGATGAAAAACAGCTGGAGAATATGGACTATTTCAACTGTTTGGAGAGCATGATAAGAAATGATACAAGATATACAAGTGGAATTAAATTTAAGGAAGAAAATAGTTAAGTGCTACATTTGGAGCATGGCCTTGTAAGGTGCTGAAAATAGGACACTTTGGAAGGAAGATCAGAAATACCTGATAAGTTTTGAAATGTGATGCTGGAGAAGGAAGGAGAAGATCAGTTGGACCGATCATGTGGAAAATGAAGTATTAGATAAGAGGCAAGGAAGAAAGGAGTTTCCTACATACAGTATAAATGATCTAGACTGATTGGGTTTGTCACTGATTTCTAAAACATTTTATTGGAAAAAAAAATATAAGAATGGAATTGGCGGTAAGAAGAGGGAGAAGACGTAAGCAGCTACTGGATAAGCTTAAGAAAGAGAAAGGATGCTGGAAATTGAAAGAGGAATCAATAGATCGCAGTCTGTAGAGAACTCACTGTAGAAGAGGCTGTGGGCCTATCGTAAGGCAGACTGCGGAATGATGAATGAAGTCAAGAAAACAATCGTTTTGCCATACGTAATATTCTAGTTTCTTAAAGAGTTAGGCACCTTAACTATTTGTAGCCTAGTGGCTAAGTTATGTCCAGCCAGGGGTAACACTAAAATCTACGCATTTGGTTCACATGGTGTATTTGTGTGTTCCGTATGGTTCTGACAATCAAGAGCGATATTTTACAGTTTTCAATGATCCGTGGCGTGCGTTGGGCAGTTAGATATGGAACTAAAACCAACAAATGCACGTGAATGTTTGAAAATGTATGATAAATATAGTATAACTCGTACATGTTTAACGACTCAACTGGCCATGCTCAGGGATGTGCGTTACAGACGGTGGATACATCGAGATATTACATAATTTTGTTATATCTCGATGTATCCATACTAATCTTCATGTTTGCACCGTGCATCAGTGACAATTAAACACTTTATTATCCAACTAATGTACTAATATATAATTCGTAGATACAATTAAAATTATAAAATGTTTAAAAGTGCTCCAACATGTTTCGGATCACAGAGGATCCATCATCCGGGAGCCTTATACAGTGCTTTGCTGAAATTACAAATATGGTTCTATCGTGTCCGTTGACATGGACGTGGTCGATGTTATGGCAGCATATTCTGACCCGTTGTGTTTGTGTGTAGTTCACCGTATATGAAGGCATAGGAAAAGGAAAGGCCTTCCTATACAGTGAACCACACACACGCACAACGGATCAGAATATGCTGCCATAACACCGACCACGTCCATGTTAACGGACACGATAGAACCATATTTGTAATTTTAGCAAAGCACTGTATAAGGCTCCCGGACGATGGATCCTCTGTGATCCGAAACATGTTAGAGCACTTTTAAACATTTTATAATTTTAATTGTATCTACGAATTATATATTAGTACATTAGTTGGATAATATAGTGTTTAAGTATCCATCCTAAATTTGTACTTAATTATTTTCAATTAGGCTCGAGTTTCATCGTGGGCCAGACCCTGTGAGGTACGTAGTGAACAGTGGAACAGGATGTTTGCCGATTACTTCGATTTTGACGCCTATCCGTGTAATTTAACCAATATTTCATACTCATATTAGTCTTAATGCCTCTGTTACCAGAACACAAGCAGACCAGGCATGGGAACCTTCAAACATAGTAACGTTCTTTCGGACTTAAGGGAGCGTGGGACAGAAACAGTACTTTTTCTCGCTTCTTCTTAAGTCTGTGGTCTTGCCACGACTCGAGGTTTGTCGCCGGCGGAGAACCGCGTGTAACCGCGGCCCAACCTGTGTGAGATTTGTGTTGGATAAAGTGTCAGTGGGACGGGTTCCTTTTCTACTAATTGGGTTTTTACTCTACCAGTAACATTCCGCCAATGTCCGTACTACATATTCATGCTGCTCTTACCAAGGGACCGAAGCCTGGGAGCCGTCGCATAATGCATTGCCCTTCATGATCGGCATTGCAAATAAAACTGCTTTTATTTGCTTTTTTATTGTTCACAGTGTGAATATAAACGAGTTTCATGGCTGTTATTTTTCATAGTATGGTCATCTCCTTTGTGACACCGTGCAGTGCGGTATGTGGATATCAACATTTCTGAGATACACCTGCTGGACTCAGCAGGGTTACTCGCTTCCCCGGTGGATGTGTTTGACCACCCTTCTTACAGCCTGCCGTTACGAGCTAACTGCATCCGCAGTTTAATCTCTTCGACAAGAAATATGAAGGCAGCATATCTCGCCGACAGATTTATCCTGCAAGACTTTTCAGTGCTACTGCACAAAACATCACACACTAGATATTTGACAATTTTGCTTGCCCGAATTCAGCTTTGTTTTGCCGTTCTATGATTATTTGTCCCTTAAGATCAATATAATTTGAAGATAAATTTTGACTTCATGTCCTTATCTATATATATAGCATCCCATCCAATTTCTGATTACCAGAAGTTACACGAGCCGTAGGCAGCGTCGTCTCTTGAGGATGCTACAACACGTCGATTTTTTTTTCTAAAGGGCGTGAAGTAACAGAAATGTAAAACGAAATGTAATTGAATAGGGTCTGTAGATGCGTTCTCTGTGGTGTTTCATGCTCAATTGGTTTGCTGTTCATTGGCCGGAAACACAAACCTGTTGTCACAACACTACACACACGCACACTTGACCCCAACAAATGTCATGCAGAATATGCTTCCCTTTGTGCTTATTAGACTATGTTGAATCGGAAATGCGTTGGACACATATTTCCATTTAGGCCTCGGTATATTTTATTGTGTATCCGTTTAAGCATGTTTTAATTAGTTTAACTGATTTTGTGGTTATAGGAAATTAGGTAGATGCTTTACCGAGTCGGAAGTTTTTACCCCTTTTTCTCCTATACAGCAGGTCATTTTAGTTACGTCGTTTTAAAGGTTTAAATTTAACAAGAGGAAGCCATCTAGGTGCACACTACTTCTTAGTATATTTATTTCAACTTCTCTACATGTTTCGGGTAACTATGTGCCCATCATCAGGAAAACTTACTGTGTCTATGCGACACTTGATATTTTTCACTCTGTATGGGTGGCTGTCTGATCTGCAGACCAGACAGCCACCCACACGGAGTGAAAAATGCCAGTGTCGCATAGACACAGTAAGTTCTCCTGATGAGGGGCACATAGTTGCCCGAAACATGTAGAGAAGTTGAAACAAATATACTAAGGAGTAGTGTGCACCTAGTTGGCTTCATTTGAAAACGATTATACAGGAATTTACGGTCAACAGAACGTAAAAATTAACAAGAGGACACCAGTAAATGGGTTCCACCCTTTCCTTCTGCAATAAAAAAACAGTACACCGTCTTTGATGTGTAGGAAGTTGAAGTGATGTTATGTTCTTCCATTTCGATTGATCCCATTGATATTTATGTGATTTATGTGGTGGGAGGTAGTTCTAGGCTCCACTTCCCCCAAACTTACGGGACATATGTAATATGGAGCTCATAAAATATGTTGTGCGTTCCTGAGTCACAATTATAAACTATGTTTTTTTTAGGTAACATCATCCCGTCTGGCTAGTCAATCAGTAGCAATTTAAATCGCTACTGGTAAACTACGTTTTTCTTATATTTGTACCTCAGATAATCAGTTTGTAGTACATTTTGTGAAATATCAACAAAATTGAATGTAAATTCAGTTAGCAACCACTTTAAATTTTAAATCTTAAAAATAGCAGTTCCACTTACCCTGATTCGAATTATTTAAACGCTAGTGCGCGTGGTAATTTTCACCCACAGTTCTTCACGCATACCGTTGATCACTACGATCTGGTATTTGTTTCTAAGGGGGTTTATTCACTGTGAAGAAACCTTTCTGAAAGACGCTGCTTGTAGACGTTCAAGAAGAGTGGAGGAAAATATTAATATGTGTCATAAATGAACCGGCTGTGAAGGTGTAACTGGATTTAAATTGCTCGGAATGTTGTCCATCTATCGGGTCTTGTTGGAAGTGATGAAATGTTCCGTTCAGTGCCTGCAAACTGAGTGAACTCTGTTAGGGAGTTTCTTGTTTCGTTTACTTGCAGTAACTTACTTGTTTTTTTTATTAGTTTATTAATTATTTTGATAGTGATTATATTATGTGTATTGTTTAGTCAGTTACGTAGCCTGTACAAACTTCTCCATATCCGACAGTTAACAGTCTTTAAACTAATAATGATAATACATTTTGCCTTTGCACATCTCTATAGACCTTGGTCTTAGTTGACTAAGATAGAGCAACTTTTGGAGAAGAAAAAAGTAAGGTAGCAATCTCGGAAGCATCTCCCTGGGGTGAAATATGGAAAGCCTTCTGTTAGCACTTGGCTCTATCATGGTCCTTACACGCTATAAGGCCAGAGAATGATAGATTGTTTCCTATTAATTTAAAAAATGTGGCTGGATGATGTGCTTCCATACATCTGAAGAGCTGTCATATGTCAGTTTCAGTTTATAATAATGAGGACAGCCTGTGTGCTTTCTCAGCGTGTAATAACTAAAAATAGATGGATTGAGAAAGGGCCGTAAACATACCACTAGTCGATGAGATAGGATAGAGGGCGGATGATGGGGAGACAGAACCCTAAAGCAAATGTGGCGTACTGTGGTGTATAGAATCCCTTTGGTTTAGAAGAGTTACGGGTTAAAATGTTGATACCCGTCCATCGTGGGGAGGTGGGGTGTTGAGGGCCCTCTCTTTCTGTTACGCTGTACGTCCTCTGAGTAATGAATATTGACTAGAAGCCCCACAGCCCCTTTTCATAAAGGCTGTAACAGTTTTATTTTCTTGGTGTCATGATGAGGGATCTTTTCCTACATGAAATTGTCTGCGGTTCTCTTATCCCGTCGCTGCCCTGAAATTCGGCTCCGCTGGCTGCCTGTGTTTTATACCTCTAACTTAAGCAGAATGGAACGAAACTGTAAACACAGTGCAGCACTGAATAGCTCCCAGTTCAATTTCCAATCATAACTTGCCGTATTCGTAAGCTATTAAGGGCTGTGCTGGCACTCAGTCAGAACCCACGACCACGTCATTCCAAATCTCTACCTACTCTAAATTAATGACGAGCCTCCGTTGTCATTTGAAGTACGTAACGCATGCAGCTAAAACCGTATTAGAGAGCTGTAATGAGTCAACTGATGTTACGTAGCCTAATCTGTGCGAATGAAGATTGTCGATACATATCCCACCAATCAGTGTTACATGCTGTTGAAGGGTATAGAATCATATAGTTGAAATAGCATACATACACGACGTAATAGTTGTCTGTATGTAATGTATGCAACTGAAAGAGCGATATAAAATCTGAGAACTCGTGACCAGAACCATTCTGCGAAGTTAACCCATGCAGATGAGACAGCATCACTAAAATGTACGCCACGCTAATGAGAACCCCCCAGTCAAGCGAACGTGGGTAAAAAGAGGGAATAAGAAATAAGACAGGTTTCAGAAACCAATGAAGTAAATGGAAGACGAGAGAGAAGAAAGAGGGGAAGACCAGTGAAAGAAGAGAGGTGAAGGAAAAATAGAAAGGGAGAAACAGAGAAGTAAATTGATACGTGAAGGAAGTAGGAAACGAATGAAGGAAGGAAAGATCGTTTGGTGAAATAATTGCACCCCACCCCCACTCCCGCTCCATGTACCTGTGTTGAATGGCGAGTAAGATAATTGTCATTGCGCCTGGCACTCTTTATTCTGTAGCAACACGTAGCCAACGCTAAGATTATGTCTGATTTTTTTTCACACGATTTAATTCCAGACTTCGTTCTTGGAACATGACGTCCTGAAGCGTACTTCAAGATTACTGCGAACAAAACATGCTCGAATGTGTACCGTGAGAGGTCACGTAGGTGCAGTATAATTCTGCAGCCGAAGTGAATGTTGCATTATGTGACATGGAGAATTAGTTCTGTCAACATCAGAAAGTGAGCAGACGTTGCCTACAGTAAGCGTAATGACTGATCGAGAGTTCTGTATTTTTTTTTAAATATTTTTACGGTAGTGAAATCAGATGGTAAAGATATTTTGGGTGTGTGGATTAGATGAGTCAGACGTCTTTACAGAATTTTGGAAAACGACCAAGATTTTCGCAAAAAGTCTCTTGAATGATCTCAAGAAAGGTGTTGACTATTAGCCTGTTTCACTAAGAGGCCATTTTAATATGATTCCCACCACGCCTAGACATCCCAAATGGGTTCTTATTTTCACAAAAATTGAATTTTAAACAATAACCCAGATCCGCTTTTCCCCATCCGGCCTATTAGGCTAATCGTTTTTGTTTTATCACCATGAGGATACGCAATGTTGAACAGAATCTGTATATTGCAAAAACTGTTACAGCTAATAAAGCTCGATTCATTAACAAATACAATAATTTAAAAGATTTCTAGAAAAATCTGTAAAGGGTTCCGAAATTTATTGTATTTATTTATCATTTAACAAGAATGAAATGATTTTCATCGCGGTGTTTAATGGAAACCTGTAGGTTAAAAAAAATGTTAATTTGCACAATCCATCGTACAGCGACTTTATGTGCCTCGGATTTGGAGGTAAAAATTTCTTTCAGAAGACGTCTTCGAACTGAAGATTCATGTATTTGAGATGTTACTCAGCGGTGGAAGAGTAAGATGTCCTCCTAGGACTGTGCGACCCCGACGGTGAAAGAACTACAGTCCGTCGAACTAACCGCTTGCCAGTCCACCCGGCGTCATGTTCACCTGGGGACTGGCTTCTTCTGCAGCCGCGCTGTAATCACTAGTCTCAAATATCGCGGTCTTTCGTCAACTTTTGTGTGGTGTATTCGCAGAGTACAACCAACAAGATGCAACGTTTCGCAATTTATTTATTTCTGTAAGACGCTCTACATGTTTCAGACGGTTTTTCCGTCCACCAACAGGAGCTCAAAACTGCACATACAGCGTCAGGTATTTTTCAGACCAATACTGCTACCTGCTGCTAGCCTGCCTGCACATACAGCGTCAGGTATTGGTCTGACAAATATCTGACCCTGTATGTGCAGTTTTGAGCTCCTGATGATGGACGGAAAACCCGTTTGAAACGTGTACAGCGTCTTACAGAAATAAATAAATTGTGAAACGTTGCATCTTGTTGGTTGTACTCTGCGAATATATTAGCAACGCACGGACCTATGAATGTTAAATTCTTTCTGGTGATTGAGTAAATTGACTCAGTTCTTGTCACCAGAAACGTGAACCTCATTATGGACCGTTTCTTACTTAATTTATTTACGTAGATATTCGAATGAAAATAATAACAAACAAGTCCGATGCATAGTTCCCTCCTTGCTCACAACATCCAGTATTAACTTACCAACATTATTCAAATATAACTCAGCCCTCCACAATTTCCTTAATAGCTTTACACTGCAACAAGATGTGCATTACGCATTCCGTAACAAGATACCTCTATTATTATTTATAAAACCGTGTATAATTCATTAGTAGTTGTTAGTGCTGTACTGTAATTTCTGTTCCAACTCAGCTTACCTCTGAATGGCCTTCCATACATATTTCCTAGGGTTAAACGCGTGTTTTAAAACAGAGCTTCAAAAATATCCCTGCGTTCGAAATGACCACTGTGACGTGCCTCGAAATTAACATTAGCACCCCACTTCCCTCCACGCAGTATCAGGCATGCTAATGCTTCATTCTGTACACCAGGGAACTAATCACTGCCTGGACACTGTTTAATCTTTCATAGCACTGGTCTTCCGCAATCAAACCACCACTGTGATGGTTAGGAAATGAAAATGAATGGGATGGGATGGACACGTCATTGCATTTTAAACGACTGTCCGTCAGAAATGCTGTGGCCCTCGGCTATTATATGTTGTTGTAATTTAGCTGAAGTTAATATTTTGGCTACAATGGCTACTTGTTTCGTGAATGTCAGTCTGTAGTTGGTTAGGAAAAATTCCTGAGGGAACAGCAGTTAATTTTAATATACGGTGTAGGCACGTGCCAACTAAATGGGAGAACAAAGTCAAGAAGAAATAAAATTAACAAGACGGATCTAGCTTATACACGGACTGACACCAACGTATAGGTAACATCAATACTGTAACTACACGAAGCAGAGGCCTTTCTGATAAACTAACAGGTCATGAGCTAGTCGAGAAAATCCCCCCTTTTATGGAAGCCGGAGGTACGTTACCGCAGTCACAAGCGCCCGCCACCTGTCCATTTCCTGAGCCAGATCAGTCCAGTTCATGTGCCTTTCCAACCTGCTTATTGAAGATCCGTTTTAAAGTTATCCCACCATCTACTCCTAGGTCATCCAAGTGGCATCTTTTCCTCAGATCTCCCCACCAAAGCCCTGTATGCAATTATCCCGTCTTCTATTCGTGAACACATGCCGAACGCATCTCAGTCTTCTTGATTTTATCGCCCGAATAATATTTGTTGAGGAATATAGATCATAAAGCTCCTCGTTATGCAATTTTCTGCACTCCCTTCTCACCTCCTCCCTCTTAGACCCAAATATCTTCCTCAGCACCCTATTCTCGAATATTCCTCACTCAGTGTGAGAGACCAAGTTTTACACCCATACAAAGCAACAGCGAAATTACAGTTCTGTATATCTTAGTCTTTATGTTTTTGGATTGCAAAATGGAAAACAAAAAACCCTGAACCGAATAATACCAAGCATTCCCTGACTTCCATCTTCTCTGAATTTGTTCATGAATGGAATTTTGGTTTGCTGGTTGTTCCCAAATATTTGAACTTTTCCATCCTTTTAAAGCATTTATTGCCTATCTTTATTTTATGATTCTGTCCTGCATTTTGATCTCGAGCCATGAACATATTCTTATATTTCTCGAAATTTATGTCTAGACAAATCACTTACTGGCGGCTACGAAAGCTCCTGTGTTTCTCCTTATAGCCTGTATTCTTCCGCCCACTATACAAACACTGTGGGCACAAACCAGGAGCCGATGTGTACCAATTAATTTCAAGCCCACTTGGTTTGTCTGAACCCTCCTAACGGCGCATTCTGAAGCAAAGTTGAAAAGCAATGGCGATAAACTTTATATGACATAACGGCAAGGAGAAAATAAGTTATATGGGATTTCCAGATGTCAACTGCACTATTTTATACCTGTTCTACAATAAATTTTGCAAATGTTATGACCAGTTGTGTATTAAATCTCTTCTGCGCTGGTAACTTATGCGAGGTTCGCATAAGAATTATCGGTTTCCAGTACTACGATATTTCTGGTGTATAAACACCACGTGGTGAAGGCACATAGCGGCATACGGTCAGATGTCCACATTTTCTGCATTTGGTTTGTAGACTTAGTGAGCACATTGACGCTGATCGATTGACCCCCAACTAACTAGCCTCTGATATCTGCTGCATGAAAAGGTCTCAAAACGTTTGGAAAGTCGATGGAAGTAAAAGGTGTTAAACCCTGTCGCGAACTGCAGGGAGAAGAGTGCTTGAGAAGCTAATAGTCGTTCATCTGGTCAAAACAACTGTGCAGTGTTATTCAAAATGAATGTCGGGGTACAATTGTCCAGCGGCAATTCCGCACCAAATTCGGGAAACAACCACCATCTGACAATTCCATTCGAAGGTGGTAAGCACAGTTTCAAGAGAAATGGTGCATGTGTATTCCGGAACTGAAGGTACGAATCAGAACCGCCATTGAAACCATCACCGCTGACTTGCGAAACAAACTCGATTGTCGTGTTGATGTTTGTAGAATCACAAAGGGTGCACATATAGAGCACCTTTAAGGTATGTAACAAAAACTTGGAGTGTTTTTATAGAAAATAAAAATATATACTCCTATCTCAAGTGTATTGTGTATGACAAGTTGTTTAAACCCCGACAATCATTTTGAATAACCCTGTATTTTCTGGAACTCAAAGGTTCATTGCCGTATTCATAACAAACTGATACTGGGCCTTTACTATTTCCATTTAACCCATTCCACAACCTCACACCTACTTCATAAGATCTATTTTACTGTAATATTCGTGATTCAATCTAAGTCTGATTTGTCTTTGTGCCCTCTTTTCTTCTCGTTTCCCATTAATATTATATGTGTGCAGTTTTCTGTGTCACACAAGAAATGCTTGTCATTTCAAGTCGGCTCGCCTACATACGAACGTAGCGCACTTAGACCACCGTCCAGACGCGCGGCAAAATAGTGGTGAATGGTGGCAGAAGATGCCTGTCGGACAAAATAAGGACTCTATACATTTCCTTTATTTTGTAACAATAATCATAATCATAGAACGTCGCGGGCGTCTGTTCGGCGTTCTTGCTTCTTACACTGGAGACACCGGCTTCAAATCTCTGTTCACAAATCGGCTATTCTGACTGAGATTTTTCGTGGTGTTCCTCAGCCCCTCGAAGCAGATACTGGGCATTAACTCATATTAGGCCAGGACTGCTTCAATCCGCATTTCTTTGAAGTCTGGATTCGTTAGTTTCTACACCATTTGACACTCTGTATTCTGAGCTAGGGTAGTGTCATTAATAAACCATAATAATACATGTAGATTCTGTTCAACGTTTATTTACTTGCTAACTCAACTGTCTAGTACAGGAGTGCACATTCTTTTAAAAATCTAGAAGCCACCTCAAGAATCTTGGGCATCACCGGAGTGGCATCAAGTATGTAGCATACTGAGGGCCCCAAAATTTTAGGTGACACCGTATAACATTCAGTCGCCCGGGAGTCCTGGCGGCCGGGATTCGTGCGCCTTCTGAACTGGCGTTCCGTTAAAAAAAAATTGCACAAGTACAAGGATTCAGGTAGAGTAAAACGAGACTAGAGCAAAGCCAGGACAAAACAGAAAAATAAACAAACCATGAGAACTGATTTACTTAAAAGTCACAGTTAATATTGTGTTGGGCAGTAATTGCGGGTTATTTTCCCCAGAGCCATACAAAACACATAAATGCACTCTTAGACAGAAAGTAGAATTTTTAAAATGTTGAGCCTTGTTTGGTAAGGTAAACAAATTGTTTATAGTTGCCGTTAAACACAACTATTGTATACGTCGTTATTAACTTTTTTATTTTAAAGGCTACTTGTTACGGTCTTAACTGGACCATCATCATGTTATCTCACAGAAAGTTATGGTACATGCAGTGCCGTTTATGTAGAATGGAATCCCATAATATTTACAATACCATTAGAATACATATAAAGTATTAATGTTGCATAACATTGAGTGATTTTGGCTGTGTAGAAATTTATATTAGACTTTCATTTATGTGAATGGAGATTAAAATATAATGTAAAAAGTTAAAGTGATCCCGTTACGGGTCCGGTGTGGCCCAGAGGGTGGGTAGAGGTGTAGCTCTACTCTTAAATGACCGCGGCACTAGAAGGGGGTGAGTGGTCAGCAGCACGCCCCGGCCGCACTTTACCCCCGGGAAAGACCCGGTATCCATTTTACAAAAGGCTGGGTAAGCCCCAGGGTAGTTCTAGACAGGCGGAAAACCTCGTCCCCACCGGGATTCGATCCCGGACTGTCCAGCCCGTAGTCAGTCGCTATACCGACTGAAAATATAATGTATTCTACATTTAAAAGCTGTTGATTTTCCTTTTCACGAGTTTAAGTGATAAACATAAAGTTTTAATTGAGTCTTGGCACTGTTTTGCGCTGTTACTGCTTTCTCGACTCATTGCGTTTTCTATTTCTTTTTATGCATCGCGCTGTTTGTGTTCCAGAAATATTATGATAAGATAACCGCTCTTCCTGGATGTTACGCAGCGTGGATTTGTAGTTAGTTACCGAGTTTTCGGAACAACATATCGGTCTTATCTTCAAGGGTCAAACAGTCAGGATCTATAGGTTGTCTCGAAACGTCGGAAAATAACTACTGATCTACGCTGTGTAACATACCAAGAGAGATATCTCAGTAACACCGCGGCAGGAACCTTAAATGAAACTTCAGGGTCATTGCACATAAGCCGTTAGGGCGGCAGCTTGAGTCTGAAGTTCTGGTCCAGACGAGTACTTGGAGGCATGCAGGCCGCTTCAAAGATGTGTGTCGGCATTAACTTCAACATGAACGCCGTTCTGAATGTAAGACGGAGAATGTTTTACGAAAATAAACTGAACGTGTGCTGAAAAATATTTTGAAGTCTACTTAATTTTATCTACTGCCATGTTGGACAAAATGCGCATTTATGTAATTTTTACAAATAATAATGGTTCTCCTTACCCTCTTTCGGAGCATCATTATTATTATTATTATTGTTATTTAAAAATCTTTAACGGATTTTTATAATCTATACAATTTTACATAATCCTCCTTCAACCTACATATTTTCATATACTTTATATAGTTTTGTATAATTGTACATAATTCAAAGACGATATCTCCCCCCACAACTTTATTGATTTGCATTTTATAGTTTTCTTTCAAGGTTCTATATGCAGCCTGATGTTGGCTAAATATGTATAGCCGAAACATGTAGCTGTTTTTACATGTAAGATAAAGTTGTGTACAGACTGTAATCCTGCCTCTTGTCTTTAGATACGAAATGACATATTTAGACATATTTGTTAACTGCAATTGGGTTGACACACGGTGACAGTAGTACAGTACACATTTACACACAAACAATACACAGAACAACACGATTAAATGGGGAATAGTGCGGGCCGTGCCCCGTTTTTGCGAGTTATGCCCTGGCATTTGCCTCTTAACTGAGGAAAAAGCACGGAAAAACCTCAGTCAAGGTAGCCGAAGAGTGCCAGTTGGCACGATGAAAACAGAATATACAGAACAGAACGTACATGACAAGAAGAATACATAAACATAATCATAAAAATATGTAACTTACAAAATTAAACAAGAACATAAAAAGAATAAATATACTTAAATGAAACAATACAAAAACAGTAAATACAAGTATACATATTACCATTACAACCCCCTCCCCCCACACATACACACACCACATATTACAAAACAAGTTAAAACAACCACAGTACAAGATACACACCAAATAAAATAGTCACAATGCAATCACGTAACCTCAGTATAAGGTCACCCTAATTTGCATTGTACTTTTGTCCCCAAGAACTTCAACGAAACTCACTTCACTTCACCTCACTTAACTTCAAAACAAAATCACTTCACTTCGTATGATTTTCCATATACGAGTAAACAGCGACCCTTTCCATATACAGCATTCATCCTTTGATAATTGTAATGCAAGAGCAGAGTGTTCTCTGCGATTTGCGAATTCAATCTTTATACGTGATGTAGACTCAATTTAGTGTTTAAAGGCCGTGCCGTGGCTGGCGGTTACTCTGTAGCCTTTCACCACTGAGTCCCGGTATCAATCCCAAGTCAGGTCTTGTGACATTTATAGTAGACAGTGTAGCACTGGTATAGGGTTTTCTCCCAACACATCTGTTTTCATGTCCCCGTATCACTGCACCACTGCTCCATACTCGTCTTCATATACAAGATGATCTTACCTGAAGGATAAACGGAAGAAGCCTTGGACTCTAGAAAAAGCAAATGCTATTTTGGAATTTGGGGAGCTTTCGATACACAGGTATGTTCACTTTTTGGTCCTCCCGGGGGTAATGTGTGTTATGTGATAACGTACTTAAAATATGGGGTGTTGGAGACAACTTTTCTAGGATTAAAGCCACCGCGACACGAAACTGACTGCTCTCTGCTTCTAAGGATTAAAATTTGTACTTTAACCCACCGTGGTCCGCATATATCTCCGTACCGAAGGGTCTGTGAGTACAGTGAAGAATTTATCATTGCATCGTTACTTTGTGCGTTCAAGTCCGATGCCCAAAATTTTCGATATTATTCTCTTTTCTTTCGAATTTCACAGCCAGAAGTTTCCATGTAGTTCGTGATTTCAAATTTCAAATCTTAGTTTCTCGTATATTGTATGGGTTCAAATTACTGTGTCGATAGACTATGATACAGGCACTACCTTAAAAGTTTCCTCCCAGAAATTTACTTCAAGGTCTCCCGAATAAGTGTTTTCAAACTTTTTCTGTGGACAGAACGGTGAGATTGTAAAAATTTCATAACCGCTACGTTAAAATTAATATTAGGTTGTTTTAGCACATAGTTCCTTGTTATGCACTTGTCATACTGCGTAATGTTAGAGAAGGGATTTTCAAAACCAGGGTCGCAACCCAAACTGGACTTTGGAAATTTTCGTGTTATGTCATAAGCCTCCAACACAATCACATTTGCAGCTTTTTGTATATAAAAGTGTGACGGTCGTTCCTAAAAAGTAAGATTGGAAAGAGATGAGACATTGTTATTGAATTTTGAGCTAAGTATTTTCTTGGTATTATACTATACGTCTGCCGCAATCGCCTGGGTTGCTCAGTAGTTGCTGGTGCTTCTCTGTCGCAAGTCCATTGTGATTCACGATTTTGGGTCGTCGGAGGAAAAGTTTGACAATCGTCCTAATGGAGTATACACAGAGAATATGTCATGGCCTGTTTAAAAGCACTGATATGGCACACCAGCAGAAACACGGAGTAGAACATACACTTTGATTTTATTTCCTATTTTAATTCGGATACTACAGGCTGGAGAAAATTACAAAATTACCTGCTCGTCGCCACAGTAATTTCAACTAGTATTGCCGTTATGGCCTGTGTCTAGATGCTTTTGCGGCAACAGAATACACTGAAATCTTCTCATGGCTCATGGTCAAAGTCACGACAGGTTTGATGTTTGTGTGACCGTGGATCACTGATATAACAAAATAAATAGCCAACTAGATGCAACAATAATAATTTTATTAATAATTTCAATCAGCTCAACATGTTTCGGCCGATACTTTCTCCCATCCTCAGGAGCACTAGACTGTGTTTACAGCTTGTGGTATAATGCACCGACGATGCTGCCTGTTGGTGACCAGGAAGCGGTGGAGTTCCACCGCTTCCTGGTCACCAACAGGCACCACAAGCTGTAAACACAGTCTAGTGCTCCTGAGGATGGGCGAAAGTATCGGCCGAAACATGTTGAGCTGATTGAAATTATTAATAAAATTATTATTGTTGCATCTAGTTGGCTATTTATATTATTTTATCACGACAGGGTGTTTAAATCAGCCAACGTTTCTGATGCCAACCGTGCCTGCATCATGGGTTCGTTCCTTTAATCACTACTATTTTCTGTTTGTTATATTCTTTCTGATTTCGTTTCATTCCCAGCTTAATTTGTTTGTGCATTTTTTTCTGTGGCAGTTATTTGTTAAAGCTACTCGCTATACTCGTGCGGTCTTTAATGTCCTCTTTGATTCCTGAGCCGTATTACGAAGCAGCTATAGGCAAGATGAAGTTACGGAACGTTCTATGAAGCCATAATTTTTTAACTGGAGTTATCACACGTATACACTCCCCAATATCCAATCCTTTCACATGCAAATTACCTGGAAGTCAGCCCGGAACGGAAAGAATTGATAATGATAATAGAAAGGGGATGTAAAAGCATGGTATAGATTTTTACTTCAGTTTATATACCCCATAATTTCATTTGTAGCTTTCAAAGCACGTCTCATCCCAGAAGACTCTTAAGTAAATTGAAAGGTGGGCGGAGTGTAACTCCCATTACTCACTTCATTTCAATTTTAATTATTGTTCTCTTTTATGGTGCGATACGTGGTCTGTCTGGAGATTGAATCCGGCTATAGTGGGAGCCACGTATGTAGGCGCTGCCATCACAATAGAATTATATTAGTTCAAGTTCTGCTTGTACGAAACGTTTCCTTGGCTTTTACAAAGTAAACGATATGCTATTGGAATCCTTTGCTGTATCGGTGCTTTGTGGAATTCTGCTGGCCCTCATGCTTTTAGGATTAATAATTAAATAAAGTTAGGAAGTGTTCACAGCGTGTATCAGTTTTGACGGTTTCGGCCTGTTTTTGACCTTAGTATTTCCGCTGTTGCTATTATTTCTATGTAATTTCAGTACAGCCTAAAGGACGGTGTGTTTAGATCAATAGTTTCTCCGGCATTCCTCATTCTGCATTATTTATTGTCATTTTGAATGACAAGATGTACTTCTTGTACTTTTGTTGTAAATGGGACAGTCCGTAAACGTCTGTGTGTATGGAGTTAGTTGTTACACGTCACACATTGATTTGCTATTACTGTGTTGCAGGTAAGCGTGTAGCATGTGGCTCAGCATTCAACTCTGCGTCTGTGTTAGCCTGTCCCGCTGAAAAGAAGGAAGTCCGGCGACTGACTTCATATCATTAGTCGTGAGTCTTAGTTATAGTACTTTATGTGTTCTTTGACCATCGTACACATGAAGAACCTCGTACACGTATGGCCATAACCGTCCTTCTGTCCGATCGTCTCTGCAGCAGTTCGTATGTTTCAACTCGAAAAGAGCTGGACGGATTTTGATGAAATTTAGTGCAGTATTTTATAATTTTGAGGTTCTTTCATAACCACTTCGCATTTTACCACGGTCTATAGTAACAACGTTGCGGGACACGTGGGAGCGACACTAGTACGCCATGCGCCAACTTACGCAGCCATCAGACGATCAGTATTATTGTTCAGTATTACTGCCTTAAATTAATATTATGCAATACATTTCTCCCTAGACCAGTCACTATAAATATGCAATATTTTGTTCTGCTCTTGGGCGATTCTCGTGCGGTTTATGTGGCCATTGCTTTAACCGTGTGTTTAAAAAAAGGAAAAGAATGGCCCCTGGACCAAAGAAGTGTACATAAAGAGACACAATACACACGCGAAAATCTCACGAGAGACTTATGGGCGAGTGAGCCAAACGACTACAAATTTTTTTGCGGTTGCATGGTCCATTATTTGATAAGCCATGCGCGATTGTTACCCCTACAGTCACTAAAAGAAATACTAACATGTAAGAAACAGTCACTCCCAGTCAGCGTTTGTCCACCTACGCTGCGTGTGTTGACGCTAACAATATTCCTGACGACCTGAAATTCGCAAGTGCTGTATCTCCTGAGTCGAATGGAAGTGCTGTGCTAGAGACATGTCGACTGATGGCAGACAGACGGTTACGGAATGAATACTGAGCAGATCTGTCCACGAATTGTGCGATTTTTTTTAATTTTGCGTAATGTACTGTGCAACGCTTCAATATTAAAACTACAGGGCCAGTAATATTTTACGATAATTAATATTGCACAATATTATTGACCCTAACGGTCACATCTGTGGCAAACGTAAGCAGCTTGTTGACCATACTAGCACTCCAATTAGTAACAGTACTTACAGTAATGATAACCAAATAACCACAGAAAGAATTTCAGAAATTTCGTACGCTCAAGCATGAATTCAGAAGGCATATGGAAACTTGACTCTGTGGTACAGAATGTACCTTTCTATTTTTCTTATAATAGTCTGTTGTCGAACCATTCTTTGTGGTCAAACGCAACCAAAAAATCCTGCAGTTGAGTTGCTCTAAGCAAACATTTCCCTTATAGGCCGAACCACATGAATATGCCGCGATATGCGCGGTAAAAATGTGACTTGAGAGGCAGGAGGCGAGGAGAAAAAGCTACTAGCTATAGTAAAAACATAGCACACATTATTTACTCTGGACAGAGTCACTGCGAATTAGGGGCGTGCCTGCATAATATCTTGTATTTGAACAGGAAGCTTAACTGTTTGCGTACACGGAGGTAAGCACGTGGCCACTAGGTTCGCTGAGAGATCTTTCTGCTGTGTTCGTACTGAAATCACGGTTTTAGCATGTTATGTGTGGAACCCAACTTGCTCTGTGTTTAAAAACTGTTCCAATATTCCCTGTGCCTCTTTTGAATCAGCGAAGTCACAGTATGTGCAGTGAGTAACACAGTACTGTCCTCAGAGAATCGCTGCCACGTTGGCATGGAAGGTGAAGAGTTTCCCATCTATTTTCAGTGCTAGGTAATAACAGCATCATTGCTTAGAGTAGACTGGCTATGTAACAATATAGTCATGGAATAGTGGGTCAGGTGGAGCAGTGGGCACTTTAATTTTCGTGTTCTGCATCGCGGCAGATTTATTGGGTGGCCGTTTTAGGCCCTTACACCGTTGACTACGTGACTGAGTATTTCAACCCCCCCAGTGGGGCTATTTAAACGCACTGGTAATTAATTAAAGGACAACTTCTAGCAACTGTGTGTTTTTTTAGTGTAACAGCCTATACCAGGGCTTTCGGGAAAAAAAACGGCCAGCCTTACGCTTTTAATTCGGCCTGCGAATAAATTTTACCGGCGCTGTCCAGACTTCATGACCTCTGAGTTGGGTCATCCGGTCCATAGTCCTTTTTGTCAAATAGCCAATAAAAATCTTCTGTATACATGTGCTGTAGCATATAACCACATCAACTGTTATTATTATTGTTATTGTTATTGTTATTGTTAGAATGTCTGAGTTAGTATCGCTGCTGTAATTTTGAAAGCTTCCACTGGGCCAGACATTGAATGAGTAACTTGTTTAGCTTCAGAACCCACATGCATGTTGAGATGAAGATATGAATTGCTGTCTTTACCGGGAAATGAAATCTGTGCGTCAGGAAGACGGGACGGCATAAAGGGCGGAAAATATGACCAGAGGAAGGAATATGTCGTCTATTTTGCCCGCTCCCGTTTTTCTGCCCCCCCCCCTCTTCCGCAGGGCCTTTTAATGTTGGGACGTAATTTCTTTGAAATATAGGGTTCTGTTTGCCGTTGAGCCACGACTGCCAAGTGCTTGCCCTACGCCGTCATTACGGTGAGTTTTTGTTACGAGCTTTGTGTCAGTAAGTCGTTTTGACATCAGCTGCCACTTAGTTGCCTGAGCGTGACCATAGACACGGTCTGTTGTCACTTTCTTTCTTTCCCCCATTGTCAGAAAAGACAGTATTTACAGTCCGTTAGCAAGGCGGATCAGCTGAGCTTTAAGCACGCAGCGTCTGAACGTTTGTCAGTCCACTTTCGTCTGTCTGTGTAGGAAACGCTAGTGTTCTGACGCAGTGCAGTACGATGCCTTAAGTCCTAATTCTCTTATTGGGAATAGATTTGTGTGTGTGATGAATCACGATACGTGTAGAACTTGTGCTAACATTCACAGATTGCAGAAAGATACATGCATGTAAAATATCGGTTCCACTGCACACATAAAGGCCCCACTACCTTTTTCCTTAGGTATGGCCTATATTAATACAATTTGGGATATCCATTTTCGTTTACGCTGCAGATATGTTACATCTGAAATCAACTGCTTGTCTCCGACTGGATTAAATTACTGTTATACGATGTGCTAGTAAGAAAATCGGCTGGAATTGAAGCAACCGCAGTGAGACCATGAAATCGAGTTTGGGTGAGATAAAAAGAAAATTGATTGACCTCGTACCAGACCCTTTTGGACTAGTCAGTGTGTGACCCAGCAGTCTGTATTTCCAATTATGTCATCAGGAGACTCTGAATTGGGAAGGTAGACATGATTTCATTTTCTACTTTCTGTCTGCTCACTCTTTTTTTTTTTTTTGTGGTAATTTTAATGAAAAATTTGTGGTTGCTTCTGAGGGGGACTGCATTGTGTGTTGTTTTAGATAATTTTTTTGGTTTGTTTTTTAAGACTTTAATGAGACAGAAAAGAATCGGTAAAGAAAACGTTCAAC
>Ga0123354_10003917_pt1 | contig 20809 bp, 19 predicted proteins | sample TergutLab28metaG_2_FD_97872 | JGI IMG/M metagenome (GOLD analysis project Ga0123354, IMG submission 97872) | Labiotermes labralis P4 segment gut microbial communities from Petit-Saut dam, French Guiana - Lab288 P4 | ecosystem: Host-associated > Arthropoda: Insects > Digestive system > Gut ...
AGGCGTAGATGGGTGGATAATATTAGGATGGATCTCCAGGAGGTGGGATGTGGGTATATGGACTGGATTGGGCTGGCCCAGGATAGAGATAGGTGGCGGACGCTTGTGAGTGCAGTAATGAACCTTTGGGTTCCATGAAATGCAGGGAATTTCTTGACTAGCTGCAAACCAGTTAGCTTCTCAAGAAGGACTCTGCACCATGGAGTAAGTAATTAAGACTTCTACTTGGAGTTCTAGATCATACACCAACCATAATTCTGTTGATTTTCTTTCATAAAGTAAATATCTTTATACTGTTGGATGAATTGCGTCAAAAAATCTTTCCACACTTTATTATAGGGTGAAAATATGCAAAATCAGTTGATTTGAGAGTGTTAATGTTGCTGATATGGAACATTGACCTAACAACATAACATGCTTGACTTCACCTAGGAATCACTTGCGCAATAAAATTCTTCCATTTTTAAGCAGTTATCAGTCTGTAAACAAGAAAGTTTATATGTACCGTTTCATCTATGTGTTTCTTTGTTGCCAATATTTAATATACAGTTAGGTGAATTATTATAAGTGTTATTATATTTTATAAAGATTTAGGACCAACTTATTAACAGCAAACCAATCATACCAAAGAGAACTAAGTTTGACATTGTACAGAAATCTCCAAAATTTCTGTTAGAAATTATGACACTCACATCAACAAACAGTATGAGTTCTGATAAGAAATTTGTTCCATCGGGAAGGTCATATATATATATATATATATATATATATATATTTTTTTTTTTTTTAAAACAATAAAGAACATAGAATAGACCCTTGGGAAACTCCACGTTCCAGTATACCCCAGTCAGACAAAAAATTTGGAGTTGCTTTAGGTGAGTGTATTCAAGCTTTCTGTGTTCTGTTAAATAGGACCGGAACCAATCTGCATTTGTCTGTCCAGCAAGATGGAACAACTCAGCTCCACTGGATGAATTTTCACTAAATTTAATATTTCAGGATATTTAAAAAATCTGTTGGAGGAAATTCAGATTTCATAAAATTCTTATAAGAATAACATACTTGACATGAAGATATACATTTATATATCCCTCAGTTCTTCTTAGAGTGAGAAATGTTTCAGTTGTAGAGAAAACCAAACCCATTTTATGTTCAGTAATTCTTTTTTTTTTTTTTTAATCGTAGTGTTTATGGGGTAATATGGAAAAAATGGCAGAGTCAGATAGGTCCCAGATGCCTATATAAAATGGCGCAGAAGAGGTGCAAGAATATAGACACACACTCATAATGTTTCATACTTATTGTTTTTACTTCACAACAGTGGTTACATGAATGCACCTCAATGTTACATTCATACGTACACTGCCTGTCTTGTTAAAAAGTGCTTAATGTGAGTAATTTGACTAGCAGCTACTCCAATTTTTTAGATTTGACTGAATTTATAATTTGTTTAGTTCCTTTATCATATATGTGTTGCTTGTACTTGATGTCTGTCATTAAATTGTTTATGATACAAATATTGGTTCTCATATATTAAAACACATTAGTTACAACAGTGGGTAGTTTTAGTATGTTGGGAGTCTTTGCTACACAATGAAGTATGTCTTTCTGTGTGTTACATATTAATTATCTCATTACATGTTTCAAGGATGTTTTTGTACATCTGTGTGTGAAGCAGAGCTGGATTTATGAATAAGCTTGACCATCTACTGGATGGGGCATCACAAAAAATGCATTTGTAAATAATGAAAGTTACAATACAAAATAGTGATGATTATTGTTATTATTATTGACTGTTGCTGGTTTATGTATATTTTTATTTATCTTAAACACTACTACTGCTATACACAGTAGAGTAGAGATAGAGGAGTTGCCTCTTAAATGTTACAGCTTAGGACCCACAGCATCCTTAATTCTGGCCCTGGTGTGAAGGTACTTACAATACATTGTAGATCCTAGTGTGTTGATATCCTATTTTGAATGTGACCGTATTGTTTTCTGGATGTTAATATATGTACAATTTTTGTTTTAATGCATACCCCAACTTGCTGTGTTTTCCTTCCTTTTCATCACTTTTTTTATATGAGCAGCTATGCAGAATTATGAAATAATTTAGTATATGTATGTATACTTACTTACTTACTTACTTACTTACTTACTTACTTACTTACTTACTCCATGGAGCAGAGTCCTTGACAAGCTAACAGGTTCTAAGCTAGTCAAGAAATTCCCTGTGTTGTATGGAACCCAAAGGTTCATTACCGTAATTGAAAGTGTCTGCCACCAGTCTATCCTGAGCCAGATCAATCCAGCCCATACCCCTCCATCCCATTTCCTGAAGATCCATCTTAATATTATCCTCCTGTCTATGCCTGGCTCTTCAAAGTGGCCTCTTTCCCTCTGATTTCCCCACCAGAACCCTGTATACACCTTGCTTTCCCCCATACCTACCACATGCCCTGCACATTCCATTCTTCTTGATTTGATCATCTGAATAATATTTGGTGAGGAGTACGGATCATTAAGTTCCTCATTTTGTAGTTTTCTCCTCTTACCTCATCCCTCTTAGGCCCAGATGTTCTCTTCAGCACCCTGTTTGCAAACACTCAGAATATGTTCCTACCTCAATGTGATTGACCAAGTTTCACACCCATACAAAACAACAGGCAAAATTATAGTTCTGTATATATGAATATTTATATTTTCAGATAGCAAAGTGGAAGGTAAACGATTCTGCAGTGAATGATAGCAACCATTCCTGGACTTCAATCTGCTCCTAATTTTCTTCCCTAATAGAATTTTTATTCATTATATAAACCGTGTTGTGGTGACTTTGGTCCAGGATAGCATAGTCGGTATAGCGACTCATTACATGCTGGACGTTCCGGGTATCAAATCCCATACATAATGTGTAATTATCAGTGGAGATGAACCATAGAGAAAATATGTCGAATATCATTGGCAGTCAGTATTAGTTTATAAGATACGTGTCAGATTTTCGGATTGTAATTAATTGTGCACATGACTTAAAAGTGTGTTTCAGACATTGGAAAGCAATTGCGATTGAAATACTGGATTCTCGTTGAAGACCATATTTTTTTATACAAAAGCATAAGGAATGAGATATGAATAGGATTGTGAATAGCAGAAGAATCATTTTACACATAAAGTAGCCTTCTGAAAAACACCAGAATGAGAAGAGCTAGTGGAAGTGGCCGCTATTACAAACCACTTCCACAGTATGGCAGTGCAGAAACATTGGAAGAAGAGAACGATGCCATGACTGATGACCTAAAAGACAGTGTGGTTGCTGAAATCACTGTCATTAGATATTAGTGATGAAGTGAAATATCAAGACAGATTATTGCTTGAAATGGATGATGACTTTGAGAAGACTGGTGATTTCCTGGGTAATACTATGAACAGAGTGCTAAGAATTGGAAAAGGCAGGTATAATTATTATACACATTACCTTTCCATATTCTCAATTATTTTTTTGTACTGTATCTTGTTATTAAATTTAGTTAGTTTGATGAAAGTATGGAAAGTGGAATTGAAGTAATATAAGATCTGGAGTTGTAATAAATAAATTTACCTATTCCTTCATAGTTACTTATGATTGTGCTGTATACAGTGAATTCTAGAGTTACAGCATATTTACAACATTTTAAATAAACAGTGTTATAACAAAGTAAAACTTCCACAAATGTCATGAAGTTATGATGGAAGACAAAGTGTTTTGTGTTCATAGTATATTGTATCTTTTGTGTAAAGTGAAAGTGGAAACAAAGTTGATATTTTAATTTAAAAAAAAAAAGTCACGATGGGGCAAGATTTTCCACACCTGTCCAGACCAGCCCTGGAGCTCACCCAGCCTCTTATACAATGGGTACCGGATCTTTCCCAGGGTTAAAGTGACCGGAGCATGGCGTTCATCACCCACCCCATCTAGCGCCGAGGTTAAAGAAAGAGTAGTGCTATACCTCTACTCCTCCTCTGGGCCTTCGTATCCTGTTCTAGGGTGAGCTTTACCTTTATGTTGTGGTGACTGTACAGTTTTATTGCTTCATTGCAAATAAGGTACCTTTTATGATGTGTTGTTCTTTATAAATAACAACAACAATAATGCATTAGATTCAGGAATTACATGTGTTTCTTGGAACTACAAACCAATTAACATCAGGTAATCTCAGTGGTAATCTTTTGTACATTTACCACTTTAATTATCTTTATTTGCATTAGTCTTATTTTGCTAACCATTTATTTTTTACTTTGTCTAAGAAACTGCCATTTTTATAACATATGCTGTATATGTTCAGCTTAATAATTTCCTATGGGCCACATCTTCGTTTATGTTGACCCTTATTGTGTAGCTTATGATTGTCCAGTGGTTATTGTAAGTCTATGTCAGAACATGTGCAGGCGTATTGGTAAGAAGTGTATTCAGTGTAAACTTTTTTCATAATAGGGAAGGTAGATGTACTTGTTGATGCAGTTTCTTTGATGTGCTGGATCCTGTCAATCTTTTGTTACTGATTTCTGTTTAATGACATATCTGGGGTGTAGATGAAATTAATAAACACCTTACATGACTGTTTTTTTATGCTCGTGTGTATTGTGTTGTGGATTGTGTTCATTGTTTTCATCAGGTTTTAACTAGAACTGAAATATGGTGGAAATCACATAAGAGAGTTCCAGTTATGAACATTTTCCATGTAAGACATTAGGTTAGTTAACTGAATTTTTACCCATCAATAATAGGCCTAATTTGTTGAATTTTTCCAAAGAACCTTGCAAGGGTTGACAACATTTAATGAACCCCAAACATGAAATCTTATGAAAATGTCGTGAGCAGTTTTGGAGTTGTTACACATGACCAGATGACCGCAATGAAGAATTCTTAATTGTGTAAATTTTTTAAATAGCTTGGTAAATTATTATGTCAATTTTTCCCCCATGTTTTTACACTTTTTTTAATTATCAGTTACACAAAACTGAGATTGAAGAGCTGAGTTCTGTATGTTCAGTTGTGTTGAGTACATAGTGTTATTAAAAATACATAATGGGATTATATGTAATGCTTTAAACAATTCCCCGCAGGCAGTAACTCTCTGTATATTAGTAATTATTCTCGCCACTTTCCTTTGTAGTTTGATTTTTCTTTTACTTTACCATCATAACCCACCCCCAAAAAGAAGTATACCATACCTTAAATGCAGGTGGAAGTACACTTGTTATACCTTCAAGGCGCTCATGGAGGCTCCTTCTGGGGACTGGCGGTGGCCAACCGCCTCGCTCCAGGCGGTCAGCCACAAACTTCGTAGAAGCCCAGTACATCCGGGGTCGGGTCCAATATGGGAAATCGACAGAGTAAGGGGCACCCACCGGGCCCAAGCAAGCGACAGCGGTCGGATGGGGGCACTCCCGAGGGGGGGGGGAGGCTAAGAGACCCAAACAGGGTTGGCAACGTAGTTATGTCAGCGTTGCTCGGGAGGGCCTTCAGGTGGCGGTTGTATGCAAGACCTATCTGGAGTGTCAGATCTCCAAAGAAAACTTTACAGATATGCAGCGGGCGACCGGCCAGCTTGTGGATGAGCTCCCTGAAGAGGAGTTAACCCCCAGGCTGGTTGATTTCTATTGGGCTAAAGGGACGTCTATTATGGTCTGCCACGATGAAATGAAGGATTGGTTGGCTGCCAGGGTACCTACCCTGATGGCCTGGGAGGGCTCCAGGCTCAAGATAGTAGGCCTGGATGCACTTCCCACCTACAAGAGAGTGGTGGTCTGGTTTCCGGGCCCTGCGGAGGATGCAGAGCGGTACTTGTTGCGGCTTCGCAGGCTGAACCAGGGTCTCGACACTAGGCACTGGAGAGTGTATGAGCGCAGGGAGGAGTCGAATGGGGTCCGCCTGGTGCTCGGCATCGATGCAGCCTCTGTCACCATGTTGGAGAGGTTCGGTTGGAGGCCTTCAGTGGTATGGGGCAGGCCACATTCTCCCTTCTGGGTGCTAAGCCAGAGGGGAAGAAATAAGAAGAAAAGGAAAAGAGGAGGAGGAGGAAGCCTAACGGGTTATGGTGAGTACCATCTGTTTCATTCAGGTCAACCTGCAACATAGCATTGCTGCTTCTGGAATTCTTGCCAGAACAGTAGGCGTTAAAGAAATAGACACGGCACTGGTGCAGGAACCGCGGTATCGCAAGGATTGTATCAGGGGCTTCAATATTCCTGGATATACCCTTTACTCTGTGAGAGGGAAGGAAAGACCTAGAGCCTGTATCCTTGCGAGGAACATGAACGCATGGGTGCTGCCGGGATTCTCTTGTGGGGACCTTGTAGCAATCCTAGTAAAGTATACTGAGGATGGGGCAGAAAGGCGGTTAGTCGTTTGCTCTGCTTATCTGCCATGTGATTCCGAGGATCCTCCCCCCGTCAAGGGAGTTGGAGGAACTCGTGTATTACTGCGAGAACGGGGATCTCTACTTAATTGTGGGGTGCGACTCCATTGCACATCATACTCCGTGGGGTAGCACCAACTGCAATGGTAGAGGGGAGTCCCTACTAGAGTTTCTCAATTCTTCGAATTTACAGATTCTTAATCGGGACAATGAGTCCACCTTTTGCAGTGCTTCCAGACAAGAGGTGATTGAGATTACCCTGGGGTCTTATGGACTTAGAAAGCATCACTGGTTGGGAGGTTTCTCGGGAGCCCTTCCTATCGGATCACAGGCATTCTGTTCACTCTACGGGGCTCCGTACCAGTAGCCCTGATGAGGAACCCTAGGGGCACCAATTGGGGCGCCTTTCGAGAGGGCCTGAGGGATAAGCTGGAGAGGGGACACGAGATGAACATGAAAGACGAAGCTGGATTAGGGTTTTCTGTTCATTGGATTCAGCAGGCCCTTATTACCGCTTATGAGGACAACTGTCCTCTCAGACCTGCTAAGAAAGGGAGAAAATCTCTGAAGTGGACATCGGAATTGGAGTCCCTCAGAAGAGAAGTCAGACGGCTGCCGGGCTGACAACAAATCATCTAGTTGGGAACTATAGAGAGGCTCAACGGAGTTACAGGAAGGAGGTACCAAAGGCTTACAAAGAGACTTGGAGGACTTTCTGTAGCTCCGTTAACTTACTTAGGTCGGCTAGGTTACACGGGGCTCTAACTAGGGACACTAAAACTAGGCTGGGAACCTTGGCGGCTCCTACGGGAGATCGTACTCAATCCGAGGGGGAAACTTTGGATCTCTTGCTTGCTACTCACTTCCCCAACTCAACTGTTGTGGAGGGGGGGTGCGATACCAGCAGCTGCCTGCCGCGCCACACGTGTGAACTGGCGGGTGGCTGCAAGGATTATTGCATACCGCAGGGTGGGGTGGGCGATTGAGTCATTTGCCCCATATAAAAGTCCGGGTATGGACGGGATATTCCCGGCCCTTTTGCAAGAGGTTCGGGGGTCCTCATTCCATACCTGGTCAGGATCTTTCATGCCTGCCTGGCGACTGGCTACGTTCCAGCTTTGTGGCGCCAGGTCAAGGTAGTGTTTATACCTAAGCCCGGTAGGAGTTCCTACTGTGGACTTTGGGACTTTAGACCCATCAGTCTCACATCGTTCTCGTTGAAGACCATGGAGAGGCTGGTGGACACATTTCTAAGGGATAAAATTTTGGCGCTCCAGCCACTTCACCCCAACTAAACATGCATGCCAGGCTGGGAAGTCAGTGGAAACGGCCCTTCATCAGCTCGTGGTACAGGTTAAGAAGGCCCTCGATCAGCAGGAGATTGCATTAGGCGTCTTTTTAGATACAGAGGGGGCGTTTGACACCTCTTATGACTCCATTTGCTCAGCATTAGCCAGACATGGGGTAGATCACACCATCGTACGATAGATTTGAGCCACCCTGGAGGGTCGGCTGGCCACGGCGACTTTCGGGGGTTTATCCAGGAGCGTCGCGGTGTCCAGGGGCTGCCCGCAGGGAGGGGTTCTATAACCCCTCTTATAGTGCCTTGTTGTAAATGAATTGCTAACAAGGCTCAATGAGGGAAGTGCTTATGCACAGGGATATGCGTATGACATCTGTCTTCTAGCGGTGGGAAAATTCCCTAACACCATACCAGGGCTCATACAGTGGGCCCTACATACCGTTGAATCGTGGTGTGGCGAGCTTGGTCTGTCGGTTAATCCCGAAAAGGCCGGGCTGGTTGCATTCACCAGAGAGAGAAAACCCCCAGGGTTCTTTGAGCCTGGTTTGCTTGGGAAGACCCTGCATTGCTCCATGTCGTTCAAGTATCTGGGAGTGATCCTGGATTCACATCTGACCTTGAAGGAACACTTGAATGTTAAGGTGAAGAAGGCTCGATGTGGGCCTGCAGGAGGGCCTGTGGTGCGACGTGGGCCCTGAAACCCAGGGTGGTTCATTGGCTCTACGTCGCTATCATCAGGCCGTCCGTCACTTTTACATCCTTGGTATGGTGGCCTGGCTGTCAGACGGCCAGTGCCAAGAGGAAACTAAGCAGGGTTCAAAGATTCGCCTGCTTAGGGATAACAGGAGCTATGCGCACCACTCCCACCAGTGCTGTGGTAGCACTTATCTGTCTCCCCCCACTGGAGCTGGTGGTTCGGAGTGAGGCGAGGTCAGCTGAGCATCGACTCTGGAGTCTGGAATGTTGGTCTTACCTACATCCCAATAGAGGACGCAGCAGTATTTTGATCCGGCTTCAACAGTCGGGTCCCATTTTTAACATGGTTGATGTTATGAGGCCAGCATACAATTTTGAACCTCTATATAGGGTTACCATGCTGACGAGGGAAGATCTGACTAAAGCAACTGGCGCTCCTCCTATAGTCAAATGGCTCCTCTGGTTTACAGATGGGTCCAAGATGAAGGAGGGGACTGGGGCTGGATTCTCTGGGCAATCGGTAGGACGAAGGCCCAGCTTTTCCCTAGGCAGATATGCAACAGTGTTTCAGGCGGAGATATACGCTATCTTAGCCTGCGCCTATGAGACTCAATCTCAGAATAGACCGGAGAATTACGTGAGTATCTGCCCCGATAGCCTAGCGGCCTTGAAAGCTCTTAAGGCCGTCAGAACGTCTCCTCTGGTTCACCAGTGCCAAAAGGCGATGAACGACATCTCTGCCCGGCATGCAGTGGTCCAATATTGGGTCCCCGGACATGCTGGAATACGAGGTAATGAAATCGCCGATGGGCTCGCAATGGGTGGCTCTGCTCTGAGGTTTCTTGGACCCGAGCCGGCCCTGGGTGTTTCTAGGCGTGACTTACAAAAGAGGCTCGGTCGCTGGTTGGTCAACCAGCATGGGGCTCAATGGCGTGGTCTTGGTGATACCCAAAGACAGGCTCGAGAATTTATCTCGGGACCCAGTCTGGTTACCAGGGCTAAATTTTTTACCTTTAATATGACTCAATCCGGGGCTGCAACTGGCCTTCTTATGGGTCATAACACCCTGAGGAGACATATTTACTTACTAGGGCTGCTTGACAGTCCCTTGTACAGGAAAAGTGCGGGGTGAGAGAGGAAACCTCAGCCCATGTTCTTTGTGAGTACGAGGCTTTGGCCTCTCTCAGACATGCATATCTGGGCTCCTTTCTCTTGGAGCCAGAGGATATTAAGAGTTTAGGCTTGGGGGCCATCTGGAACTTTAGTAAGGTTACAGGGCTCCCATGATTCAATATGGAGCACAAAGGTCCTGTTAAATCAAGGCTTCGTTGCACTGGGGCTGAGAGGCCCCGAACCCAAATGCAAATCAATCAATCAATACCTTCAAGGCATTGCGTTACATAATGTTTACTCAATTTAGAGCATTGTTTTTGCATTAGAATAAAGTTTGTGTTGAAAATTGTGGCAGTAAAATTTATTCACAATGAAAAATACTTATGTAATTGATGAACATGTCATAAACATGGTTCTTACCCAAATCCACGATTATGAAGGTATTATTGTGGATGGAAGCTTTTCATTGTCCTGTTCCATAGCCCTCTTTGCAGTGCTGTCTTGTTACTCTTCACATGTTTAAACTGAAAACATTCAGTCTTACTTCTTGACACCTAATATATATTTGTTGTATTCCCTTTGGATTCTTCACCATTTGACCTCTTCCATAGATAAGTGAACCTGTTGGATTGAAGAGAGCATCTTTCTTGTCCTTTCACTTCTCAGAGCCATGGTTGGAGAGTTTGTGTTTTTTCATTATGTCGTCAACGTGGATGCTTGGTCATTGGCTTCATTATCCTTTTCCTCTCCCTTATCTCCCCCAATGTCCTGTTCATTACCTTCTTTCAGTATGAGTGTCAGTCTGTAATTCAGGGTGGAACTGGAACTTCTTGAAATTATAGTTTGAACCAGGGATGGCCCTGTTACCACACTTCTTGCCTTGTGCTGTGGCCAAGGAGTTATTTGCAACTATAACTCCATGCACATAGTTTGTATTCCTTTCATTTATTAGGTAATGGTGTTTTCAGTATGTGTTTGTGTGTGAAATGTGGATATTGGTAGTTTGACAGATCACCTGAAAATGCAGGTTATATTGTTTATGCATAATTATGTATAATAAATTATTTGTTCCTTTGACCCCCCTCTAATATTACATGTGCACTTATCCCTAACACACATTTCCACAATTTCCTAGTATTGTTTAATTCATATGTTTGTGGGGAAGTTAGATTTTGAGAGAAGGTGAGGGAATTTTTTTTTTAAGTCACTGTATGGGATTATGTATTTCATGGCAAAAGCAGCATTCCTCTTTTCTGCAGCAAATTGGATTTATATTTAAGGAAGCAGCTAATAAATTGCTACAACTGGAGCATAGCTTGGTATGGTGCTGAAACTTGGACACCAGAAAGTAGATCAGAAATATTGGGAAGTTCTGAAATGTAGTACTGGAGAAGATGAGTTGGACTGATCATGTGAAAAATGAAGTATCGCATAGAGTGAAGGAGGAAAGGTATATCCTGTGTGCAATACAAAGCAGGCAGACCAACTGGACTGGACACATCTTGCATAGGAACTGCCCTGTAAAATAAGTTATTGAAGGAAAGATAGGATGAGGAATAGAAGTGATGGGAAGACAAAAAAGATGTAAGCAGCTACTGGATGATCTTAAGGAAATGGGAGGATACTGGAAGTTGCAAGAGGAAGCACCAGGTCACATGTTGGAGAACTCTTGTAAGGCAGACTGTGGAATAATGATGACTTTTATGATCAACAGATAGTATCACACTGCAGTAGATGCTGCCATAAAGCACTTTAAGTGCCTTTCTCTTAACTATTGTAGAAGTTATCCATGAAGAGTCAATATAGAGTACTTTCTGTCTATTACTATTTTAACATTATAAATTGTACACTTTACATTCACAGCTTGCCCCCTTCTACCCAGAATGGCAAGTTACCTTGTGTGGTATCATACCATTGGGTTCAGTCACAAAGTTTTTATGTACTGCCTGAAGTAGTATGGTTTTATGAAGATTTAAGTTGTCTGGGATATGATAGCATGTAGATTAGTACATGGTATATGCAGTTGTCATGAAGCACATTGTGTACAATGAGAATAACCAGGACAGTCACAGTTTGTTGATTCCAAGCACAGAAATTTGGAATTTTCTTTTCATTACCATGTTGGACCTGCCCAGTGGGTACCTGAGGGAAAGGAATTTGTTGTATCCCCAATCTTTGCTAAGCAGTAGTTGTGGGTTTTTTGTGGTTGAAAACTTCAGTCAGCTGAGTATGAAACTTTATTTCTGATTGAATTACAGTGCTGAGAATGATAATAGGTGATTGCATGGCTCCATCTGGGACAGACACAAGTCTGTCTTCCTCAAAGGATGTCCAGAGAATGTGCACAGAGGGAGTCTCTTATTACACATATGTTCAAGTTTAGTTACACTGGTAAAGGCCAGTGAGCTGGCATGCTGAATGCATGCAAAGTTTGAAGTCTCACTCCGTCCATAATTCGCCCTGAATCCCTAACAGATTCCATTAGCTCTTCATTTGATCATCCGAATCATGTTTCATAAGGAGTACAATCATAAAGCTCCACATTGTGTAGTCTTCTCCACTTCCCTGTTACCGTGTCCCTCTTATGCCCTAATATCTTCCTCAATACCTATTCTTGGACACCCTCAACCTGTATTCCTCCCTCAATGTAAAGGACCAAGTTCCACACCCATACAAGACAACCGGCAAAATTCTAGTTCATATAAGGGTATTGGTGAACTTGTTGTAATCCACCTGCTTTTCATTTTCTTTTCTTTTAAGTGGTTTTGTAGTGTTGTGTGTGTGTGTCCCCCCCCCACAAGCTGCTGATCTTCCCTCCAGCTTTGTGTTAAAGGTCGTGGGAAAACTTAAAGGTGGGCCTGGGTAAGTTTGGGTTGAGGAAACAAAAATAAAGATAATCAAGAAACCACAAATGAAATAAACAATTTGCACATTTAAATAGATGTTTATTGTAAAATTAATATTACAAAAATAAAAGTGCCACATACTTAAAAATGTCAATTTGAAGGCAGTGAAGTCCCAACAGTAGCCTGCTCTGTCCACTCTTGTAAAAATGTTCAACAATCTCCCAGTGTTCTTGAAACTTACATACAATTTCCTGACCGAAACTGGAAACAATTATGGTATAGCTCTGGCACCATTTAAAACTGTATAATCACACAGATTTATCACTGTAAGCATGATCTTGAAATAACTGGTTTCAGTTAATTCTTCAGTGATGCTGTGGTTGAAATTCCAAATACTGCCCAGGACGCAGGAGTTTTAAATTCAAATTGGCCAAAATTTTGCTCATGCACTATGATGCACAGAGGCTTGTGATGTGAGGAATTAAGGTCACTTCTTGTTTCATATAATGCAGTATTTTGCTATGGCATATTGTCCACAAATAAGAGATTAACAATATTAGAATTTTTCTTAAAGAGCGGAAGAATGTGTTCAGATTTTGTTCAGCTATTGTTTGAAGAATGCAGAGCAGTTTATCTGTTACACTACAGATGTGGCGACTGGTGATGGGACAGGGTTGATACATGTCCAAGCTGCAAATGGAATATCATACATTTACATATAAATGATATTAATGGCAAACTAAACAACTCTTTAGTTGCTGTATGGAGTTTTGTTAGTGAACAAATTGGCAAAGCGGTGATTTCCAGCAGGGTTTACCTGCACTGCTATCTCCAGAACAGTTGTGGCTATAGTCAGCCTCCTGTTCAAATACCAGACTACTTTCACTATGGGTAAGGGTGGCGAAGTTCTTTCTCTTAGAATGTAATGTCAAGAAAGGAAAATTATTATTTTTTTTAATTCAAGGGTAATTAGATGTGATCAATCAAAACAATTAAATAAAAAATAAATAATACTCCTTTCTTAACACTGTTCCTTCTTAGGACATAATATCTAATAGTTTGAGTCTGTACAGCACTAATATATTAACAAGACCGTTTAATTTAGGTCTATAGGACTCTGACAATGGTATACACCCTACTGAAGTGCTCTTCCTTCTTCGGACTTTGTTCATTATGGAACTTTCAGTGTAATATAATACGTTTCAGAAGCTGAATATGCTGTCATCTTCAAGTAAATCACTTGATCTGTTGGATCTCTTAGATACGGCTGTTCAAAGCCACTGGCTTCCCTTTACCTGAAGACAATAGCAGAGTTGGCTTCCAAAACACAGTACTTTATTGAAAGTTAGACAATGGACAAAGTCCAAAGCAAGATCACTTAAGTAATGAGATTATGTTTAGACACAGAGGTCCATGTGTTTTATTGAGAGATGAAAATTGTACAGTGGTGGAAGATACCTAATTATGAGGCCATGCCTAAAGGATGACCAAATGGTGAAGTTGACAAGCAAGTGGTGCTCCTGTATGCTACTCTCTTTTGATGAAGTTTGGTGTTTAACAGTCAGTACTAAATTTACTGACCAACATGAATTTTGATCACAGATCAAACAAGAAGCCATTTTGCTATATGAAGACCCATATATTGACTAGCAATAAAATAAGAAAATACACCAGGCAGTATATTCATTATTTCATGCATTATTGATGATTTTCTTTTTACAGCTTTCTGTGTGCATAGAATAAACAGTTTGTTTAAAATGAGGTCTGTGTGTCTTATTGCATATGTAATGCACGACAGCACACAGTTTTAGACATAATAAAATTGCTGCTGCGAGGTAATACATAAGACTTCACTCTGCAACAAAGGGTTATGTTGGACTGAGAAACAATCAGAAAAGGAGCATGAATGAATTGACATTTATGGATTAAAGGCAGCCAGGTTGGCCTAGTCACTACAGCGACTCACTATGGACTGGACGGTCTGGGTTTCGAAACGTGGTGGTGGCAAGATTTTACATAACTCTCCAGGGTGGCCCCGAAGCCAACCCAGCCTTCTGTAGAAAGGGTACCACATCTCTTTCCCAGGGGATAAAGCAACCAGGGCGTGGTGTAGGCCACCCACTCCAAACTAGCACTGAGATTAAAGAAAGAGTGGAGCTATACTCCTACCCCCATATGTGCCTGCAAGACATATCATATCATAGGGTGAATTTACCTTTTTATTCATGGATGAAAGGCATTTCAGAAGTTTCCTGCATGACAGCTGCCAGCAAGTAACATTTTTCTTTTCTGTGAGGGAAATTACCTTAAGCATGTTGCTACCTACTATGTGTAATATATAACATATGTAATTAGCATGTTACTGGGAACAATGTCAAAATCTCAGGCAGTATGTCAGTTATATAAAACTTGGATTTTGGGTGAATGCCACCAAAATTATGCAGAGAAACACAGCACTGTCGCTGCGCTGTTGTCCCAGTAAGTGTAGAGATTAGTGTGCAAAGCACAGACATATAGTATTTTGTGTACAGATTCTACCAGCAAGTTTTCACGTCATGTAAAGTACCTACAGAGGCAAAAGATCTGTGCATAGAATATTTCATGAGGTTTAACTGGCACATTGCCCATATATGTGTCAACTGTCTTTCATCTGTTACATGTACTGGAAAATGGTGTGAGAGAGAGACATCTTGATGCCATTTTGATAGTAAATAAATGATGCAAAGAGTTTGATCTGGCACTGAAGCAGCAGACAGCCCAAAACAGGAAGCATAATCAGTATGCCCTGAAAACTGTGCGAATTATGTTCTTCACTTATCAGTAGGTCAGTGCTTGACCTCTTCTTTTACATCTTACTACTCATCTGAACAGACCATTTTGCAATACAGGTTGATATGCAATGAACCCTTTGTCAGAAACAACCAAAACTTCCCATCTGCAGAATACGTTTCGTCCAGGATAATGCAGCACTCCACCACACTGTATGGGCAAAGTCTGCTTCAAATAAGAGAATAAGAAGTGCCAGAAAATCTTCATTCTTCCTTATTCTTGTACCTAGACTTGTGTGAGTTCTTTTATTCTTACTCCTCAGCCGACAGTACTAATATAGACAGAAGAGTTTTAATCTGTAGATGGCATTCCAAATGCTGTCACAATTGTGTTATGCTACTTCAATACACATCATTATCACTGCATTGCAATCTACCATCTAAATAATGTGTGGGAGAAGGTGTTGACCATGTGCAGTACAGTGCAGACAAAGATACGTTGGGGCATATTATTTGTGTTCATATGTTATGTCTAAATTTCATATCAATCACATATAGAAAACTTAAGAAATTCCCCTCATAACTTTCCTTCATACAGTGTATTGTTTCTAAGGTAATGTTGATCCAGTGCTCTACCACAGACATAGTAAATGTATCTCTGCTTATGCTAAATTCATTCATGTGTGAGAACTCACAGTTAGCAGTGACTTACATTCCTGCTTACTTCCTGCCAGCAAGCTGCTGCACCTGGCGCTGGCAATTCATGAACTTGTTCTGGTAATTGTAATCCAGTGCCCCAGAGCAGCCATAACCTCCAAGGCGATGGATTGCTGCGTAGTCAAAACAGTTGACCACCCCATCACCATTACAGTCCTGCAAAATACATCATCAAATTAGGACAGTACTACTGCTTTCCATTTTGTTCTGTAGCATATATAAAGCAGTTTCTATTAAATTATTCCCAAATTGTCAAATTATACACCTTGAAGAACTGCTTGGCTGTCCACAAGGGGAAGTCAATGAATGTATGCTTATGTGCTTCAGAACTAACAAAATTCAGTTTCAGCTAATATTGGCCAAACTGGGCTATCGGTTTGCATGTTCTTGATAGAATTTAGTGTTGGAGATTCTTAACTATATTAAGGACTGAATAAACATTTGTGTAGTAAGTTTACCACATATAATGTTATGTGATATCTTGAATGTTGGTTTTAAGATACTGTCAACAGCCTAAGACATACCTTTTTTTTTAATGTTTGCCATCTCGAAGTGTGTAACACATATATGGATATATAATGTATCAGTCAAACACAGCTAATTTTTTTATTATGTTTTTATTATTTAGGGCAACATGTTTCGATTCTTATAGAATCGTCTTCAGGCCCTTCTAAGATACAGATCCTTACTTAGCAATGTTTAAAGTGCGTTGTGGGATCCCAAACGCTTACATTCTTGATATAACTATGTATAAAATGCATGTGTCTTTAGTTCTTATTAAACAATCAAAATTGTTATTTCTAAAACTTTAACCGGTACATATGGAGGCGGTTACACATATGTATAGTTTTTTATGTTTTTTAATGTTTTTAACGTTTTAACGCTTATATACACATTTTGTAATTAGCAACAATATATGTAACAATATCCAATGTTGTCTATAACAGCACATCTCAAATACATACGTGTATCCTCCTTCATATGTACTGGTTAAAGTTTTAGAAATAAGCATTTTGATTGTTTAATAAGAACTAAAGACACATTCATTTTATACATAGTTATATCAAGAATGTAAGCATTTGGGATCTCACAACGGATTTTAAACATTGCTAAGTAAGGGTCTGTATCTTAGAAAGGCCTGAAGATGATTCTATAAGAATCAAAACATGTTGCACTAAATAATAAAAAACATAATAAAAAATTTGTTGTGTTTGACTGATACATTATATATTTATCTAAGACAGACCGTCTAGCAAACCAAATGTGCCAACAGTAAGAGACCCACTCGGTAGGTTGCTTAAATATATTGGCAGTCTATAGATTTTAAGAAAGTTTTTATGATACAGGTAGAAAAAAAGTATTGTACTGTAAAATATCATCACTGAATTCTGTAATGACCAGAAATCTTTCAGGAAAGCTAAGGTTTCTTTAAATAAAAGTTGTAGTACTTAGAATCTTTATTCTAAATTTTTCACATCTAATCAGCCTGCAATTATTTAAATGATTTCAGATTATCATAATTATTGATATTATTATTGTAAATATAATTACTGTGGTCAAAGAGGCACATTTATCAGTTTCCTGTTCCAAATACCTTTTATGGTTTTTCCTTACTATTCAACTTACAAAAACAGGCACAACATAAGAAAACACAGATTTTCTATGAGTTGCTAGTATGGGGGTTGGCCTAGAAGTAAATGTAAACTAAGAATATCTTTGTGTGTCAATGCCAAAATGGAGGGTGAGATCATGACATAAAGAAAGCCAATAAATTCTCTCATATTACGGCAAAGTTCAAACACAGAGGGAGGCAGTCTGAAAACTAAATTATGTTAGTAAAGAAATTATAAGCAGATTAAATACAGCAGATACTTGCTACAATTCAATTTAGAATCTGTCTTTCCAAATACAGAAATTTAGTTCTCAATGACAGTGCAGTTTAAATTCTAACTACTGTCCAGAATGGAAGTGTTTTAAGTTTATACTGCCCTTAAATACAATCATACCCATATGGTGCACTAAGGCCAGCAGCATGTGAAAAATTAATGCTCTGTGCAGTGCACCAAGGCCAGCATCTGAGGGTTAAATGCAGCAGATACATAATACATTTCAGTTTAGAATCTGTCTTTCAAAATACAAATATTAAAATGTGCAGCATTATGATCTACTTATTGTTTTTTACGATAAAGAAACTTAGTCTCTCCACCTGATAGAGAGTTTGAAGAACAGGTGGCTGAGGAAAGTAGCTGGAAACATGTTGAAGGAAGTAACAGGAGCCTTACAGAACTGCATAGTGACAAGCTGCATAATTTATACACTTAGCTCAAACATATTTCCTGACAACACAGTTGTGCAACAAAACCATCAATAATTTACAATGGTTATAGTTCGGCCTTCCATTCAGGCCATCATCAGAACATGCAACTTTTAGAATTAAAGAAAAACCACACAATCGTCCATTGTAAGTTGTTGATGGTGTTGTTGCATGATGATGTATTCAATAAATATATAGACTGACTTGCACAATGGGGATGTGTCACTTAAAATAAGCTTAATATTGTTAAAATGATAAAATTAAGGTGAATAAGATGGACAGGTCATATACGAAAAAAATAAGAAAATTACACAATAGTGGAATAAGCTGCTGTGGGTATATGGACTGGATTGGGCTGGCACAGGATAGAGACAGGTGGCAGACGCTTGTGAGTGTAGTAATGAACCTTCACATTTCGTGAAATGCGGGGAATTACTTGACTAGCTGCAAACCAGTTAGCTTCTCAAGAAGGACTCTGCACCATGGATTAAGTAAGTGGAATAAGCTGCAGGGAAGTGAGAACGTAGAAAACACGGGCATAGATGGGAGATAATATTAAAATGAATCTAAAAGACCTAGTGCATTAAGATGTAAAGTGGACTCAGCTGGCTCAGAACAGGGTATAGTTGTGGGCTCTTGTAAACTCAAAAAAGATACAGAATTCCTTGACTAGCTGAGTGGCTACCAGCATGTCAAGGACTCTGTTCTGTGGAGTTGGTTATTTAAATTATCTTCATACACTACACTCTCTAGGTCACGTGTACTGCACTCTATATTTTGCATGGCAAAGAGGCAATATACTGTATGCTAATGTAATACTGAATAATTGGCATTTCTGAATACTAACCATTGATTATGTATAATCCCAGGCGGGTGATTTTGTATTGTCATAACAACAGATTATTAATTTCTGTGAAAGTAATACATGTATAGCACAAGCAAGGATACAAACAGACACTGACAATACATATTTCATATGTAAGAAGAACCAACAAAATGCACACTTCTTACATTAGCGATTTAGTTCAATTATATTGTCTTTGACATGTTTCGAACAACTAAGTGTTCATCATTAGGAAAACTGTACAAGCAGCTTTATGGTATTTTATCATGTATCTATATAAGCAGTCTAGTCACTATCAGGATGTGTTTGATACTTGATACACATTTCATTCATAATCATATTTCAGATATTTCTCAGTGGTCACTGTTCTGGTAAATGTTGCTGCTTTTCTTTACTCAGACATCACTCTGATTGCTGCCTACCTTTCCAAACCTCCTCATATATCCCTGTACTGTAGAGGCAGCACAGAATGGCTCTGTTGCACAGCGGACATATGCTGAAAACAAAGAGCAACAGTCTCATTATTTTAATTTGGATGTTCCAAATTTCTGATTGATTCTTAAAGTTTGAACTCTGTAGGCAAACCCAAAGATGAAAACTGTATGCATCATTATTAAATGCTTACACTGAATATTGAACAAGTGTATCTGAATACTGCAAAACTGTCTGAATAACTGCGTACACTTGCACTTACCACACGTATTTCAACATTACTCACCTCCTTCAGCATTTGGGTTGTCTTGTGCTATAACTGGTTTCCCTGCATCTGCCCAATAAGCCCATGTAATTCTGAACAGTCCACACACATCTCCACTGCAGCCAAGGGATCGATTGCAGTTGGAAGCAGCCTCACAGATACAGCCCAGGCATATTTCACTCACTGGACCCTGCTCCTGCCCTGAAACATTTTTATTTATGCTGCATTCAAAACCCTCATTTCTTTTGGAGAACCACAATTCATGTGAATAACATCCAAATTATAACTACAAAAACACCGAAATTTTTAGTTTTTTCATATTTTGTGCGAATCTGAAAAACCGTTTCCCCAAAACAGCACTTAGAATGATTTCATCCTTCTCATGTCACTGTACAATGTAACGAAAATAAAATCAGATACGTGAATGAAAAAGACGGTTAGTTGCATTTATATAGCAGCAGGACATGTTCAATCTGTCTACATCTCACTTTGCAGTGTCTGAGATTCAATCAGAACAATGCCCAGTGATCTTTCCTTACCCTTTGACAGATTCATCCAAAACAGAGAAAGTGGTAGTGATTGTTATTGTTGTTGTCGTTGGTGGTGGTGGTGGTGGTGGTGGTGGTGGTGGTGGTGGTGGTAGTAGTAGTAGTAGTAGTAGTAGTAGTCGTAACAGAAGCAGCAGCAACAGTAAGTACACATAAGAATAATGAGGTCAACCTTAATAAATTTCACATATATATATTTAATTCTGCTTGTAAGCCGCACATGCGTGTGTGTGTGTTTTTTTAATGTATGTGTCTATATGTATGTATATGTGTGTGATTGCATGTATGCGTGTATGTGTATTTGTACGTATGTGTGCGCAAATACACACATGACATATGAAGTTCCAACGACAGCATTACCAGTGGCTTAACTACGCTTTGTTGGTCCACGGGACAAGTAACCACAATGGCCACCCCTAGCAGAAACTGTGAATTAAAGAAAAAATCTCAATTACTTATTAAATTTCATGTTATTTGGCTCAATACTTTGAAATTTGTTGAGCGCCAAAAATCAAAAAAATTTATTTTGCCGCCCTTTGGACTATGACGCCCGGAGCGACCACACCAC
>Ga0123354_10003918_pt1 | contig 20809 bp, 16 predicted proteins | sample TergutLab28metaG_2_FD_97872 | JGI IMG/M metagenome (GOLD analysis project Ga0123354, IMG submission 97872) | Labiotermes labralis P4 segment gut microbial communities from Petit-Saut dam, French Guiana - Lab288 P4 | ecosystem: Host-associated > Arthropoda: Insects > Digestive system > Gut ...
GCCTCAGACACGGCAAACTGTTTATAGATAGACTGTGTAAGAAAAGAGCTGATGACCTACTCAAGTTAGGTAGGCATCAACTAAAAATGGCAACTGCGATCTACACAGGCCATGCTCCTGTAAGGGGGCACATGTACACCGTTGGCCTGTTTGATGGGGATCCAATCTGCAGATTTTGTGGGATGGAGACCGAAACAGTGCAGCACATTATTTGGTGTTGCGAGGCATTGGCTCGTCAGCACTATAATGTCTTTGTGAGGCCGACTGTAGAACCAAAAGACATGAGCACAGCCTCAACAAGGGACCTTTGCCTCTTCATATGAGGTGCAGGGCTATGAGGCTGTACTGAATGAAATATTAGGGCTGCACGTTAAGCCTAAGGCTGCGGTGCATTCGGTGCAGTAAGCTGACGGGCCCTAAGAAGAAGAAGAGGGTGTTGACACTGAGCGTCTGGATAATCTACATTCCTTGCTTAAGGAATCTAGTGCTTCTCGACCAAATCCATCCACGATTCACGGTAGGGCGACCCTTCTTGATGGTCTTAGTGGCTCTCACATTGCAGAGCAAGTGCAGTGGGAGGTGAATGATGTTGACATGAATCTCTTCTCAGTGGCATATGTCAGTGGCTTTGTTGCGAGACGTGCTACGTGCCGTGAGGTGTGATGACTACAAGACATGTCTCACATCCTCAGTGATGTTGTCAACCAATGCTTTCATATATTTCAAAGAGTATAAAGATGACAAACAGTCTCTAACTTATCCTTCTGAAAGATCAATAGAGACTAAAGACTGTAAGTGCATTTGTAACTTTGTTGGAAGGTATGATGTTTGCAGTTGCTCACACATATTCAGTTGAAGAGAAAATTGCAGCTGCAATCAAGAACACCGTTGATTTTGGATGGATTCAGTCTTCTGGTTGTTTGCTTCACCACCAAGAGATAGTTGGTGGTATTGCACAGAGTGTTACTGGAATATCTATTCTTTGGTGGTGCAAGCGAAGAAACAGGTCACTGATGGAAGAAAGCAGGCAGAGGGCTAGAAGTAGGAAGATGAAAATTGTGTCACACACGTGAGTCGGTTGTAAAGTAATGCCTCTTTTTGTATATATGTAAATGTAAATATGTATGTATAAATATTTTTAATCATTATTCGTAATGTGATTGGTGTTTTGCTACGTTGGGATGGTTCCTATTTGTTGTTAATTCATTAGCAGAATGTGAGGTCTTAATGTGCTGGTATATTGACTGTTTTGTCTAATCAAATCACGTATGTGGTTGGAAATAAAGTGGCATTATTTTCAACTGGCTAGTATACTGTTCAGGATTGAACTTCAGCAAGTGATCTCGGCAATTGTGTATATGTAAATATAACTATGTGTATGTATATGTAAATATTGTTAATCATTAGTCCTAACATGATTAGTATTTTGTTATTTTGGGATGGTTTGGGTTTAGTTTGGGTTTAATTTCCTCTCTGTTGGTATTTTATTACCAGAATGTGAGGTCTTATGGTGTTGGAATGTTGACTGTTTTGTCGAATCGAATTGGTGATGTTGCTCTGTTAATAGTTATTGCTTGGATAATTAATTTCGATAGTAGAAGTTTTATTCCATGTAGTGGGTCCATGTCACCACGGCATGGTGCGTCCTCAGGTTGCGGATAGAGGAACGGCCTCTGATAAGAAGGGTAGCTGCGAATAAATTGAATAAGCAGTCGCGGACAGCCGACGAGGGGTGGTCCTCCAGATTGGGGGTTGGGCTAGGTGCTAACAACCCTTCCCTGTAAAACACTTATGTTAAGAAACATTCACAAGTGGGATGCTTGCTCTGGAGACAAAACAATCCGGAGGTAAACTACTCCCCCACTCGGATCTCGGGGGGGGAGTGTTTCCAGGGGAAGCATCGCTCAGCAGGTGGCGGACGCTTGTGAGTGCGGTAATGAACCTTCGGGTTCTGTGAAAGGCAGGGACTTTCTTGACTAGCTGCAAACCAGTTAGCTTCTCAAGAAGGACTCTGCACCATGAAGTAAGTAAGTAAGTAGAAGTTTTATTTATTGCTTGGAATTTTTATCGGGTTCTGTTCAGGTAGAATTAATTTCTTTATCTTTTTTTTGGGGGGGGGGTTATCTTTTCTTTTCTTTTCTTTTATATGTATAACTAAGAATGCTAAAATTTCTTTCTCTTCTTGGTTGCCTGCAGCTACAGCTGCTCCTATGCATGTTTCTGCTTTGGTACATTCTTCTGCTTTGTTTACTGCAGGTGTTTATTTATTAATTCATTTTAGCCCTTCTTTTAGTTATTGGTTAAATGTTATTTTGTTATTGGTTTCTGGGTCAGCTATATTTATAGCTGGTCTTGGGGCGAATTTTGAATTTGATTTAAAGAGGATTATTGCTTTATCTACTTTGAGACAATTAGATCTTATGATGATAAATGTTTATATTGGTCTTTCTGGTTTGACTTTTTTCCATCTATTAACTCATGCATAATTTAAGGCTTTGTTGTGCCATCTTTAGTGACTAATGTGTGTTTATAGCAAGTATGTTTCAAAATGACTTATTTAATAAACCTGTGATAAGTATATGAAACGGTGTTGATGTACTCCGGGTTGAGGCATCCCTCCACTGTGTTATTTGCAGACAATTATAGTGCCTAACCAACCAGTAACCAGTACTCTGCAGTGTATTCCCTTCCATCATAAAATGTCTGCCTATGGACGAATGATTAGTGACATTCTGACAATGTGTGGATTTCTGATAAGCCTCCCTTTCAGCAGCATTGAAATGATACTTCAAGGCACTATCCATTTACTGTTTTGATGAATTGTTTAATTTTTAAAGCAGTAACACATATGTATGATTATATGTACATTTACAAATATGAATACAATTGCCTTCTGATCAAAAAAAATTGGTGTTAAAGACTTGCCTGTCCTACCTCCAATTACTCATTATGAATACCAGTTTTGTTTCTGTAACATGTATTTCACACTGTCAAATATGTTTCAGTAAGGGGGTTTTCAGTCGTTTTTAATGAAATCGTTGTTCACATGGACACAGATTTACCACATTTAGTTAGCATCAAAATGTGCCCGTTAATTAACGACATACATGAGGTGGTGAATACAATATACCACAAACGTTTGACACAGTACTTGGCTTAATATGTTCCATATCCATGTATTAGAAATATTTAAACTTTTCAAATGAAATCAACAAATGCATGTATGAAATATGTTTCATTGCATGCTGTTAATTACCAACATGTATCAATCACTTTTGTCATCACCATCAGGGTAGCATTGAAAAAGTAGTAAGAAAAGTGTGTAGGTTGAAATACTCAATGTTTGAAATATTTATTATAACATTGAGTGATCCTGATATTCCATGGGGTAGATTATTGTATTCTTTGTACTCTTGTAAAGCTACCCCGATGATGATCGCAAAAGCGATGGAAACACGTTGGTAATTAATAACATGATGAAGCATATTTTATACATAAATTTTGTTGATTTTATTACATGATATTAATTAGTAGTTGGCTGCACAACCGACCGATCTACCGTTACTTTCGTTACAGTAGCTAGTACACAAGTTTGGCGCGGGGTCCGCATTGTCGCGACATCGTTGTTTTATTGCTTGTAATAATGAATCTTTGTTGGCAACCCTATATCAGTGAGTTTCGTATCTAGTTTATATGTTCTGTGAGACAGCTGTTCTGCGGAATAAAGTTCTGGTCACCGATTGTTCAAGTTGAACACGAGCATGTAAAATAGAAGAACGGCGTGTTAGGTGTATGCGATTGAATATGTGTAAACACTCTTAATGAGACCCGCTTGGCCTTTGAACAACGGAATTTCACGATGGACTCTCATGCTGACTTATCATCACTGAGAAACGTAATTTAACACACCTTATGTATACTGTTTATGTATAATTACTGTGCTAAATTTCCTAGTTAAATAACCCAGTGAGGTTATGTGTGATACGAAGTTCTTGTGACTGTTTAGTGTCCTAAATACTTTATATCTCATGTCCCCGAAGACCAAACTTGCTGTTATGTTTAGGTAACGGTGTAGCGTTTTCTAAGTTTGTATATTTTCCTTTTCAGTTTAAAGACTTCTTACAACTCTTCAATGTCATGTCCGAATCCTGTTTCCTGAGATGTGTTACAGCATTTAATAGTAGAGCATTAACAGAGGAAGAGGTAAAAATTTCCGTTCTTTCACTTGTGATCCATCTTAATATTATCCTTCCATCTATGCCTGGGTCTTCCGTGTGGTCTCTTGCCTTCAGGTTTCCCCACCAAGATCCTGTATGCACCTCTTCTCTCCCCTGTACATGCTATGTGCACAACCATCTCATACTTCTGGATATGATCACCTGCATAAAATTTGGTGAGGAGTATAGATCATTAAGCTCCTCATTAGGTAGTTTTCTCCACTTCCCTGTTGCCTTGTCCCTCTTAAGCTCAAAAGTTCTCCTCAGCACCCTATTCTCAAACACCCTCAGCTTACGTACCTCCCTCAGGGTGAGCAACCAAGTTTCACACCCATACAAATAACAGGCGAAATTATAGGTCTGTGTATCTTAATCTTTATATTTTTGGTTAGCAAACTGGAAGAACAAAGATTATGCACCAAATGATAGCAAGTATTCCCTGACTTCAATCTGCTCTTAATTTATTCCCAAATAGAATTTTGATTTGTTAAGGTTGTTCCCAAATATTTGAACTCTTCCACCCTTTCAAAAGAACTGCTATCAATCTTTGTTTTGTAACTTTGTCCTGCATTCTGTTATTGAGACATGACCACATACTTAGTTCTCTCATCATTTACTTCTTGTCCAGTCTCCTTACTAGCAGCTACAAAAGCTTCTATGTTTTTCATTATAGTATGTGTGCTTCCACCCAATATATTAACATCATCAGCGTAAACCAGTAGCTGATGTGTACCATTTAATTTCAAGCCATCCTGGTTTGCCTGAACCCTCCTCATGGCATACTCTAAAGCAAAGTTGAAGAGCAGTGGCAATAAAGCATCTCCATTTTTCAAACCATTCTTAATAGTAAGCATTTCAAACAAATGTTTGCATACCTGGACTCTCCTTTTGCTAATGACATAATTTACCTAAAATAAGCCATCAGCTATGATCACTGATATTAGCTTAGCTCATGATTTTTGTAGTAAGTGTAATATTAGCCAGTTTGCCTGGCCGTTTAACAATTTACAAAATGTGAACATAAGTTTTAAGGACAGTTGTTCATAACTTCACAAACCGCAGACATTTCTAAATGTGACAGTTACATTGAAGGGTTAAAAGAAAATTGTAAAAACTTGCATAAATGTGAATATTATTTTTTTGCAGGCCATCTGTGTAGATCGCTGTGCAGGTAAATATGTGAAAGTCAATAAGAAGGTGCTGGAGGTTTACATGGAGATACAACCACAGATTACAAAGAAGAGGATGGATGAAATGGCTGCTTTGCAGGAATCATTGGAGAAACAGAAACAGCCTTCAGAAGAAACTCAACAAAGCAAGGCGAGCAGTAGTTGATGTTCCTGTGCCTGTTATACAAGACTTTTATATTTGATGTAAAGTAGTATATTACAATCAGTGCCAAAGATGTCAGGAACCAAAATTTGTCTTGTATTGTTGATAGGCTTGCCTGGAAGTGGTAAGACTACACTATGTAGAGCCCTTGTTGAATTTTTTAAAAGTTCACATACAACAAGTCATGTCATTCCCATATGTTATGATGAGCTGATACCAGCTGATATATGTAGACATCATGACAATATCAGTCATTGGAAGGAAGCTCGTAGGGATGTTGTAAATCATGTAAAAAATCTTATCCTTTGTTTGATGGGGTTGAAAGAATTCAGCATGGCAAACAGTGGTGAAGTGTCTGTCAGAGAAGAAATGATAAAAACAGTTATGAACATTAAGCAAACAACAGTGTATATAATTGTGGATGATAACATGTACTATCGCAGCATGCGGTATGAATATTACCAACTTGCCAGACTGTACAAACTGAGCTTTTGTCAACTGTTTGTCCACTGTAGTGTAACTGATGCCTTGAATCGTAATTCAAGCCGTGATTGGAGTGTGTCTGTACCAGAAAATGTTATCACAAGAATGGCCGAAAGATTGCAGCCTCCAGATATACAGAATAATCCGTGGGAGAGATTTTCACTCACACTTCCTTCTGAAATGTGGACTGTCACAAAGATAACTGAGATTAGTGACTTTCTGAACTGTGTTGCTGAACACCCTGTTATGATGCCTGAAGATGACTCTGAGGTGTGTCAGGAGTCAAGAATTATATGCTCAACAAATGTCATCCACCAGATGGACGTAACATTACGTAAACTTATAGGGGACAGGATGAGACAAGGAAGCGAGAGCGGTCTGCAAAGAAATGAACTTCAAGTGCAATCCAAATCTCTGGCTAATGCAAGACATCATATTCTTGAAGGAATTAGAACAGGACGGGTAATAGTACCACAAGACATCTGTAAAGACATCGAGTTGGCTCAGTCACATGGTGGACAGAGGCTGCGAGATTTCTTAAACACTTTGCTCTCGCACAGCTAGCAGTGTACTACTGTAATTAAATATGGCATACTTCACTCTGTGGTTTCATTGTGACTGGAATTCAAAAAGTGTGACTTGCATAAGGAACGCAAATTACAAGATGTAAAGTGCATAATTTGTTGGCAATACAGTGCAGCACATGACAAGAGCAGGCAATAGCTGCTGCACAAATTCTGTGGTGCAGGCCCTTCCTGAAACTTTTTACTTTCCCTGTTGGTCAAGCAATCACTTGCCTTCACGGATGGAACCTGACAGTTCATTACCACCTACTGTGTTCAAAAGCTGACCATTTGATCCAAAGCTGAGCCATTTAAATCCATTTCACATCTGAAAATCCTTTCAAATTCTGTATTAGCATAAACAGGGCCAACCCTTTCTCTACTTTATCAGCTATGTTTTGGAATACTGAGAGTTTTTGAGAGTTATATTCACCAACAAATGTATATAATAAGATATTAATCATACATAACTCTCAGGAAAACTCCTACGTGTTTCAGCACCAAGACGCCATCCTCAAGGACTTACAAATATGAAAATAATATAATCACCACACATTGATCTTGGTAGTACAATGCAACACTGATGTGTGGCACTGATAGTTCTTTGTATTTGTAGCTCCTTGATGATGGCACCTTGGTGCTTTCAAGACTTTTGTGTGATTTATATCTTATTATGTGTATCTGTTAGGGAATGTAACTGATTATAATAATAATAATAATAATTAAGAAATGTATGATATCAGATTCATATAAGTTTTCCACATGTTTCATCATGCTGAAATAAATGTGCCCTGCCATTTGTCAACAGTAAAGACAACTACTTGTGGGAATTCATTGACAGAAGAGTAAACCTTTGAAATGTGAGACCTTATTTTTAGAAAAGCATAAATTTGGCAAATTCACACAAAAGTTTTTTGTGTTCTATGACAAAGGGTACTGGCACAACTGCATAGGTACTGAAGTCACTGGTATGAGTTGGCGTATTGTAGACTATAATGTGTCCAGATATGAGCTGGATAAATAGTTGACTCTTCCCAGATACAGAGGTGGCTTGGCATTTGAGGTGTCACAACCTCAAACCTCCTCGCTACCAGGGATTCTCTTCCCATTTGAGCATGCAGCTGAAACATGAATTTGACCAGTCACCTCCATTTCATTCTAAGGTCAAAAATGAGTTTCACTTTGCCTCCACACTTCCTGGTACAGTGCTGAGGCACAAGGTACTGTTACTGTACCTCAGTGAATGGTAAACTTGCTTTAAAGATTGTGTTGTATTTTTTTGGTACAAAACGTGTAATACATAACAGTTTCAAATGAATATTATTTATGAACATTGATATCAGTCACATCAACAATCAGGATCAAACAATACTTGATCTTTAATAATAAGCCTTATGCTCATCTGAAGAACATGTAAAAATGCTTCACATCTTCATGACAACTGCAACAATGCTGTCAACTCCTGGTACTGTGAAAAGAAATGAATATGCATTAAGATATGAAGTTCTTATGGGAGGGAATATGTGTTAAGGCAGCATCACATACCAGACAACAGTAATCTTCCAAGTAAATTAAATGATCCTTCAAGTTAAAAATTTGCAATCGATCATTCAGTACCAGGGGATCTGTATCCCACAATCCTAGATGATAAACACTGATATTTTGCATACAACAAACATATTACTTGTGCTAGGCCTGTGGTTCTCACAGCATTGTTAACTTAAAGTTTCAAGTCTTCTGGGATCACCATTACTGCGTCACTGGTTTAGTAGTTCCCAACACTGTGAATGATTGTGGTGCCTTCATCTTAAGGCTAGTACAGTGCAAGAAGAACAACAGACTGACTGCTTGACCCTGAAGATGAAGGCATTACACTCCTTCCAAATGTCTGGAATTACTCTCCTGAACACACACTGTCACATCTCAGAAGACCAATATTTGCCTTATTATTTCTTTACTACATTATTGGCATTCTCCAGACCTGCTTCCCTACATCACTTAATGGGCTTGAATTAGAAAATTGCATGTTGAAGGGTCAAACTGTGCAAACAAGACACAGTGTTCTTCCTAAAACCAAGCTCACTGAACGACTACCAAAACAAACAAGCCTACACGGGGTTCATCAGGATCGGAATTGATGCCTCCAAGTTAGAATGAGGCAGGAAAATGTGTACATGGTAGAATATAAAAGGACAGAATACTGTATGTGTGTGTGTGTGTGTATATACATTAAGACTTTCAAACCGGAAACACCCATATAAAAGTACCCCTATATTTATAGCAAAACCTGCCTGATATGTAACCTGGATTATAGACATACTTGACTGAATAATAATTATGATGATGATGTTGATGTTGATATACTCAAGTTGCATATTTTCCAAAGCTCTGTTACCACACAACTTCAGGATGCTGAATTAGTTGACACCACTGTGCCCCAACCTAATAACTTTGTGCAACTGCCATGTAGAATTATGACAGAGTAGTCTGCAGTGGCATAACTTTCATACCAAGGTTCACAGAACTCAGTTCAGATGCTCACAAGCTGAAAGGAGGGAGACCGATGAACATGCATGGACAGCATGGTGAACAAAGGAAAGCAGGCTAAAGAAGGAAAAAAACAAATCCAAAGATGTGCTGTGAACTGTACACAAAGAGCATGTCTGAATGAAGGATGGATATTGCAAGACATTACATTTTACATCCTTTAACGTTCAGGTGACCGTGCATCATGAAAACTTCTTATAATAAAACCAACCAAATGCACTAATTTCTGAAATTTATTTTTGGAATAAAACTCTACATGTTTCGGACAGTTCCTCTGTCCATCATCAGGAGTTTTTCACTGTACACACAGCAATGGTATATGTCATACAGGTCTGCTGACAGCTTGCTTGCTGATGGCCAGACGAACTGTCCAAAACATGTAGAGTTTTATTCCAAAAATAAATTTGAGAAATTAGTGCATCTAGTTGGTTTTATTATAAGAATTTAAGAGTTTACCTCCTGTTCTTTCTCCAGCTGCTCCGTCAACAAGTTGTCAAGGATAGCCTGGAACCTCTGTCGTAGTGCATAGTTCTCAATATTGGCAATTTCTAGTTCCTGCTGCTGCCGTCTGTTTCTCAGATCTGCCAACTGCTGCTGAAGAACATCTAATCGGGATCTAATACTGGCTGCAAATGGAAGAGAACAAACAAGTTTCAGAAAGTACACAGTACATTACATACATATGTAAGGGGTACTGATAAGTCCTTAGCCCGACCAGGAAGGAAACAAGCTAGTGTTTCTGTCAGAATGGCGCGTATTTCCTACGGCACCTTGCCTTGCAGGAAAACAACTTTATGACAGCTCGCATCTCGATGTTGTTGAAATCGCGTGCATCCCTGACATGCTTCTGAGCTTGTTTCGTTCCTCGTCAGGCTAAGGACTTATGAGCACCCCAGTACATATGTATATTCATCTCGGGTGTCTCCAGCATTTTAATAACATCACATCAACAGTAACATATTCCGTGCATGAAAGAACTGAACACTATATAGAATATTAATGTCATGTACATTTACAAATTGTGATCTGTTGAATACTGCTTAAAATGCTTGCAGCCTGTAATCTTGCACATAAAATAAAAGTCCATACTCTGAATGTTATGTATGAGACAGAGGACAGTTATTACAAAGTACCTGACTTTGCATGCAATATGGTTGCATTCCTTGTCAATATCACAACAGATACTCAAAACAGCTAACAGTATACAGTAATAAATAACATTCAAATTAATAAATTGAAGCATACACATAACAAATTAATTAGGGGCAAGGGTTTGATTTGCAACCAAAAACTATCGTAATAATAGTGCACTTGTTAGCTGTGGCTACTAACATGGGCAAATGTACACTGTAACCTTCATGATGATCCCTGGGCACTGTATGCAGCAGAGAACAGGACACTGACAGGTAATTTTGTTACATTTATATATATATTAGATAAGTCAGGATGGTGAGATACCTTGAAGGCTGAATTCCAGTTTCCTTAATTAAGGTTTTTCAAATATGTAAATTAAAAAGAATGAAATGTTACGACATTTATAAATAATTGATTTGGAAGGAATGATTTTCATGGGTTCAGGGATGTTACACACTATCTACTGGTACACATTAGGTTGATGTGTTCCAGAGGACTTGAATCTTCTTCAACTCCCATTGTGAGAACCCCAAATCTCACGATGAGTTCTGTGCTTTAAAGAATCTGACCTGTCAAAAAGGGTGGGTATGAGGAAGCTAATATGAAGGGTATTAGAAATGACATTTAAAGAATGAGACCAACTGGATGACCCACAACAAGACAGTTAGGCAGACAACTGAAGACATAAACACAATAAAGGAACTGGCACCAACTGAATAGGAAACACTGAAGAAAGGAAGAACTTGGAGACTTTTAACCCACTAACCTCCATAAAATGGCAAATATGCTGGTTTGAGGGATTAAAAAGAATCACAATATTACAGCACTATTATAAGGCTTGTTTTTATCATCTGTCACTTCCCCCCCTGCTCCGTGGGCTACATTAATATGACAAATGAGCAAAAAACAAGTGGCAAATGACAGTTATCAGATAAAATAATCACCAATAGCTGGCACCCCACCCCTCTCCCTTCTCATTACATGTGATCATCTAACATGACATAACTCTGAGAAATCAAAATCACAGCCCACCTCGTGACATCTGTGGCGTACTGCCATAGTCAGGATCTTCTGTGCTCTTCAGCTCATTCTTCAGGATGTCAAAGTCAAACGTGAGAGGCTCGGCTTTTATAGTTTCCTGATGGGGAAACTCACTTGAATGCTGACTGAAATCCTGTGGCTGCGTCTGTTCCTGCTTCACGACTGTGGGAGAGGACATGCCACCTGGCTGCTTCCGCCCACCACGTTCGGACATGAACACACCACGTGGGCTGAACATCTCCCTGCTGAACTGTGTTACTAATGGATGAGATTGCTGTGGGCGGTCTGATGCATCCTGCAATCAAGTGTTATATGCAAGGCTCCACTCCACTTCACAAGAGCAAATTAAGTGACACTTGTATCAAGGGCAATAAATAGGTGCTTTATCATTGCAGCTAGAGCACAGAAACAAATCTGTGTGTCCATTATATCTGTCACCTGCTTTTAACATTTTGTTGTATCTGTTGTGGACCCAATGAGGAACGTATCTTAGATGTTGTTCCCAGGGAGGACGGAGCTCGTAACTCTGGTTAAGATGGGGAGTCGGGCAGGCAGCACACACTCTCAATAATCCCCAAACAGAATATATTGGAGTTTTATTGTGCAAGATTATGGATTAACAGCATTTACAACTAAAATGTATAAGTGACAATTCTCGCCAGTGGACTCTTCATCACCGTTCGCACTCACTGACTGACCAGCTTCGTATTCTGCTGCTCAGACACAGTTCGAGCTACGCAGCAGACTGCTCCCGCAGAACAGAGCAACTATTGCTACACGTGTTGCTCCACACACACTGCTCGCGCGATACACTTAGCGAGTCCAGTTATAAACAAAAAAGAAATGGAAGGAAATTATATTCCTCCCATGCTTGGTCTTAAGAGAGGCGAGAACTAAGCATGAGTAAATTTAGCTTATGACTAACATACAGTACATGTAAGAATGCTAACAGAAAACCACAATTAAAAAAAATCAATGTGTGTCAACTGCACAACAATTTCACGCTTCTATAATGAACCTGTATAAAACAAATCATAAGACTTAATTGTGTGGGGTAGCTTGCAGAAATACACCATATTCCTGGGGTCCTGGCTGTTCTACCCTTCAACTGGATGCAGTAAATTCCTCCAAATGCCTGACTGCAGTGTCATAACCTTGAAGACCACAACAAAAGCTGCAGTCATAACATCTCCCCCACCAAACATGATGGTCAAGTGGCAGCATTCCTACTTAATGTTTGTCAATTTATTCGTACAAGTTCATCTTTAGTCCCTCCAGATAAATTCCAGAATAGGACCCCAAATTAGGCCACAATCATTTCCTTTCACAGCCTGTTCAGTACAACATTCACTAACCATCCCATCAATGGATGCTATGTGTAGTCTATTCTAATGAAACTAATATCATTAAATAAACCATAAATAATGCAAGTTCATGTTACAAAAAATCATATAACAAGGAGTGCATCCCAGCAGACAACAGCTCCATGATAATCTGAAATCCCAGACCTCATGTCATTGAACACTACATAACCACTGCAGTTTAAGGCCCTGTCAAATAATCTGTGATCCATCCACACAGAACTATGCATGAACAGCCTATAAAATATAAGCCCTGAAAATTTCTCCATATCACCCTCAAAGCCACTAACCTGTAAAGACGTGGAGTCTGACAGTCGACTGTCATCGGCAGAAGGACGACTCGTTTCATCTTCCAATTCTAAAATATTGATGTTAGTCTCCTCCTCTTCCGAGTCACTAACTGCTTCACCAAAAATATCATGCTCAGCTGAAACCAAATTATAAGCCTGTATTTCAGTCATGTCACACAATGAGGACAAGCAGAGCAATACAGGACATGAATTAAAATACAAACTGTAAATAGAGTAGATGTCTGTTTGCAGTCAAGACAAAAACATCAATTTTAACAAGAAGATAAATAAATGTTGAATAAATAATGTAGTTCAGTTTCTTTAGTTACTATACAGGGTCCCATAAAGAACTTAATATCAATCCACAGGACAATTTAGGTGCTCATGCAAGTGACTAAAAAAGTTAATAATTTTTGGTGTGTGAAGCAATATAGACCAATGGTAATTTACTGACATTTTGGAGGAAAGTACTGCCACCACCTTCATCCTACTACACTGTAAACAGAAACAGTATGCTTTTCCACAATGTTGGTAAATTCTACAAGCCTACTTGGCACCAATTTCCAGAAGACACCAATATTCAAAATAAGAGGTTCCAAAACATATGCAGAATAAGAACACCCAAGATGGGGAATGAAAATATAAATAGGTTGCCCAAATTCTATAAAAATGTGGCAGCACAAATTCTGTAAAACAGGTGACAATCTTTGACATCAACAATTAGCAGCGTAGGTGAAAGAGATGCACATTTCAACAGCAATGGCTGGATACTGATTGCTACATTACACACCACTGCAGACATCAACGATACAAATACTTGACTTCAGCAACCTCACATGCTACAAGTAGTCCCACGCTATGTTATTTATATATTATAATACAATTTATATCACGAAACAAGAAATGAAAGGTATGAAAGTAAGACACACCAATCTGTAACTTATAAGTATCTTCAGGCTGCTGAAAGTATGTGAAAATGTGAGCAAAACAGCACCTAAAAACATTCACTCACCAACATCAACACTGTGCTGATTGCTGGTTTCAAGGGACATGTCTCCATGTTGTCCCATGCCAAGACCTCCATTTTCTTCTTTGATGATTCCCGCTTTCAGCTTATCATCGTCCTCATTGATGACCTCCCACTTGACACTCACGGCATCATTGTCTACGCGAAGCAATCGCTTCACTTCCTTCTCAATCTCAGGAGCCTCAACATACTTCTTCTTCAGCGTTTTACGAAATCGCCTGCGGCGCACATTCTTCATTGGTGGCGTGATCCCATGAGGCCACAGGAATTTCTTATCTACTTTGTTAGGATCTTTCTTCTTGGTTTTCACAGGTGATTCTTCATCTGTAGTTGTCTGGTCATCTTCTTCTTTACATATCAACATCTGCACATGAGACACCATAATTATACCCGTTACTGACCATGACAGGGAGGTACATTATTTTATCCAACAGATATTTTATGTCACTTCCCACTGATATTATGTGGATGGCTGGCAGTGTGGGCTATGTTCATGTGATAAACAAGCCAACAGGAAGTGTCATCTGTTAATGTCAGATGAAATAATTGCATTATATATTCTATAAACATCACTGCAGCGATTTTTATGACGCCAGTCTTCACATTGTTATACAAAAACCATGAAAAGATGTCCCATGGATGGTATGAATGATGGTGCATTTGCCACTCTACCTAATCCTTTATTTTCCTTCAACCCCTTCTGGCCCATATACCTTCTAACCACGTCCATTTCTGCAACATGAAGTACTATTCCTAGCATTTATCAAACTGAATACAAATGTCTCAGTAATAAAGGACACATCAATAGCAGTTCCTATATTTATGTGCAGTTTGCATTATGTTCACACTGTGGTCTTCTGGGATGTGGTGCAGTACAGTGTGGTTGATAAATACAAATAAATTGAAGGAACCTGCTTCCTCCACATTTAGAGGAAAAGTCTCTGGACATGGCAGGTTCCTCTAAATGACTGGTGCCTATCTACCACACTATACTGTGTCCCCTCACAGAACACTCAATTTTAATACTCATCACTGTGAGAATTTCAAATCTGATATACAAATTTAATATGCCCATTTTTCCTTTCCTGTCCTACCCTATCCTACACTACATAAAACAGTTTCCTAATCATATTCTACAGAACTCCAGCATTCACTGCCACATATTGCCAGTATGCTACCTGGAAACATACCTGACATATATCAGCTGTCTTATAGAAGCTCTTGTTGTCAATAGTCTTCAAGGATTCGACTATGGTTGGAATATCAACAACCTACAGGAAAAACGTTCACCATTAATATGTAAACCAAAAATTTTCTAGAGTTAAATGCATTCTTTCACCAATTAACGAGGCAACTTACCTTCGCATGCATTAGCCAATGGTCCACCCTAACTTCCCCATAACGCATATCATTCTCAAGCTTTATTGTTAATCTGTCTTTCAAATGAACAGCTCCACTACGTAAAGCTTCCCGTAATACTTTTGCTGGTTCCTGAAACCAAAACACTGATCACTGAGTTATCATGTTTCTTCAGAGTAAGCACAATTTTTGACTAACTCATTGCCTGGTAGACTCATTTAAGTCCATGAATTTCTGTGGAAAGGGCTCGAAAAATACCTCTGCTTGACCACAAGCAGTAAACGAAAATTTTGGTTGGTCACTAATTACCCACTCGGCGTTATGTAAGTGGCTTTCGGTTTGTACATTCACTAGATCCATATGGGTTAAAATAACCCACTGGATACAGAATTAATCAATTTGTCCAGCTGTCAGTCTTTCAATTCATTTTTTAACCTTGTCACTAGTACTATTATCTTAGCACATAAAACAATCCAGGTTTAAACTTACAAACGAACTTCAATAATTCTGCCAAACTTTGGTAAAATTCACATCCAATTTGTCAGCTGTCAGAACTTAACACATTGTGTGGACGAACGAGTATTTAAGATATATGTGAGTTAATGTGACCGGGTACTTCAATGGACAATAAGCAACCTAAGGACACTGTAACTGTATGAGCTTCTCTTTTCCAAAAACAACTGTTGTCATCAATACTGAAATGAGGTTAGAGACACATTTGCTGTCTGTAATTGTACATACCGGTGGTAGCCGTAAAATGAATTGACTCTCTAATTCTGCGGGAGGATCTGGTTCTCTTTTAATGTCCGTATGCCTATTCATTTTATTTTGGTGGCTGATTTAATCACGCATAAACACAAACTAATTAATTAAACACCTTTCTACGACACCCTCTTAAACATACAATACCGCCATCTGATCGTGCGTTTCGTAAATTACTGCACCATAGTGTAAATTCTGTGGGAAAACCGTGGTCACAGAGTAATACCTTAGTTAACACAATGCTCTGTGGCCATGATACACCTAAAAGCCGCATAATACGTGCGTGTGTAAGTGTAGCAGTGTCGTGAAATAAGTTCTTGGAAAGAATATATTAAGCGCCCATTTTGGTCAAATACAAACTTTGTCTTAAGAGTCTAATGATCACGTTTTTTATTTGTATTTTCACATGAGATTTGAAGTAATGTAATTCACATTCAGTAATTATGATATGTGAACAACCCTACCTTGATTGCAGATTACTGTTCAGGACACTTTGAATAAAGTAAATAGCCGAAATGATGGTTATTTTAATACTTCTATTTATGCCGGAATTTATTTCACCACATTGAAACTGGCGAATCGGCATTAGTCTGTGGACACATTTCTGTGATAGTTGCATGTTTTGTCTGTGTTGAAATTTGGTTTGTGTTTTGTTTATTTGTTTACCCACTTAGCGACACACACAACATAGGACACGTCCATTTCAGTTTACAATTTGTATATTACAAAACACAACTTATGATATGTGGACATCCAACCAATATAATGTAATGTAATAAACAGCATTACAAACTTATACTAGTTAAATGTAACTTACCAAACTCATCTACTAATATTTTCCAAATGTAATGACTATTGACATCAACTCTTCCACTCAGGAAATTGCATGTTGCAACAGAGACGATCTCAACTCGCCTTTAACAGATCTTGACCAGTATTTTAATGTGATCTGGCACCTTGTTATATTTATTTATTTTGCTCATTCAGCAGATCCATAGTAGGTAACAATCAACAGATATGGAGCCAGTCATATATAGATATATAAATATCCTCCTTCTATACAAATATAAAACTTCTCATTATTGACAAAATAGAATTAAAAAATATTTTTTACAATCAAAACTATATAATGCTACAGTATCATCCTTAACGTAACATAACATGTATCTTACACATGAAAACATGCTTCAAAATTTCATACATGAGTATAATAAATATCAATTTAGTAGTTAAAATATATCATACAGCTGCTTTATAATTCAAACATTCTTCCAATGTATGAAATGAATGTTGGTGAAGAACCCCTCTCAGAGATGATTTAAATTTCTTTATATTATGAGACTAATCTTTTATTTCCAGTGGAAGACGGTTATATATCTTAATACCCAATATAAAAGAGACCTTTTTGATAAATAATCAAATATGACAATGGTTGATAAAAATCAGAATTGTTCCTGGTATTGATATTATGTACCTCAGAATTCCTCCTAACTTGATTTTTATTATTAACCATGAAGAGTAGGAGAGAGAATATATTGTGAGATCAGTGGAAAAATATTTAATATTTTAAAAAAATTCTCTACATGAATCCCTGATTCCTATGCTCATAATAATTCTAATAATATTCCTTTATAGTGTGAAAATACTGTTACTATATGAGGAATTTCCCCAATATATTATCCTGTAATTAATAACAGAATGGAAGTAAAAATGGTAAACCATCCAAGGTATCCTTCATCACAAAAGGTTTAATGGCTCTAACCACAAAACATGCCACACATAATTTCGGTATAATCGTTTCTATATGGATTTCCACATTAATGTATTATCAATCGTTATTCCTAAAAATTTTATGTTAGTAATATTGGATTTTATGTTGTTATCACAACCAACACTAATGGAAGTATGTGAGCTGTTCTTTGTTAAAAATTGTATGAGACTAGTTTTTTTTTAAATTTGGTGACAACAAGTTTGCTTTAAACCAGTTATTAATTTCTGTAAATTCCGCATTGATGTCGTTTTTAAAATTAGTAGGATTTGGGCTAGTGTTGAGTAGGCCTTTATCATCCGTGTATAAAACTAGTTTGGATTTGTTGTTTTATCTTTAGTATTTGTTATTTTCATCATATCATTAACCTTTTGGCGCCGGAATTATTTTTTAATTTTAGCACATCCTGTATATAAAATGTGAATAATATAGGAACCAAATATGTTAGAATTATGAAACAAACTGCATTTTGAAGGGAAAAAAAAGGAGAGTATATACCATGTTTAAAATATTCGGTACCTATATTTGTTGAATAAATATATAAAATGCAACTTTGGAGGTTAGCAGTGCGGTAGGTCAACTATAGTTGACATTAGGCGTCTAAAGGTTAATATAAGGCAAGAACAACAATGGTCCAAGTACTGAACCTTGTAGCACACCATGCTTTACTATTCCCCAGCTGGAGCAAGATTTATAGTTCTTATTTACTAGTTTTACTCTCTGATGTCTGTCTTGTAAATAGGACCGTTAGGTGAGATATCCCCATTGTGTTTTATAGAATTATAATGTATAAGTAAAATACAGTCAAACACAACTCAGATTTATATTGAGGTGTATTTTTACATTGTTTTATCAACTCTGTTTTTCAGCTCTAGTTATGAGCCATCTTCAGGTTGAATACTTTTTCTTAGTAAGGTAAAATATACAGCTAGCAATGCTATTGTTATTGTTACGTACAATATACAGCTAGCAGTGCTATTGTTATTGTTACGTACAATATCTCATATAACATGTATAAATATAATAATATTTGACTTCCACTAAATTTAAACTGTAATACATTGAAATTAATTTTACTTCAGATTTTTATACATGTTACATGTTACATGTTACATGTTACATGTTACATGAGATCTTGTATGTAACAATAACAATAGAATTGCTAACTGCGTATTTTACCTTACTAAGAAAAAGTTATCAACCTGAAGATGGCTTATAACTAGAGCCAAAACATGTAGTGTATAAAACAATGTAAAAATACACCTTAATAAAAATCACTAACTGGGTTGCGTTTGACTGTATTTTACTTATATTTTATAATTGTTGTAAATAGGATTGAATTAGTAAAATGTACCTGTTATTTTATAATTCTTGTAAATAGGATTGAATTAATGAGTAAAATGTACCTGTTATACCATAATACCTTAAATTTGACAGCGAGATACCATGATTAGCGCAGTCAATAAGCTTTAGTGAGGTCATACAAAATACCCCCAATTATGTTTTTATTATTTATTTAAAGTTTTGAGTATTTCTGAAATAAGGCCATTAGAGGCCACTTCTGTTGATAATTTAGATCTAAAGCCAAATTGCTCCTTTAGTGACATATTATTAAGTATGTGTTCCATGTGTGTGAGGTGCACAAATCATGGATGGTGATGTTGCTAGTATTGTGTGAGTTGTAGTGACAATATTGCTGCTAAAATTACTTGTGATTGAAATGACTGTAATTAGGATCTTTCAGTTTTAGGTGTACCATGTAAACTTGTAGTTCAGTAGTTCTGCGAAGATTCAGGTGTAATACCTAATAATGAATATGACACCCATGCAACAACAGGGACCAGGGGTAATGCCCCAAGTCCCTCAGCAGCCAGGGCCTGGCACACCCCAACAAGCTCAGCAGTTACAGCCACAAATTCAGCAACAACCACAGGAGAAGTTTGACAACATCTCTAAAGTGAAATCACTCATTATTCCTCTTAGGGAATCCCTTGCAGTAAGTCTAGTAAAATCTTTTAACTTTGCTAAGCTTGAAAAATTCACTAAATTTAAATGTACAGAATAAGAAAGAGGACCAGTTTCTTAATTTTTCCTGTTGTGATGTTTTTTCAGTTGACATTAAAAACAGCTGCACAGACTCTACACCAAAACAGTTTAGTGGATGTTGGATCTTTGTAAGTATCTCACTGGCACTGAAACCAGTATGGGACACAAGAGCTCCATAAATTTCAGTATACATTGGAATGGAGGTGAAAGTTCTACTACCTTTGTTGCAGGTGCAACACAGTTTCATAGCATGTGACTACCCATTTAACCACAAATTTTGTTACAGTAACTGACGTGGACAACATTTTATATGATCATTCTTTCATCTCATTCTATCGTATATAATCGTCAGTTGGTACACAATCATTGGTAAATTACATAATGGACAGCCAGTCTTATTCTGAGGGAAGAACCGAGATGATCAGATTTCAGTTCTGAGAAATTTTAACATTATAAGAATTTTCTGTATTTCGAAAGTTGTATCCTTGAATTCCTCTGAGTATATTCATACACTGAACTGTGTTTGAGTAGATATAGACTAGTATACTTACATAGTACTGGGAATCTAGCTGTACACTTTATCTACGTATAGTTAGATGTGTTATGAAGCATCTTGAATTCCAATTTTTGCAGGAAAGGTGTGGATGTTCCTGTACCTCGTTTTGATAAGAATATGGAAGAATTCTATTCAATATGTGATCAGATTGAATTACATTTGGTAAGTGTTCACCCCCCCACCCCCACCCGTCCCATGTTCAACCCGTGTTCGTTAAAAAATTATTTATTTTTTTTTTTTTTTATTTTTTTTTTGTTTTTTTATAAAAGGTTTTTTTTTTTTTTTTTTTTTATTAGTAATTACAACAGTTAAGTTGTCTGTTA
>Ga0123354_10003920_pt1 | contig 20806 bp, 8 predicted proteins | sample TergutLab28metaG_2_FD_97872 | JGI IMG/M metagenome (GOLD analysis project Ga0123354, IMG submission 97872) | Labiotermes labralis P4 segment gut microbial communities from Petit-Saut dam, French Guiana - Lab288 P4 | ecosystem: Host-associated > Arthropoda: Insects > Digestive system > Gut ...
ACCAACGATTGTAAAAAAAATCTTTTTTCTCATAACAAATAATTTTTTACGCTTTCCGTCCCAAGTCGGCAGGTTTTATGTGTAGAAAAAGCGTGGGACTGCAACTATATCCGTACTTGAGGTCTTTGCTGTTCCAAGTACAAAAATAAAAGCTAACGCTTTTAAAATATCTAAAAATGTGCGTATTATATTTTACGATTTTACTTCATAGGCAAAAAACGCTGGTTATTCATTGGTCACAAAGTTAATTACATTAAATTATTATGCAAGTAAAAAAATCAATTTTTTTCAATAAAAAATCTATCTCACACTTAAAATGTTATGTTTATCCGGAGTAATGGCATACATAACAAACAGCCTTATTACCTCTTATTCTAATTATTCAATAAAATAATCATAAAGCCATTTTACATTATTTTTAAAACCTTGCCCCAAAAAACAACCCTCCACATTTGCTTTATCTTTTCCGTTTGCATAACTTTGCAACTCCTGAAGCAAATAACATAAAAACAAAAAAAAGTAACCGCCCGTTACGGTGTGCGTACTCGAAAGAGCGCAGCGTTTGTTATTTGCAACGCAGGACACCTAAAGCGGGCTTTTGTTTTATTCCTAAAAGCAAATAATATGACAAATGAAAAAGTAAACTTGCGACCATTGCAAGAGTTTTTAATGAAAGAAGTAGAACTGGATGAGCTAATAAAACATTTAGACACCCTCTACTACAGTTTTACGGAATGCGCCTTGAAAGCCAGCAACCTGGAAGACGAGCCGGTGTGCGACGTCGTGGTAGTCTCCCGCTATTGGATTGAACGGCTGAAGCAAATTTTCGAGGAAATCAAGCAAAACCAAAGCTTTGAATAATGAAAAAATGAGGTTGTTTTCAAAAATATTTTCGAAGACAACCTCGTTTTTCACCGAATTGCAAACTATATTTATTATTTTTTTCATAAAATTGCAAAGTAGAGATTACAAAATAAGACTTTTTTTTATATTTGCAAAAAAAATAGCGCTAACATATATTATCAATGGAATTAATTAGAAACATCATTGCGCGAGCAAAATCAGATCTGCAACGCATCGTCCTTCCCGAAGGTACCGAAGAGCGTGTTCTCAAAGCTGCCGATATTCTCATCGAAGAAGGAATTGCTAAAATTATCCTGCTAGGAAACAAAGCGGAAATTGAGCAATTGGCAGTCACCCACGGATTAAAAAATATCAACCAGGCGACGATTATCGATCCGGAAAACAATCCGGAAAGCGATAAATATGCCGGTTTGTTATTCCAATTAAGAGAGAAAAAAGGAATGACTCCCGAAAAAGCGGCGGAGCTGGTGAAAGACCCTCTCTACCTGGGCTGTTTATTGGTCAAAAACGGAGATGCGGACGGAGAAGTCGCCGGAGCAAGAAATTATACCGGAAACGTCCTTCGCCCGGCATTCCAGATCATCAAAACAAGACCCGGCATCAATGTTGTCTCGGGCGCCTTCCTGATGATCCTGCAAGACCGATCGTTCGGATACAACGGTAAATTACTTTTTGCCGACTGTGCGGCTTTCCCGAATCCTACCGCCGAAGACCTCGCACATATCGCCGTATGCAGCGGCGAAACGGCAAAACATATCTATGGATTTCCGGAGCCGCGGGTTGCCATATTGAGCTTCTCTACCAAAGGAAGCGCGCACCACGAAAAGGTCGATAAGGTGATCAAGGCAACCGAAATAGCCAAAGCATTGGATCCGGACCTGATCATAGACGGCGAACTGCAAGCCGACGCCGCCATTGTCCCTTCCGTTGCCAAAGACAAAGCGCCCGAAAGCGTGATTGCCGGAACCGCCAATGTACTCATCTTCCCTTCTCTGGAAACAGGCAACATTGCCTATAAATTAGTGCAACGCCTGGCAGGCGCCCAAGCCATCGGACCGTTGATGCAAGGACTCGCTTCCCCTGTCAACGACCTTTCGCGCGGCTGCTCCGTCGAAGACATTGTGAAACTGGTAGCCATAACCGCCGGTCAGGCAATAGAAACAAAAAAGACCGGATCAAATTAAAATTTTCAACTTTTACCCATGAAGATATTAGTACTGAATTGCGGCAGCTCTTCCGTCAAGTACAAATTAATTGACATGCCCTCCGCCAGCGTACTGGCTCAAGGAGGACTGGAAAAGCTTGGATTGAAAGACTCTTTCCTCAAACACTCCAAAGGCGACGGCGAAAAGGAAATCATACAAAAGGAAATTCCCGAGCACACCGCAGCAATCGAATTTATCCTGCAAATCCTCACAGATCCGAAAAGCGGGGTTATCCGTTCGCTGACCGACATTGATGCTGTGGGACACAGGGTGGTGCACGGCGCCGAAAAATTTAACTCAAGCATACGGATCACACGCGAAGTAATTGAGAAAATCGAGGAGTGTATAAAACTCGCACCGTTGCATAACCTGCCCAACCTGAAAGGAATACGTGCGATTGAAAAATTGATGCCCGACGTTCCGCAGGTAGCTGTGTTCGACACAGCGTTCCACCAGACAATGCCTCAGAAAGCTTTCATGTATGCCCTTCCTTACGAATTCTACAAGGAGAAAGGCGTGCGCCGCTACGGATTTCACGGAACCAGCCACCACTACGTTTCCAGAAAAGCCTTTGAAGTGCTCAAAATGAAACCCGAAGGCAGCCGGATGATCACTTGCCACATCGGAAACGGTGGCTCTATCACCGCTATCAAAGACGGAAAATCAATTGATACCTCTATGGGAATGACCCCTCTCGAAGGTCTCATAATGGGAACGCGCACCGGCGACATCGACGCAGGAACGGTTATTTACTTAATGGAAGAGAACAAATATACCACACAGGAAATCTCTTCCGTACTGAACAGCAAAAGCGGATTGCTCGGAATTTCGGGGGCATCGTCCGATATGCGCGATATCATGAGTAAAATCGAGGAAGGCAACGAGCGAGCTGCGCTGGCGGTAGAGATGTTTCAATACCGCGTAAAAAAATACATCGGCGCTTATGTTGCTGCGCTGAATGGATTAGATGTGCTGGTATTCACCGGCGGCATAGGCGAAAACAACGTTAAAGTCCGCGAAATGATTTGCGAAAATATGGAATATCTCGGCATTCAAATAGATAAAAATATAAATGCAAACTCAAGAGGAGAAGAATGCATTCTAAGTCCTGAAGGATCAAAAGTTACGGTTATCGTTATTCCGACAGATGAAGAGCTTATGATTGCCTCAGACACACTTGGAATAATAACAAATTAATAATCGCGTCCCCGTAGAGACGTGGCGCGCCACGTCTCTACAAGGCTAATCTTTGTTTTTATTTCCCAACAGGCTGTTGCGGTTTGCTCTTATCCCCAGCCATATCGCAAGTTCCGATAAATATTGCATTCGGCTCGATAGAGAGCGTTTTGGTTCTTATTTCACCTTCTACTTTTGCGGTAGACTTAAGAGAGAGCGTGTCGCTCACATAAATCTTTCCCTTAAAGTAGCCCATGACTTCCGCAGACACACACGTCAAAGTGCCTTCCATCATACCTTTACTGCCGATTATTACTTTCCCTTTACAGACAATGGTTCCCTCAACAGTGCCGTCAATGCGAAAATTGTTTTCCGCCTGAATCTCTCCAACTACCTTTGTACCGAAAGCCAACGTGTTGTGCTCGGTGCCTTGTGTTACTACTTCCTTTGCCATATTATTTCCAAATAATCCCATTTATATATCATTAAATTATTAAATTCCTTAAAATCATTAAATTGTCAAACCATTAATACGCCGCTTTGAACTGCTCCAAAAACCGAACATCATTTTCCGAAAACATTCGAAGATCCTTTACCTGAAACTTCAGATTGGTAATGCGCTCAATCCCCATTCCAAATGCGTAACCGGAATACACCTTACTGTCTATCCCGCAGTTTTCCAGCACATTGGGATCGACCATGCCGCACCCCAGAATTTCGACCCAACCCGTATTTTTACAGAACGGACATCCTTTTCCTCCACACAGGTTGCAGGAAATATCCATTTCGGCAGACGGCTCCGTAAACGGAAAGAAAGAGGGACGCAACCGTATTTGAGTCTCTTCCCCGAACATCTCCTTGGCAAAATAGAGCAATGCCTGTTTCAAGTCGGCAAAGGAGACATCCTTGTCAATATAAAGACCTTCCACCTGGTGAAAGAAACAATGCGCACGGTAAGAAATCGCCTCATTCCGGTAAACCCGTCCCGGACACAAGACGCGGATCGGCGGTTTCTGACCGGTCATCACCCGTGTTTGCACGGAAGAGGTATGTGTGCGTAGCAACACATCCGGATCTTTTGCAATAAAAAATGTATCCTGCATATCCCTTGCCGGATGCTCGAGCGGAAAGTTCAACGACGAAAATACATGCCAATCGTCTTCTATCTCCGGTCCTTCGGCAATCACAAATCCCAGACGGGAAAATATATCTACTATTTCGTTTTTTACAATCGAAAGAGGGTGGCGCGTTCCCAGCACTACCGGATCGGGCGTCCTCGTCAGATCGAGCTTCTCCGCTCCTGCCCCGCCGCTTTCAAACGTTTCTTTTAATTGATTTATTTTATCTTGAGCACTGTTTTTCAACTCGTTAAGCAACTGTCCGACCTCTTTTTTCTCTTCAGCGGCGACATGACGGAAATCATTGAAGAGATTGGATATTTCTCCCTTCTTGCTCAAATATTTAATACGTAAAGCTTCTATCTCGTTACTGCCGGAAACTTTCAATGTATTAATTTCAGCCAATAATTGTTTTATACGTTCTTTCATCTATGCGTCTTTTCTTTCTCTTTAAAATGCGAACCATGCAAAATTACAAAATTAATTGAAAAAGCTTAGTAAATAGGCAAAATATTATTTTAAAGATGTTGAATAAAAATAAAATAGCGCCTTAAATCTTTTCTTAATCTTAAAAACCGGATTATAAATAAACAATCGTAATTGCTTATAATGCTTATACCCTGCAATCCTATCCATGTTAATTTTCGGAAAAATTAAACATAAAAAAGTGTGACTGTAAAAAAAACAGAACATTATATATTATAAATGGCTGTAGTTAATAATGGTGTTGCAATCTGTCCCGTTAGGGACATAATATTGGTAAAAAATGTTCCTCCCTTTCTCTGAAGTCCCGTTAGGGACGTGATATGAACAAAGAAAATTCATCATTCTTAATTTTATATTTCTTAATATGCTATGTTGCGTCCCTAACGGGACTTTGATTGTGGGGGAATTTTTCTTTCTACCAATATCATGTCCCTAACGGGACAGATTGCAACACCATTATTAACTACAGCCACCATAAATATTTATTTCCGGAAAAATCAGACATAAAAAAAGTGTGATAATTTTTAAAAAAAATAGACATTATATGCAGAAATAATATAAATAGTATGTATATTTGCAAACCATTCTATTCCCTCTAAATAACTTAACAGATAAACTATAAATAAAAAATGGTCACGAACATGCAATTTACGCAAGATTGCAAAAACACCGCACACTCTATTCCATTAGGAATAAGGCGTCTGGTGTTTTTTTGTATTCTTTTTTTAAGTTCTCTTGTGGTGAAAGCGCAACTAACACCCGTTGGCGCTGAGTTTTCCGGAGAATGGCTTTTCGACCGCGCCGAAGCGCAGGAAAAGCCGATGAATAGTACAGGGAATTACACGAAACGTACAGTTTCGCAGGACGAATTCTGGCAGAAGACGCATTTCCTGAACATGCCGACACAGGTGGTGTTCACAGGTGATTTTTTTGCATATATTTCGCATCCTTCCTGGTCGAATAATGTTGTTTCGGCTATAAACAGTGAAGGTATGCTGGAATTCCGCCTCCCTCCCGAAGGAGAAGGTTCGCACGACATGGATTTATACATGGTCATGTCGCCCTCTTATTCTTTGGCGCTGAACGGTAATACCATGAGCCTGCAATGTGATTACTCTTACTCCGATGCACAAGGTAAATACATCGAAGGAATACTTACTATTTATTACAAACGATAATTCATAAATACAAAAAACATGAGAAATAAGATTTTTACTCTATCCATTTGCTTCTTCCTATTGCAAGCAGTATCATTTACTGCGAATGCACAGTGTAATGTAGATTTGTCTGCCGTCTCAACGCCGACATCATGTTATAACGACGGAACAATAACCGTAACGGTAAGTGGTTCGGATCTGGCTAATATACGGTTATCCGACGCCCAATTCGAACTTAAAGTGGTTGGAGCAGAAGGGCAACCTACTTCACCTGCGGTGTGGGAATCCGTACCTGCAGGCAACCTCAACAGTCCGACAAAAATTTTCAGACAAGCTGTTAAAGGCTCTTACGAGTTAGAAATGGAAGCTTTTTGCCAATCGTCGCCCGGTAACTGGACTACGGTAAAGGTCTCAACACGAGTGACCGTAGGAGGTACCTACGATCCGCTGGTGCTTGGCGCCGGAATGTCGCGTAAGTCGCTAAGTTGTAAAAATACGGGACAAGTCAGATATACCTTCTCAAGCGGAAAAGCGCCGCATAATGTGACTGTTACGGCTCCTGCGGGATACCCCGGACAACTAAGCTTCTCTTCATCGGGAGCGGCTGTGACAGTCGATAATGTTCCTCCGGGTAGTTATACCGTAACAGCTACAGACGCCTGCGGCTATATTGCTACCAAAACTTTTACCGTAACAACGCTTACCAATGATGTGCCTCAGACCCTATATGCCGCTATGCGGCGTTATGCGACCGGCAGTGCTTGTAACACTATTTATCCATATCAAACGCCTACCGATCCCGCTGACGCGGATGAGTTGTTTTATTGGACCAACTCTGCCACTTATTACGAATATGCCTATTCAGTGGGCTCTACACCACCTGCCTCAGGTTCAAGCGATTGGGCTCCTCTTCCTGCAGGTAAGCTTCCTACATTTGTGTTTCCTTCCACTTATTCCAATTATGCAGCCTTTTGCGCTTCGGGAAATACGGTTTATTCTCACATCAGACCTACAGGGTGTACAACACCGCGATCTCTTCAACATACTCTTTCCAGCTACGTTTGTCCTTCTGTGACTACTACTATTACTGCCAACATAGTAACAGACGAGGCTAATTGCTCTAAGGCAAAATTAAGTATTGTTATTGACTCTCAGTATGGAGTATGTTATCCTGCCACTTGGACAGTTGCTGCCACGGCAACTCCGGGTACTATAATAGACTCCGGAACATTTACCAGTAATGGAACACAGTCATCGACCGCATTATATGACAGAGGTACCGCTTATACAATAACAGTAACAGATGCCAGCAATAAGGTATTTACCCGTGCATGGACACCTACATCATCGACCGGACAATCATTCATGAGTTCTCAATTTACCGGTGATTATAATTGTGAAAATGGCGTTCGTCCGATAGGGGCAGTGAGTCGCATAATCGGGGTCTCTCCTAACTGGGGAGCGATATTGCCCAATACTCAAATTGAATATGTAAGCGGACCCGGACCTATTGGTATGGGACCTGTAGGAACTGTCTATACGGTGCCTGCCGGTAATACCGGATATTATTTCCATTTTAACGAACCCGGCGGTCTAGTATCCAGTGGCTCCGCATATCGATGGCTTACTCCGGGTAGTTATGTTTTTAAGATTACAAATACTTGTGGAACTGAACAAACTATAACAATTACCCATTCCAGTTGTTTTACCACTCCTCAACCGCTTACTTTTGATACGAAACGGGAGTGCGGCGGGCTGAAAATTACCCCGCAGGGTCTCGTGCAGAGAATGAACAGCGGGGGTGCGATTGTGACTGCAACCACCTATTATAGAATTATGGAAGCTCCTACCGGCGCTGCTTATGACAATAGCGTTATTTCGCCGGGAGGCAGTTTTGTATTAACCACTCCGGGTACTTATAAAATAGGTATGCTGACAGTGAATAACTCTACCGAGTGTGCTATCGGGTCGGCTACGTTTGTATATCCTTCCCAAGGGTTGTACATTGATCCGGAACTGACCGCCTCGTACGTTTGCGAAGGGAAAACAGACGGAACGATCCGGGTGAAAGCCATCAACGGGGTAGCGCCATATATCTATACGATAACGAGCGCTCCGGGCACCGACCCAATAACGGCACAAACCAACACTGATATTACAGGGGACGGGGCGTTATTTTCTGCTATCGGCAAAGCCGGCGGCACTTACAACATCAATGTAAAAGACGCCTGTAATAATGAATTTAACATTCCTGTCACCATGATAGATTTGGTGAATGCGAATATTGTCTATACGGTCAATAACGGCATTTTCTGCGACAGGGCTGAAATAGAAATTAACTGTGTGGCTTTGGGACAAACAAGTTATGAATGGAGGAAGCTTCCCGACACGGAACCATTCTCCTACGCACAGCGTCCTCGCCCTATTGCCAATTTCCCTGGATCAGCCGGTACTTACCAGGTGACGGTAATACCCGAAGGCTGTGCTGCACCGATGACACGATCATTGGAGATTGATATCCTGCCGGGACCTCCGACGCTAAGTGTGCCAACTCCAAACATTGTCGCTTGTCAGAACTCTGGCAATGTCAATATTGTAACCCTGTCGGGAGTAACCGCATCATCGTCTTGTACTTTAAAATGGTACGATGGCGATCAAAATCCGATCGCGGCGCCTACCTCCCACCCGACAACCAGTATCACCACTACAACTTTTTATGTATCACAGACGCTCAACTCTACCAGTTGCGAAGGTGAACGTAAACAAATAACGGTAAGAGTACTGCAGCCAGGCGAATGTGTTTGTCCGGTTGATCCGACGGTAAGTTTCGGCACTACAACTTCAAGCATTTGCGGCACGACAGCGGTACAATCTACCGTTACTTTTGGAGGCTCTGCCACGCTTGTGACCCTTACTATAACTAACGGATCCGGAAGTTTGTCGACAACGAACCCAAGCAGCGGCGCTTCGGTTACCTATACGCCTGTAGCGGGCGATGCAGGCAAAACCGTCACAATCACTGCAACGACAGACCATCCCGGTGCGCCATGTCAATCGGCGATAGACACTTGGAATATTACCGTAAATTCAATCCCGTCTGTTCCGGTGGGCACCGCCACACAAGCTAAATGCCTGGGCAATACCCTGAATGATTTGACAGTATCAGGCAGCAACATCAAATGGTATGATGCCAGCACGGGAGGTAATTTATTATCGAATACAACTCCATTGGTAAATAACACCACTTATTACGCTTCGCAAACTGTAAACGGTTGTGAAAGCGCAAGGACATCCATAACGGTAACATCCTCTACATCTGCTCCGACAGGCAGCACCTCACAGGCTATGTGTACAGGTAGCACCGTTGCCGACCTTGCAGCCAAGCTAACCGGCGCCGGCATTAAAATATACACAGAAGCAACTGGCGGCTCTGCGCTGACTACAGAAACCTTAACAGCCAGAACCTACTATGCTTCGCAAACGGTAAGCTCATGTGAAAGCTTCGGACGCCTGGCGGTAACGGTGACGATCACTCCGACTCCTTCAGCTACTATCAGTTATGCCGGAAGTCCATATCCAGCCGGTGTTTCTACCCCTCAACCCGTCACCCGCACAGGTACGGCAGGCGGTACTTATAGCGCAGCGCCAAGCGGTTTGAGTATAAATACTTCTACCGGAACCGTGACGCCAAGTTTAAGTACGCCGGGCTCTTACACCGTAACCTACACGATAGCCACAGCAGGCGGCTGTGCCGAGTTTACCACTACCGCGCCGGTTGTTATCCAGGTACAACCCGGCGGGTGTGAATTATTATACTCCGGTTCCGCTACGCAGTCTTACTGTAAGAGCCAAACCACTCCTCAAACACCTGCTCCAATGGGAACATTCTGTGTTGGTGGCGCCTTTAGCGCTACCCCAAGCGGACTAACATTGAATACTTCCACCGGAGCGATAACGCCAAGTTCAAGTACAGCAGGCACTTATACCGTTTCCTATACGATCTCCGGAATAGAAGCCGGAACAGCTACGGTGACAATCACTCCAACTCCTTCGGCTACTATCAGCTATGCCGGTAGTCCATATCCAGCCGGTGTTTCTTCTCCTCAATCCGTAACTTTCTCAGGTACAACGGGCGGTACTTATAGCGCAACGCCGAGCGGATTGGATATAAATACTTCTACCGGAGCCGTGACGCCAATTTCAAGTACGCCAAACTCTTATACCGTAACCTACCGGATAGCGGAAGCAGGCGGTTGCGCCGAATATACCACTACCGCATCGGTTGTTATCCAGATACCATGCACTGGATGCTGTAACTTCTCTTATGCCGATCCGGCTTATTGTACGAGTGAAACCGCCGCCAAAACCCCTTCTGCAATGGGAGCGAGCTGTGTGGGCGGAACCTTTAGCGCAACACCAAGCGGATTAACGTTAAATACTTCTACCGGAGCGATAACGCCAAGTTCAAGTACACCAAACACTTACACTGTTTCTTATACGGTTGCCGGCACGGTGATCAACACAACTACGGTGACCATCACCGCAACGCCTTCGGCTACCATCAGCTATGCCGGTAGTCCGTATCCAGCCGGAGTTTCAGCCTCTCAGCCCATAACTCGCACAGGTACGGCAGGCGGTACTTATACGGCAACGCCAAGCGGATTGGAGCTAAATAGTTCTACCGGAGCAGTGATACCAAATTTAAGTTTGGTAGGCACTTATACCGTAAAATACACGATAGCGGAAGCAGGCGGTTGCGCCGCGTTTGAAACTACCGCGTCGGTTGAAATCAAGATACCTACATGCGACTTGTTATATTCCGGTTCCAGCAATCAGGCTTACTGTAGAAGCGTAAACACCCCTCAAACACCCGATGCGATGAGCGCGAGTTGTGTGGGCGGTACCTTTAGCGCTACGCCAAGCGGATTAATGTTAGTTGCTTCAACCGGAGCGATAACACCAAATTCAAGTACGGCAGGCGTTTATACCGTTTCCTATACGGTCGCCGGAACAGTGATTTCAACGGCTACAGTGACAATCACCGCCATTCCTTCGGCTACTATCAGCTATGCCGGTAGTCCATATCCAGCCGGTGATCCTGCCTCTAAATCCGTCACTTTCTCAGGTACGGCAGGCGGTACTTATAGCGCAGAGCCAAGCGGCTTAACGTTAGTTTCTACCGGAAGCGGAGCTGGATCCGTAACGCCAAGTTCAAGTACGGCAGGTACTTATACCGTAACCTACACGATAGCTGCTGCGGGCGGTTGCGCCGAGTTTACCACTACCGCGTCTGTTGTCATCCGTATACCGCCTCCAGGCGAGTGCGACTTGTTATATTCCGGTTCCGCTACGAATGCGGCTTACTGTAAAAGCGAAACCGCCGCTCAAAATCCTGCCTCAATGGGAACAACCTGTATCGGCGGCGTCTTTAGCGCTACACCAAGCGGATTAACGTTAAATACTTCTACCGGAGCGATAACGCCAAGTTCAAGTACAGCAGGCGTTTATACCGTTTCCTATACGATCTCAGGAACAGTGGTTGCATCGGCTACAGTGACAATCACTGCCACTCCTTCGGCTACCATCAGCTATGCCGGAACTCCATATCCGGTCGGATTTTCCACCCCTCAAGCCGTCACTTTCTCAGGTACGGAAGGCGGTACTTATAGCGCCTCTCCAAGCGGCTTGTATATAGATGCTTCTACCGGAGCTGTGACGCCAAGCACAAGTACGATAGGCTCTTACACCGTAACCTACACGATAACCGCTGCAGGCGGTTGCGCCGAGTTTACCACTACCACACCGGTTGTAATTCGTTCAATACCTCCTGGCGAATGCGATTTGTTATATTCCGGTTCCTCTACTCGGGCTTACTGTATGAGCGAAACCAACCCTCAAACACCTGCTTCAATGGGAGCGACCTGTGTGGGCGGAACCTTTAGCGCTACACCAAGCGGATTAACGCTAGATCCTTCTACCGGAGCAATAATGCCAAGTTCAAGTATATCAGGCACTTATGCCGTTTCCTATACAATTATCGGGACAGTGGTTGCATCGGCTACGGTGGTAATTACCACCACTCCTTCAGCCACTATCAGTTATGACGGAAGTCCATATCCAGCCGGTGTTTCCGCTCCTCAATCCGTAACTTTCTCAGGTACGACAGGCGGCGCTTATACCGCAACGCCAAGCGGATTAACGTTAGATCCTTCTACCGGAGCCATAACACCAAGCTCCAGTACGCAGGGCTCTTATACCGTAACCTACACGATAGCGGAAGCAGGCGGTTGCGCCGAGTATACCACTACCGCACCGGTTGTCATCTACATACCGGATTGCGAATTGTTATATTCCGGTTTCAACACTCAGGCTTACTGTAAGAGCGAAACTGCCGATCAATCTCCTGCTTCAATGGCGGCGAGCTGTGTGGGCGGAACCTTCAGCGCTACACCAAGCGGATTAACGTTAAACACTACCACCGGAGCCATAACGCCAAGTTCAAGTACAGCGGGCGTTTATACCGTTTCCTATACGATCTCAGGCTCTGTGGTTGCATCGGCTACGGTGACGATCACCGCTATTCCTTCGGCTACTATCAGTTATGCCGGTAGTCCGTATCCAGCCGGTGATCCTGCCTCTAAATCCGTCACTTTCTCAGGTACGGAAGGCGGAGCTTACACCGCAACACCGTCCGGATTAACGTTGACTACTACTACCGGAGCGATAACGCCAAGTTCAAGTACAGCAGGCACTTATACCGTAACCTACACGATAGCGGAAGCAGGCGGTTGCGCCGAGTTTACCACTACCGCGTCTGTTGTCATCCGTATACCACCTCCGGGCGAATGCGACTTGTTATATTCCGGCTCTGCTACAAACGCGGCTTATTGTAGAAGCGAAACCGCCGATCAAACTCCTGCCTCAATGGGAACGACCTGTGTGGGCGGCACCTTTAGCGCTACACCAAGCGGATTAACGTTAAATACTTCTACCGGAGCGATAACGCCAAGTTCAAGTACAGCGGACGTTTATACTGTTTCCTATACGATCTCAGGAACAGTGGTTGCTACGGCTACGGTGACAATCACCGCCATTCCTTCAGCTACCATCAGCTATGCCGGAAGTCCATATCCAGCCGGAATTTCCACCCCTCAATCCGTCACTTTCTCAGGTACGGAAGGCGGCGCTTATACCGCAACACCGAACAACGAATCATATACATTGCGTATAGATGCTTCTACCGGAGCAGTGACACCAAGTCAAAGTAAACCGGGCTCTTATACCGTAACCTACACGATAGCAGAAGCAGGCGGTTGCGCCGAGTTTACCACTACTGCACCGGTTGTCATCAAGGTGCCGGATCCGGGCGAATGTGACTTGTTATATTCCGGTTCTGCTACAAATGCAGCTTACTGTAAGAGCGAAACCGCCGCCCAAACACCTGCTTCAATGGCAACAAGCTGTATCGGCGGCACCTTTAGCGCTACACCGAGTGGATTAACGTTAGATCCTTCTACCGGAGCGATAACGCCAAGTTCAAGTGATGCAGATATTTATACCGTTTCTTATACGATCTCAGGAAACGTGGTTGGAACGGCTACAGTGACGATCACCGCTATTCCTTTGGCTACTATCAACTATGCCGGAAGTCCATATCCAGCCGGAGAATCTACCCCTCAATCCGTCACTTTCTCAGGTACGGAAGGCGGTACCTTTAGCGCTACACCAACAGGATTAACGTTGAATACTTCTACCGGAGCCGTGACGCCAAGCTCAAGTACGCCAAGCCTTACCCCTTATACCGTAACTTACCTGATAGCAGAAGCAGGGGGCTGCGCCGAGTTTTCGACTACCGCACAGGTTATAATCCGCAGACCACCAGTTGGCGAATGTATATTGTCGTACTCCGGTTCCGAAGAGCAAGCGGCTTTCTGTAAAAAAGAAACTGCCGCTCAAACACCTGCTTCAATGGGAAGCACCTGTGTCGGCGGTACCTTTAGTGCAGCACCAAGCGGATTAACGTTAGATACTTCCACCGGAGCAATAACGCCAAGTTCAAGTGATGCGGGTACTTACACCGTTTCCTATACAATCTCAGGAACAGTAGTTGCAGAAACTACGGTGACTATTTACCCTACTTTCAATGCCGGCGCCATTGCCACCGATGAATCGGCAGTCTGTTCAAGCGATGTTTCCACCATACAAATCGACAATACTACGACAGCCAGCGGCGGTCACGGTACGATTACTTACGAATGGTATAAAAACGACGTAGCTATTCCGAGCAGCAACAGCGTTACCTATGATATTCCGGAAGACGACAGGATAAATACAAGCAATAGCGATGCAACGATTGTCTATACCCGCAAAGCGAAAGACGCTACTTGCGAACAGGCATTTGTAGAGTCGTTGGGCAGCTACACGCTGACTGTTTACGCCTCCTTCAAGCCGGGCGTAATTACTGCCGACAACCCATTCGTATGTTCGGATGATGTTTCCGACATGCAAATCGGTAGCGTTACGGACGCCGCCAACGGTCACGGCGAGATCACCTACGAATGGTACAAAAACGATGTGGCTATTGCTAACAGCAATAACGCTACTTATGATATTCCAACCGACGACAGGATAAACGAAGGCATCAGTAATGTAGTTATAAAGTATACCCGCAAAGCGAAAGACACCACTTGTCAAACAACATTTACAGGCTCCACCGGTGTTTATACGCTTACTGTTTACCCATCCTTCAAGCCGGGCGCGATCAAAGCCGACTCGGTTATGGTCTGCTCGGGCGATGACGCCACCCGGAACATCGGCAGCTCTATAGCAGCCAGCGGCGGTTACGGTACGATTACCTACGAATGGTATAAAAACGGCGTAGCTATTCCGAATAGCAATGATGCAGGTTATACCATCCCTGAGGAGGATAAGGTTGCAGCAACCAGCGCCACTATTACCTATACGCGCAAAGCGAAAGATGCCACTTGCCAAACGACTTTTGTAGACTCGAAGGGCGAATACAAGCTTACTGTAAATCCGCACTCAACGGCTGGTATGCTAGTAACGACTCCTGACACTACGATCTGTTCCGGCAGCCCTCTTGAGCTTATTGCCTCGGCGCCTAGCGTTGTTAATCCTGAATACAGGTGGTACATCGGCGCTACCACGCCGAATCCGATAGGCAGGGAGCCTAGATACATACCTTCGGAAGAAGAAACAAAATCCCTTGCCCATACGACCAATATTTACTACGTAGCTGTTTCGGGCAGCAACTATTGCGAAGGCAGTAATACCGCGGGTCGCAAACCGATCTCGGTCACGATCAAGCCTAACGTATCAAGCGACATGTTGACTGTACGCGATACCACTATTTGTTCAGGCGAAAGCGCAGTTCTGACAGTCAGCGTAGGCGCATCAGTCTCGAATCCTGTCTACAAGTGGTACAGAAGCGCTACAGGCACGGAAGAAAGTGTTCCTACCCATTTGATAGGTACAGGTCCAACTTACACCCATACTTCCGACCTGGGGTCTGTTTCGGGAGCTACTCCTTACGTTTATTATGCTACCGCTTCGGGCGATAATTACTGCGAAGGCAGCAACAGCCTCGAGGGTCGCAAATCAGTCACTGTCACGGTTAAAGCCATCTCCGGACCTAAGGATATAACCATTAATGGTGTCTCCGGAGTTTGTGGCGCCGAAGGCACTACGTTGGAAGCGTTAGCGCCGAATGTAATCTCTCCGGTGTTCAAATGGTACAGCAATGCAGAAGGCGGCACGCCGTTCTATACAGGTAATGAGTACAAAACCAGCGCATTGAAAGCCGACACGACGTTCTATCTCTCTGTCAGCGGCAGCAACTACTGCGAAGGCAGCGTGCGCGATACAGTAGAAATTACCCTTGCATGTTTCACTGTTCACGGAACGGTATTCCCATTGGTATTCATTGGCGATGATGAAATAGACGCGCTGTTCACCATTCAAGCCAGATTATACGCAGCGCCGCCTCCGGGCATGGGAGACCCGATTGCCTATCTCCGTCGTGTTCGTCCGCTGCACGACACAATAGCGGTACGTTATAACGGCTCCGTTCATGTACCGGGCACTCCAAAGAATCCGGGCTATTCAGGCAGCTTGTTGAATCCGGGATACCCAATTAACTGGAGGATCATTAACAAGGAACCGGATCCGGGAATAGAGAAAGATACCACTACGGTGCTTCCGGGCGAAACAAGTCTGGTTGGTCACTATACCTTCCAAAATGTAGCTCCGGGTAACTATGTCTTAACCCTGTCGCGTCCGGGATTTATCACCCGCTATGCGAAGGTTACCGTAGTTTCGGGCAGCGCTCCGTTCTTCGAGCACCGCGAATTAATCGGAGGTGATGTAAACAATGACATGAAGATTGATGTTCTTGACATAAACGCGATCAACTACCGTATCGGTTATGCCTTCGGCGATGTTGGTTATGAAGCTCAGTACGATATCAACGGCAATACCGAAATAGAGATAGGCGATATATCGCTGGTTAAATCCTATCAGGGCTTCCACATCCAGGGATACGTAGATACGAATGAGTGGCTGGAAGAATATTATGGAGAATAATAGAAAAATAAACCGGTAGATGGGGGCTTCCTGTCGCCGGTTTATTTGCTTTTGTGCAATAAATACAAAGACGAACTTAATCTAATAAATAATAATTATGGTAGGCAACAATTACAACAAAAGGGTAGGGAAATTACGGCTATTGCCCGTGATATTAATTTGCTTTTTTGTGAGTAGCTTTATTACCGGCTATTCGCAGGAAGAAATAATTACTGATCCCACAGGTACGATAGTTATCGGCACGAGCGATTCACGCTTAGTTGCAACTATTATCGAGAAAGAAAATGGAGTGATCATGCAGGTGGTCGCCGTAGGAGAGATGACTTTTGACCTCGTCGAGTTTTCTTTTTTTATCAAGCAAGGTGAATTGGCATGGTCGGATAAGAATTTTACCGCCACTCCTTCTTACGGTTTATTGAACACCTCTACTGCAGCTTACATAGAGGTGGCTCCCGATATGCTGAGAGGCGGTGGCAGAGGCTTGGATTTTCTCTTGCAGTCCACCTGCCGTTACCGTGAAGCGAGTTCAACCCCGACCGAAAACGGAACGAGTGTGCCAGGTATGGACGCCCTTGTTATCTCGATCTTTGATATGACCAATAGGCTCCACTTGCCATCTGGTGAAATAAAGCATATTTTTACGTGCTACTTTAAAAAACTGCATCCCCCTACCAAAGTGCTTCAAAAAGGCGATATAGGCATCGGGGTTAAAGCCAATGACGGACGACCGGGCGGATACTTTATGCCGAAATGGGCTGGTTTAAACCGTAATATTACTTATGATGATAACAATGGTCTTACCGGAACCGCTTGGCAAAGGATACGTCCGCAATTCTTTTTTTATCGCTCACCTTCATCTGTGGCGATGAGCACTCCGGGCGAGATCACTTCCACCACGGCAGTTCTTAACGGTGTCTTCAAGCGTGGCGATATGTCGCCTTCCAATGACTTGCTGGATGGTAGAATCGATGCATCGACTTTGCGTTACGAGGGCAGGTTGAATTGGGATGAAATCATCCAAAGAGGCTTTATCTATACCAATAACGCTACCGTTACCAGTCTCTCTGTGAAGGAATATGCCAATATTCTGATTATCAATGGAAGTGAATATCCGTTTCCTAATTCCGGTGAGATGGCAGCCGGTGAATTCACGCGCGGCGGTTATACCCTTTATATTAAGATGGCAACTAATTCGAACACGAGCGGTTCGGTTAACTACAATCTTACTTTGACGGATTTAGCTCCGAATGCATCTTATCGTGCTTGGCCTATTATAGGTTATACCTTTGAGACTTCGCTCGAATATTTTAAGACAGGCGATCCGCTGTCGTTCGGAACAAGTAGCGACTGTATCCGGATGGCGCCTCCGGTTGCCGACGCTTCCCAATCCTTCTGTGGTTCGGGTACGATCGCTGACCTAGTCGCCGAGGTACCTGCCGGTAATGAGCTGAAATGGTTTGCCTCACCGGATGATACAACTACTCCGATACCGTCAACAGATCCGTTGTTACCTGCTATCTATTACGCCCGCTACTCAAAAGCCTCAGCAGGAGGTCTTTGTTACAGCGACTCTGCCAAAGTAGCCGTTACGTTGAACACCGGCTTGGATGCTCCAACGGCGAATACTCTGCAACAGCATTGTTTCGGCGACAAGGTATCCGACCTTCAAGCCCAGGCGCAAGGAAGCAACACCATCGAATGGTATAAAGATCAGAACGGCGGCACGCCGCTTCCGAACAACGACCTCTTAGCCGACGGCATCTATTACGCAAGTCAAAGCAATACAGAAGGCTGCCAGACTAAAGACCGCAAGCCTGTCACCGTGCAGGTCGATCAGGCTATTGATATCAGTACGCCTCTGCTCGACACCACTTATTTCTGTTCGGGCGAATCGCAAATCACTCTTAAGATAGTCGCCAGCAACGTGAGGCTTAATTACCAGTGGTATGAAAACAACAGGCTGCTTACTGGTAAGACTTCCGATTTGCTGGAAATAACAACGCAGGGAGCCAAAGGAAAAACCTATTCAGTCGTTGTCAGCAACAGATGCGACAATCTTACGCTGAAAACCGTTATAGGTGAAAATACAGATTGTACCGGATCCGGATCCTGTTTGGATGTAATCGAACAAAAACGCAACCATACCCTTGTCGTAAACAATGACAGTGTCACCAATGGTGGTTATACCTTTGAAAAATACAGCTGGTACAAGGATAATAAGGTAATTGCGGGTAAAGTAGAAGTAGCCGGCGGCGCGAGTAGGGGAGGATACTATTACGCGGGTGAAGACAAAGATGGTAAAGACAAACAGTTGGAAGCCGGCGTTTATTATGCGGAAATGTGGGACAAAACCGGTAAGAAATACCACTCCTGTCCGGTCACTATAGAGTCAAAAGCAGTAGGCAAAGTGAGTGTTTATCCGAATCCGCTGGTCACCTCGCAGGTAGTCTATGTTGATGCCGATCTTGACGAAGAGGCATTGGCAACAGCATCCATTGAGATTTATAGTCCGCTTGGTTCTTACATCGGTAAAGTCAACGTACAACGTTTGACGCCGGTACGCTTGCCGGAAGAAAAAGGAGTTTATATCCTTAAATTCAGGGCAGAAGAAACAGAAGAAAACTTTAAAGTCATAGTAAAATAAACAGGAGGGCATGAAAGATGAAAAATAAAGAAATGAATAAGACGAACTCATTTATCACAAGAATGCTCCTGTTTTTAGGCTTCTTGTTGGCAGCAGCTAACCTTTACGGACAACCGCAGGATACGACAAAGACTACGGCTACGGCTGTAAGCGATACCGCCTATTGTCCTCACGAAGTGTCGGTGTGGGGCGCAGGAGGTCTCTCCTCTCTTTCCTATTCACCGGAATTTGGTGACCGTAGCTCTAAGCTTGGCGGTGCCTTCGGATTAGGTTATACCTACTTCTTCCACCGTGACTTTGGTGTTTTAGCCGGCGTCGAACTTGCGTTTTACGGCTCAAGCTTTAAGTTAAACGACTTGCCGAGCAGCAGCTACCGAACTGTTGACATTGACGACGAAAACACCCAAAATATTGACTACAAGACCCAGGTGAAAAATTACGAAGAGCGCCAGAGCATGATGAACATCAACATCCCGTTGATGTTGCAGTACCGGACGGATGTATTCGACGGGCATAAGTTTTATGCCGGCTTGGGCTTCAAGTTCGGTTTTCCGGTCTCAGGCAAATACGAGATTCTCAAAGGATCCACCTTGAGTGCATCCGGTGACTACTATGACAGTCACAAACAGGAGTTATTTGAAGGGCGCGATTTGGGCTATGGCGACTTCAATATCCGCCAAAAGGGCGATATTGGCGTCAGATTCTCCTTCATGGGCGCCGCCGAAGCGGGAATGAAATGGAATCTGAACCACCCTGTTCTTTCTCTCTACACGGGCTTATACTTCGAGTACGGCTTCAACGACATAGTAAAAACGCACAGTAAGCAGTTTTACGACAATGAAAAGCCCACTCGGGGTGCTCATCAGGTTAATACTGTCCTGACCTCCGAGCATGATGGAAAATCTTTTACCAGCCGTGTCTCCCCAATGGCATTTGGCTTGAAGGTTCGCCTGGGTGTAGACATTTGCAGCTTGCTGGTCAAGGAGAAACCGGTTAAGGTAGAACCTGTACAAGAAGCGCCGGCGCCGGCACCGGAAATCAAGGAAGAAATTCCTGCACCTCCTCCAGCTCCAGTGGTCGAACCTGAATCAAGAAGAGCTCGCGCCCGTGCGATCTTAGCCGCTCGTGGGGATGAAGAGGATGAAAAACCGCTCGTCCTTCCTGCACCTGCCCCTGAACCTGAAGTAAAAGCATCAGTGAAGAAGATTTTTGAAAGAGCATTGCAAGGCATTCAATTTGAAACGGGAAAAGATGTGATTAGACCTATATCATTCCCTATTCTCAATGAAATAGTGGAAGCGATGAACGAAAATCCGTCCTACAACCTGAAAATCAGCGGACACACCGACAGTGACGGCAAACCTGAATCCAATTGGGTGTTGTCGGAAAATCGCGCCAATTCAGTGAAATTCTATTTGGTGGGTAAAGGTATTTCCGAAAGCCGCCTCACGACAGAAGGTTTTGGCGACACGATGCCTGTGGTTCCGAATACAACGGCAGCCAACAAGGCTAAAAACCGCCGCGTGGAATTTGTTGTAAAATTTGAACAGGAAG
>Ga0123354_10003921_pt1 | contig 20803 bp, 14 predicted proteins | sample TergutLab28metaG_2_FD_97872 | JGI IMG/M metagenome (GOLD analysis project Ga0123354, IMG submission 97872) | Labiotermes labralis P4 segment gut microbial communities from Petit-Saut dam, French Guiana - Lab288 P4 | ecosystem: Host-associated > Arthropoda: Insects > Digestive system > Gut ...
CATAACTCCGTAACCGTCCAAAATCGGACACATGTTTATATGAACTTTTTTGATCACAAAGACCTAGGAAATCACCTCCTGCAGTTATGCCCTAAAGTCGTGAAACACCCTGTATATGGTACTCTCATTCATGTGTCTTGATATAGCAGTTCATACCTACATTTTTTAAAGCATCCTTTAATAAAAATTTTGTTTGCCTTATTTGCCCCATGCATATTACATGTCTTGGTAATGTCATCCATGTTTTAATCACCTTAACTACCATATTGGTATACGGGATGTCTTGTGATGCAAAAAAAGGGGTCCCCCAAATCCAGCAGTTTTCAGGTAAAGAACACAGGTTTTTCTTGGTTTCCCTGTGTCTATAAGCAAATGCTGAGATGGTTCCCAAGATTCCAAGTTGCCACTACATGCTTCTCATGTTACCCTCCCCACTTCAATTTATTAGTAACCAATTTCATATTTTGTATACATGTAAAATAACCACTGCTGCTGGGTGACAACCCAATTGCTGTTAATAAATATTATTATTAAATCATCAACTGTGAACATGAAACCCTTAGATACCATTTTTTGTTTAATAACTGCTGTGCATTTCTTAAATCCCACCACACCTGTTTCTAATTGTAACTCATGTGCAGTATATGTAATTAAGATAGAGATTACAACAACATGATGTATGGTGGGATATATGCCCATGCTACCTTTTCGTGCAAAGCTGTAAGGATGAACTTAACACCATGTGCCATATGCAACAGCTGATGTAGGATGAGCAAACACCAGAATCATATTAAAGATTTCACCCGTTCCATGCCAATATATATTTTAATTAATGAATTTCATTGTAAATAATGAAGAAAATTTTCCAAAAATTTATTTGTTCACTGTATTAATACAGCAAATATGTGTCGAGGTGATACAAAATACTGTATGTAAAGTGTTTATGGTATTGTACACTGTAATACTTTTGTATACTGAGCATACTGTGTATATTTTTTAATGTCTGTGACTTATTCCATATCCTGCTGTCATTTTGACCAACTTGGGGATCCATGGAATGTATGTGGGTGTGTGTGTGTGCACGTGCATTTGTTTGTATATATGTAGGTATGTATAGTCCATAGAATTACCAGTATTGGCCTACCTGACATATTTGTACTCGATTTGAATGAATTGTAGTCTCAAGAAAAACTGTTCCACATTTATCTTATTTTGGGCACCAAGTCATCGTATGCCGGTATGTATAGAATTTTAGTGAAAGAGTGGAATTTCTGAAGCTAATTACACAGTTTGACTGTATAAATATTTTGTGTATTGTTCCATGATGTTCCTAGTGTTCTCTCTAGTACCATACAAATGACAATTGTTCCGTCTGCCTGTACTGCCACTAAATTGACTATAAACGGCTGGTATACTGTGCCATAATGCTTCTAGTATTTTGCCTAGTATCACATGGAACACAACTATTCTGACTGACTGTACTGCCACTAAATTTAATACACATGCTTTAAGTGTTGGTACTATAGTAATCTTTTTGTACCTGTTGCTTGATCTGTTATCTTTCAGTACTCGAAAGGCATCACCTGCTTGTGGCATCAGCTATAATAAATTAGTTGCTGACTGCGGATATCTGACAGAGGAAACTGAAAATTTTAAACAGTGGATATTACTTTGTTATTCTTTTAATAATTTAAAGTTAGAAATAACTTTTACATGCACAAGTTTTTAGCATTTTATTCTTCCAAACTTTTGGGATTGACAAAAATACCATATTTACCCAGTGTAAGATAAATTGTTTTATAATAAATCATTTGAAGAAAGAGGGCACACATTATAACCACACACAAAATTAAATGTGTTCTGTATAGGTATTATACTGAATTTTGAAGATTGTACAGGAGGGTTTGTTGTAAATTTGAGTATGTGTGGTAGATACCAAATAGATATTTGTCTTGAGTGTCTGTACATAGTAGACATAAGTGTTTAAAAAGCTGCAACACCTATTATTGGAGGTAGCTGATATTGAATTATAATGAAAGTAGCATAATGAATGAAGGGCATGTAATTTAGCAATGTTGTAATATACACCTACAGTTGTAATTTGAATTTACATTTGCTTTTTTTGTTGGAAAAGTATTCATAAAATATACATAAACACTTTTTTGGACAGCTTGTTCACCTGTTTTTCATATTATACCACGTGAATAATAAAGAGACTGAGAGTAGTATCCAGCTAATGTTATAAAACTTGTATTTGAGCATAAAATAATTCAGGTGAAAAATTTTCATATAGTGACTCTTTTGCTGTCACTAGTACACTGTAAGTAAGGTAAAGGTATACATTTGGAAAACTTGTTTTAATGACATGATATGAAAAGACATATTTGTAGAGTACGGAGCTTAAATTGATATCTTGCCCTCATAGTGCTCATTATACCATGACAATAAATCACAGTAATCCAGCATGTGTAGAATAATAATCTAATTATTATTATTGGATATAAATATAGACAATAATGTAAAAAACCAAGAACTTTTTTATTTTAGGAATTTTCTGTTAATGCTAATTAACATAGCATGATATTAACCTATAAAATGTAGACAAAAATAGCAATATGCTGAAGTAACATTGTGCTTCAACTGGTGAGGTTTGCTTAATTAGACTGTGTTTGTTACTGATCTGAAAAGAAATTTAAAAAAAAAGGTATTAATCATTTATTAACAGCCATCAGTACTACAAAATAGTAAGATTTTAATATTATCAACCTGTTGTATTCCTTTATTTGCTCAGCATGTTAATAAATGAATCATGGATTAGAATTTATAATTCTTTCTGTTGCAAGTGTGTTCAAAACTGTGTGCCAGTTAGCATACCTACTTCATTGTGGTAGATAACATGAATTCTGAATGAATTATGTGAATTGTATTGTAACACAGTTTCATTGAAGTTTGGTAAGAGCTGAAGATTCTGGCAACCTGTGCATTAAAAAAATTGTGACGAGTGTCAAGGAGAAGTAAAACAGTAGATACATTTTTAGCTGCTCAGTAGGCTACATGTTACTACCTGGCCCAGCAAAACTCCGATGTAGAGTGCACATGGAAAACAAAATTGGTGAAGAGGGAAAATTATTTAGAATGCCTTTGTTGCAGTGAGAAACCTTTTGTTTACTTGGAAACTGCAACAGTTTCTATTGGTATATCTAATGCCAGTGATCGCAGTGATGTTTTGTTGAAAGAAATAAAAGAAGTGACACAAACTTTGATTATACTTACTGTACACATTACATTTGTCTGATGTGGGGGTCACAGTTTTGCATCATTGCCATCTTTGTAATTGCTGACTTACCAAAGAATGCTTCAGATTCATATTCATGCATTCAGTGATGATCTAGAGTCTTAAATATTGACATAATCACTAAACTGAACTAAAAAAATGAACCCACAAACAATACCTCATAATGAGTAAATATACAGGGACATTTTTTATGTGACAATTCATATCACTCTTCACTTGGTCATGTTGCGTGACAGCAGTCAGTACACCACTTGCTGCTGTTCCAGTACAGTGTGAGTGAGAGTATGTGCATTTTAGTTCAATATATTGTAGTTGATACTCTGTTTTTTCTTGTCATATTTAACCCTTTAAATGACAAGTTAAATCCCATCTGCCATTTGGTAGCATTATTAGGAGCTCATCATATTCTCCATGTTAGCAGGGTAAGGGTTAAAGAAGATGCGGTTAATGTTCTTCTTCGGTTCAGAGACACCTATTACATGTAACTGCAAGTCAAAGTTTTTACATTGAAGTGAAGTTTTCCAAGTTACATGTATCAGCAAGATGTGCTGTGCAACTGACAAGCTCCAATGCTTTGTTATAGCCATTACTTTGAAATACCAAGAAAAATGTACACAGCTGGTGTGTTGCTACATTTTATTCTACAAATATATTATTTCTCAAAAACTGAACATGTTTCCCTGATCTGTGGTACATCAAATCAGTACCTTAAAATAAGCGTTGAGCTCTGTCACAAGTTTGGCCTATTCTATAACATTAATGTTGATTGTATGTAGTTGGGATTGATTATTGGGCATAGCACATGGAGTCTCCCTTAATTGCTGGATGCCTTACATGTGTGTAATTTTCTGAAGAACTAAGTAGAGATTCTGTAAACCTAAAATTTGTTGGACATAACCTGAGAGTTTCTCATCATTGCCTTTCATAATAGGTAACAATACCACATAACAGACTTGTAGGCATGTTTATGACATTGACATCGAACTGAGAGCTAAAGACTGTTTTTGCATGGCTACTGTTTTGTTACTTTACACTCTCACTTACTTACTCCATGGTGCAGAGTCCTTCTTGAGAAGCTAACTGGTTTGCAGCTAGTCAAGAAATTCCCCGCATTTCACGGAACCCGAAGGTTCGTTACCGCACTCACAAGTGTCCACCACCTATCTCTATCCTGGGCCGGCCCAATCCAGTCTATATACCCACATCCCACCTCCTGGAGGTCCATTTACACTCTAGAAAAGATATTTCCATTACAAAATTGTGTACTTTTCTAAGACCCATTACCATAACATCATTTACATAAACAGAAGCAAATGACACTTACTTACTCCATGGTGCAGAGTCTTCTTGAGAAGCTAACTGGTTTGCAGCTAGTCAAGACTAGTGTTGTCAAAGCCTCAAGTTAAAGCATTTGACATAGTTATTATGGAGATAATGAAAGTAACAATGACAGCTTTTGGGCTGCCTCCACTGACATATAGTTAATAAAACTAAAGAGTGGGGTGTCCTCCAGTGACAACATTTATACCAAGTTGCATGGCAGTTTTTCTTAAGGTGTTAAAAGATCAGGTCACATACCTTGTCATGTATTTGTATTGTTTTGGACTTCTTTTTGAGCGTTCATTGCTTACCATATATCTGATGATTTTAACTTGCGATAAAATTTCAAGCAAATTCAAAATACATGTATAATTTAGCACAAATATCTACATTTCTAAAAAAATTGAAGGTAATGTTGCATCAGTAGTGATAAATGAAGATTAAATTCATATTACCCGGTAATAAATGAGTATAATTGTTCGAATAATTGTGTACAGATGGCGCGTGTTGCCATGATTTGAAGTTGTGTGGCATGTGCCTTGTGTCGTTTATCCTAAGACGGAATTTGTCTGTGATCCGAAGCACTGATAATCTGAAAGCAACAAGGCTGACAACCGCCAGGGTCGGCGTGTGATTCGTGACACTGGTTGGATGAAATTTACAGCCAGCCTCATTCGGTGTTGTCCTGGCAGTGACCGTTACAAGGACCGAGCCGTGTGTTACTCTACGTCATAACAAGCGACGTTGGCGTAGAGAGACAGCGGTGGTTTGGTGTACCTGTTACCATGTTCTGTGATACAAGGTGACAGCAGCGCGAGTCACTCAGTAGTGCTGTGTGTGTAATTCGAATATGAATTACAGTGGTTGTGTAGCTGTTTGAAAAGCGTCAATACCAAGTTTTCACAAGTGAATAACAGTGCAGTGTGTTAATGTTTGGCAACAAAGACCCTCATGGTGACCGAATAGTCGACGTACTTGACTTGTATGTGTAAACTGAAAGCTGCGGTAAAACAATGTTAAAACAAAGTACGTAGAGAAATACACTTGTAAGACAGGAGCGGCAGAACCGGTTACCGAGAGTACAGGTAAGGTAATGCATGCAGCATAGCTGACGTATAATGCTTGTTGTTGTCGAAATACGCTCGTAAAGGGTTCATGTGTACGGCATTTGGTGTGTGTGTGTGTTTAACTCCTCAATTATTTAAGGCACAGGGATAACTTATAATTATGCATAACATAGTTGACATTAAAGTCAACGTCTACCAGCAAATGGAGTTATGCATGAGTTTTGTAAGACTTCCCTTAAACAGCGATTCTTTAGCTACACAGAATTAATTGGTTGGTCGTTGTAATGGAGAGTGCGCGTTTATTCCGAGGTGGACACGAATTGTTATGTTATTTCAGGATTCATAGCTTGAGACATAGTTGGCCAAAATTCCGCGGTCTTTGTGTGTGGAACGCTTCATTCTTTGGCTTTGTAATCACACAAGGTAAGGCCACTGCAACCCCCCCCCCCCCCCCCCCCCAAAAAAAAAGTGACCAGCAATTTTAATAGAACTTCAAAAACCTGGCAACGTAAAAAAAATGTTGAGAAACCATGCTAACAACATACCTGCATTCTGCCGTCGGCTGTAGGTAAATTCCAAGTCGAGGAAGAACTGTTTGTTGTGTCAACTTCTCGGCTTCAACATACAGGCTTCAGTCCCAACAAAAGTGGCACGGAACAAAAATACGCACGTACCAGTTATTTATCGTTTGTGCCATTTTCGTAGCGTATTGTGGGACTTAAAATCTATGAAAAAGGTATACAAATATTCCAACAATGTGGGAGGTATCTCAAAATATGAGTCACCAGAAGGGTGACAATAAGCAACTTCCACACAGGATCCACATATATTAAGGCACCACGGTACAAAATTTAGTTGCATGGGCAACCTGGCGCCCGAGATTTGTGCACATTAAAAAGTGAATTACAACAACAAATACAGTAAATTACGGTTCGTTTGGAGGTAGCCGTACATTAGGTGTGGAAAGGATTGGAGTCTAGAGGAACAAGAAGACCCATTTTGGCGCGTTTTTTAAAAACAAAAACATGAAAGTTTGTTCATATATGAGTATCCACTCTTCTAACAGTTTTCATTGTGACGCTGCGTGATCCCGACCTCAGCGCCGGACTAGTCTAGTTCGCAGTATCATAATTTTAAAACTGTCCAGTTCAGAATGTTATCTTTTGGTGGCCAGTGATGTTGGCAACCAAAAATGCCGCCAGCGTGGCTTGATCTACGGAGCAATATGGGCATAATGTTGTATATTAACGTAATTTAAGTTGTACGGTAAAAATTGGTGAGAACTTGTAATTTCAGATATATTCCCCCTGTATTCTGTACCTCAGATCGTTCATGCAGATTTGATCTCACTTGGTGTGGGAAATGTGGGCTGGTTTCTGATGATGTGCGTTATCGTACTTGTAAGATATTTAGCGCCGAGAAGTTTTGCGATTTTAAATACTGAACGTTAAAAAAAAAAATTGATAAACTTATTACAGAACAGGATAGAAAGAATTATTGTAGTTTGGAGCCCACTGTGTTTTCATGAGCTTTCGGTGCGATCTTGAGTTCCTCACACTGATGCGTAGTTCAATACGCAGTTTTGACATTTGTTTCCTGGAGACAAATTTATTTTTGACATTAACCAACAGTTTCAACGCTACATTACAATCATCATTCCACTGCTAACAAAGCTAATACACCGTGTTTTGTTCCTTACACTTGTATACAGTACCATATGAGAGGCGCTGGATGTATGTTCTGCTTGCTTGTAATGGACCGATATAAAATTATCATGGAGGAAATACAAAATAACTGATGAACCAACTGTTATAATCGGAAATCCACGAAAAATTGGTCAAAGACACCTGCATAGTGCCCCATTAGAAGTTCCAGCTTTACTGTAACACACACTCAGAAACTGTAGAGTTACTATTGTTATGCAGCTACTGGATATTATTATTGTTGCTGTTGTTACGGTTGTTAATGTTCTCTGAAGCTGGAAGTAAAAAGGCCAAGACCTGATGCCTACCGCTCATCTACATGTAGTGCCTCTAGGAAAAGGTATGTAGTCAAACACAACTAAGTCTAGTTGTGTTTGACTACATATCTTTTTCTAGTTTCACACACGCAACGAACGGAGATGACACACTTCCTAGACATGTAGTGCCGTTTATCTCAGTATTTAACCAACTTGTTGCACAAAATTTGTTTTAAATAAGTTTTTATTTCATGCCTCTACATGTTTCGAGCACATGTGCATCAATTTGGTTAAATACTGAGATGAATATACTGAGATGCACGGTCAGCAAAACGTCAACAAATGTAGTGCCGTGTTTAAAGATTACTAGAGCAATGCCTCCACTCCCTGGTGCTTAATTAAGAACACAGGCAACTTTACCGTTGTTGTTGCTGCTGCTGCTGGTGGTTCTGTTGTTGTTGTTGTTTGTATGATTTTCATCATCATTGTATTCCTATCGTTCTGCTGTCACGGTTTAGGCTCGTTGACATGTTCAACGTAGAACCAATTCCAGAACACTTAAAAAGTATTCTGATAGACAGTAGGCTCATATAGCCAATGTAAGGTCTGTAGTTACACAGGTCAGCAGAAGAACACGAGTAGACGTCCATGCCCTGAATTTGGTGGTCTGTGTGCCATATTTGTACAATTAAGTTGGACAGATTTTTACTGAAAATTGTGTTAACAAATCAAAAAGATTTTGCTTCATCGACTTGCTTGTAACTTTGAATGCTGAAGAAACGTTTCCTGCAAACTCAGTCAGGAATGTTTATAATACAGTAACTTACAGAGTGAAGAGTAAGAAAATCGTGACTTCAGTTATGATCGAATTGCCGTTTCTTTACTCACACCGTGCAGCGGACTGTACCTGTTTTTAATCCCCCTTCCCTTTTCACTGGACAGCGTTTCAGCTACAGAGCTTGAGCAGCGTAACGAAACGGCTGTGAGTGATGCATTTGGAAGGGCACAGAAGGAAGAGGTTGTGGACTGTTCTCAGGTATGGGGTCATTATGTCATCTGAGAACTGTCGGTTGCCAGTTCTCCCCCTCGTCCAGTCCTTATGCTGTATTGACGTAGCCGCCTCAGACGGCTACCCACAGGCGCGTCGAATTAGCGGCGGGAAGTGACAGATGATAGTTGTCAGATCAAATAAGGATGGTTGAGTTTCGGGCACTAGACGACAGGACTGACGAACCCATGAACATTGTCAGTCGGAGTTGTAAGCTGCTGCGGGAATAGAACTCATACCTTCCCTAATGCTCTTTCTGGGCCCGTTCTGTAGGTAAGGGAAGCAAATGGGATAGATAAGAGAGGCAGCCAGCGGCCACGACCTGCAATGTGCCTGGACCACAAAACACTTCACTCGGGACAGTCGGCTTATGTATCCGCAGTGTAATCTGTAACCTTCTGAATACAAATTTGAACCAGTAATATGGACCAAAGTTGTATTTCGTTCCTCAGATATAAGTATTCTTGTGAAATACAGAACCAGTATAAAATGGAATAAGCGTGTTGGTGCAGCAGTGATGCACACAACATACATTTTGCCATAATTTATTGTCTGTTTGACCAAAACAAACATTACACCTCATTGGAAAAGTCTGTATTCCTTGTGACGGCAAGTGCCACACCAGTATATTTTTATTACATGCATTTTATTTACGTTCAGGTTTTATAAATCTATATGTAAATAAAGTGTTGCATGTTTCGAGTATTTCCTTTTACAGCAGTAATTATTTTAATGTGTTATTTAAGGACGCTGCCGGATGGTTTGTTGGACCCGAACTTTTCTTGGGGGTCTCTAGGCAGAATATAAGAAGAAAGATGAAACGCTGGATGGGGATAAAACAGCATCTGGTGTTGTGGCGTGGTCCTTGTAGTACACAGAGGCAGGCTCGGGAATTGATCTCTGGCCCTGACCTGGCTACAAGGGCCCGATTATTGTCCTTTAATAGGACACAATCCAGGGTTGTTATTGGCCTGCTTACTGGACGTAACACCTTGAGAAGACATTTATATATAATGGGGCAGAGTATTAACCCAATTTGTAGGAAATGCGGTACTGAGGAGGAGATATCAGTCCACATTTTGTGTAAGTGAGGCCGTGGCGTCACTCAGACATACACATCTGGGTTCCTTCTTTTTGGACCCGGAGGATATAGTGCATCTAAGTATAGGGGCCATCTGGAGCTTTGATAAAGGAACAGGGCTCCTCTAACTTAGTACAGAATATGGGGCACAAAAGGCCTGTCTTAAGGCCTAGGTGCATCAGGCCCGGAAGGGCTCGAACCCAAATACCATTCAATTCAATAAGGACGCTGCCTATTGCGACGATTATATACCGTTGAAATAATCTTTATACATTCTTTGAGTTTTTTCTGCACAGTGAATTTAGATGCCCAAAGTAATCCCGAGCGAAAAGTGTTTTCTTTTATTAGAGGAAGTAACAGGAGGGTGGAGAATATTACATAGTGTGGGGCTTCGTAATTTGTATTCAACTGATATTTTAGGGTCGTTATATTGGGGAGGATGAAATGGACTGAATATTTAGCTTGCGTGGGAAGGATTAGAAATGGAAACGGTATGTATTAAGGAAACCTCAAATGAAGAAGCCGCGTAGGTGGCATACAGGGGTGCGTAAATCCCGGGCGGTTAAATTTTGTACCGTGGCCTCTACTGTTTGTGAGTCCTCAGTATGGAACTTGTTTCATGTCACACCCACCTGGCGCCTAGAATTTTGAGGTGGCTGCTAGAGTTTTGGAAAAATTGTGTAACCCTGCTGGCACAAGAACGGTCTGATTGGGGCCCGAAGACATAGGAAAGTTTTGAAATAAAATGCGTGTGCATCCTTGGGTTTTAGCTAGATGGACGTGTCTCCTACAGTGTTGACAGCACAACGGCATATTCACCGCATTCGGCTTTGCCGATGGGCGGTTTGTGAAGTCATAGTGGAGACGCTGCTGACAGGGCTGGCATTCATAGAATGCCATCATCAACCTGGAGCTACGGATCACAGTTTTCTTAGAATTTGTGCTTTGGTTTTGGAAGTGCATAAATGTCAGCACTGCTTGATTATAGTACATAGGTATCATTAGAATAGGTTTGTAACCCGGGACATGGACTTCTGTTGGAGGCAACTTGCGTTCATGTGACCCAGCGGGGTTCTATAGTGTTGACGTGTATGCTAGAAACATGAAGCGCAAGAGGAAATGGGAGACATTGGTAGTGTACTTTACGTCACTTTGCACCAATTAGTCACAGGTAACATTAAGTTAAAGTGCGGTCACATAGCAGGCTGGCTGAACTATCTTTTCCCGCGCAATCTACTGTAACGTGAATCATGGTATTGAACATACTTTGCTGCAAAGGTAGCAGCTGATAGTTCGTTGCGGCTTGATTTATCTCGTATGTGTGGTAACAGAAAGACACCTAGCACGTACTAGGACGAGTTACTGTAAAACCTGAACTTCGAACCTCGGAATCCTGAAGTTACTCCTTTTAAATCATGTTTTACGGTTCTTTCTAAACCCCAACCTTGTTAGCTATTTGAGTGGGTCCGATTCGTTTAGATATCAGTATTCTACGCACGAATCTACCAATGCTTTTTTTCCTTAAGACGTATGACCTTGACAGTGGAGACCTCCCCAGTTCCAGTCTCGGCAGATCTAAATACATATTTTACGAACTAGTTAGACCATCTATGGAGCCAGTCCAGTTTCCTGTGTTTAACGTGTAGGCAGCTTTTTGCCTGGGGATAATTCCGACCGTTCGCCCCCATTTCTTGCCAAGGTGGAGAATACATGGAGCTGTAACTCCACACATCGTGTCATATGATTGCAGTCGTCACTGCATTTACATTGACTTCCTTTCGTCCTTCCTTTGCTTGTAATGCTCTTCCTCCATATTTTCTTTCCTTCATATGTTTTGTTTAACCAGTGTTCAACTATCAGACGATATTCTGACGTATATGCTTCTCAGAACTGTAACCGAACATGGAGTTCATATCCCAGACAAGCCACGTTTAATGTGTGTGAATATAGAACTTTTTTAAGATTTGATTTTGACAGTCTTTAGGTGCATCATCCCCGTTGTGTTTTATTTACAATTAAAAGGGGGTTCTTTTGAGTCAAAACACAACATTTTATGTTGTTATCTTTATTAACAGCATAAAATAGTTGTGTTTTTGACTCAAAAGAACCCTCTTTTAATTTGAGTTTGGCAGTATTGGAAGCGCAGGTGTTGATCTTGCAGCTGTGTCTTGGCCTTTAATTGGGAACGATCCTACAACTCATAAAGCCTTGCTTATTTCTGTTAGAACTGACATTTCAGTTACTTTTACGGCGAAACAAGGCCATCCGAGGTTACTTTGGAAAGAAATCAAAGTTTACTTTTATTCGACCCTATATTTAGAGGGGGTTGGGCTCTTAACCCTTTGATCCGAAGTCTTACGTGACTTCCAGGTTTTCTTGCTGTGGGCGCTATTTTCTCATGGTAAATGAATCATTTTCGCCATTGAGGACTTTGCCATATTCTCTAAACCTGGTTGGTCAACCAACGACAGAAGGCTGTTTTCATTGCCAGAACAACACAGAAGTTGACACATTTTTAAAAAATGTCACTCATGGAACACGCATACTGTTGACGGTAGACATGAGTTAACAGTGTTCTAACCAGTCGGTCAACGCAAGCACCAAAGACGGTTACATTTCTGTCATCGTCGAACAAGTTATAGCCACATATTCCTAAAAAGTCCGTCAGTTAGTGATGTAACGAACTGTAATGGCTTTGTAGCTACACCAGTTACACGACGACGACGATGATTATACTTGTGATAACTTCACGAAGATTCACACGTTGTCGTCACTGTTCGTCGGAGCACATAGCCATTAATACCCCGAAGACGGAATCCGTGCCTCCAGCATTATTGAGCTATGTCGTTTATCTCGACTTCTCTGTCACCCACTCCGCCTGCCATAATTATATTTAACGGCGTTCTTCCGTGTAGTGGGAATCGTGAGATGAGGACAGGTAAAATTCGCGTCCACAGTGGTGGGTCTCGAACATGGGCCGATTGCGGCCGGACGCAAAGCTTCGTTTACTCAATCAAGAATCCGTTCCTTTTTTTAGGTGAGATCGTCGGTTTCGGCCTGTTTTACTCAGCAGATGTAGGGTGTGTGGACAAGAAGCTTGGAATGTAATTACATTGTGACCAGCGAACTCGTGACATCGTATGATATTTCATGGCTGCAGTTTATTAAATAATCACGAACTGTTCTTGTAACAGTTCGTTCGTTGTCACGGTCATATCAGCACAACTACGTAACATTACTAATGTAGTTAACGCGTGTTAAAATTAGTCTCCCAGCTGGTGGTTCGCGGACTGCTGCAGGTTGGCAAGTTCTGAAGTTGATAATGTTGTACAACTGTATGTTTAGGCCTATTGCTATACATTTCCTAGCTACGAAATAGATTGTATTGAACGTTACTCTTATTTTATCCTCTCTTCTTTTGCAGCGGTTAAGGATGATAGGCCTGAGGTCTTCGCTGTTCCGGAATGTTGAGTGGCGTTATTTTGTAGTTCATTACCAAAGCCGCTCAACATCTTCAGAAGAGCGACCTCAGCTGCATCGAGGCTGAAGCGTAACATCTCGCGATGACAGGCGTAGTACACTGTAATACACAGGATGATTCGAAAGTAAAAAAGCCTACTCGAATTTGCTTGACGACAATTTCATATTATCCATTGTTGCATCAGGATGGAGCACCACCTCATCTTGCGCTTACTTTTCGTGCGGGGCTTAACAACCATTTTCGTCGTCGGTGGATTGGGCGTCGTAGACGAACAGAATGGCCTCCGCGAAAGCCATAGCCTACTACAGTTACTGTTTGTGTGGTTGGACCAAAGGAGAAGTATGCCGATCAAACCCAGGAACTGTTTTTAACTGGAATAACAAATTCCAGATACTTTTTCCCCGTTCCTCTTCACCTCTTTAGGGAAACGTCGACTCCGTGTGTCCTTCACATTCCAGGAGTGTGTGTGAACATGCTGTGCTGAACATTGAAACTTGACATCAAATTGCAGTGTATGGATCTTAAGATTGTGCAAGATTTGCAGCAATACAGCACTTCGTTTAAGAGACAGTGATCCTGTAGTCGAATAGATCACCGTTGCAATAGGAAGAACGGTGAAGATAGGTGAAAACGTCACGGAAATAGATCAGTGGATCTACAGAAAGCAAGAAAACGGGAAAGATCAAGCGGACATAGAATTAAAGCTTATTGGTCGATGCATTAACGTATGTTGGACGCAATCTGTTTAGACAGTGTTAGGTATGTGCCACCTGCACACCAGCCGTCCTTTTCTCTCTCCCTCTCTCGCCCTAGAAAAATGCCTTGGTCATGCCTTTATTAGGACACATGTCTGATTCCTGTCAAATTGTATCCAATTTATCAGCACCCTATAACTCGGCGGTATATACCCCGCGAACGTTGTCCACTATCGCAACCCAGCCAACTATTGAAAATTCTGATGACAACTTGCAAACTTGCTGCATTGCATATTTTCTGTTTGTGTTTGTATATAATTTTGCTTGTGCTTAAGTTTGTGTTTGTAACGTTAACGTTTCAGATAGAAAATGTAGGTGTTAATACGATGTATTTTATGCCGTATATCAACACAGCCGTTTCCAAACTTGTTGCACAAGGTTACAAGTGGAAGGACAATTTACGTCGTGCGCCTGTTCGTCATTGTGACATAACCGCCACAAACATAACAACAATGACGCTCTAATAGCATAAGAAAACTACTGAGCACCTGGAGTACGTTTGCAGCAGGACGACAAATGGCACTATTGATAATACATACGCGCCGCAAAACATGCATACAGCCTCCTTAAACAAGACAGGTGCCCCGAACGCCGCGTTTCAAAACCTATAAAATATCCACAGTCTCAAGGGAATCAACTTGCATCTGAAATTATGTTTCTCAGTAAATAATGTGTTCACATTCATGAAATCAGTTTGCATAACTGTGTTATGGATGTGACTTGCTGCATTGTGGACTGCGGAGTTCGATCCCGGAATCGGAATTCTTTGTCTCGCCGCCACGCCCAGACGGGTTTTGGGATCCACCAAGCCTGATAACCTCTTGCCTTTTATTATTACGCTGTCGTTGTAAATAAAACAAACCGACAGTTAAGCTTCAATAGTGCTGTTATGTGTAAGGCAGCACAAAACAGTTAGCAAACTGTCGTTTCTAGGTTTTGAGTTTTTCACAGCGGGGAAAATTTATATTGTGGTCATCTGGGCTGTGACACCGTGTAGTCTGGCATATAATACATTTTTCTTCAGCCCATAAGACGCAGGCAGTGACAGTACAGTGTCGTGCCTCAGAAGACCGCAGTATTTCAAGCCTTGGCAAACCGTTATCAGGTGCGTCGATTGAATCACGTAAGTTCAGTGAACAGATAAAATGGCTAACTTCCGTACCAGCTGTCATTACCATCATTATCTTCAAAGTGAAGTACGAAATAAACCCCAACAAGGAAGCCTTTCTTCGATGTAATTACCACTTAAAATTCAGCTTATTCTAAAGGCTGTACGGATGTGATGTAAATTTCCCAGTTACATGTACAGCACGTATAATATTCATTGCAACATACCGAGCAACTTGTTGCGGTAATGCTGTAGACTTGTACCCAGTAGGCGCTCATTTCGGTTCTGGTTCAGGCTATTGGCAGATTTTTATTTGTTGTATTCTTCAGTGTCCTTATGCGAATTCAGCATACCACTTGAAAATGTATTTGTTTATTTCATGTAATTCATGCGAACGAAGACCAACAAGATGTGCTTCCCGTGCTTGAATCTCGCAGATTCTGTACGAAACAATGCAGAGCGCAGTTGTGCTGACTGGACTGTGTGCGTCTGAATAAAATATTTGTGCGGGTTATTGGGCTTACAAAAGAATGAGTATTGTATATTATTATTATTATTATTATTATTATTATTATGTGCCTCACCAACAGTTTCTTGCTTTTCTCACAATTACTGTACGTCCTGCCACCTTTTGGTGGAAAATAGAAACATGCGTGTCACTTAACACAGAATCTACATTGGGAGAATGTACAGTGAAGAATATCTTAATGCACCATATTGTTGATGGTTTCGATATCTCATTTACATTAAACAGGCGTCTTTCGACATCCCGTGACGTCATTTACCTGATTAGGTCATTAATCATTTTAGTGCAATGTAACAGCAGAAGAGTTGTGTAACAAATAAAGGTATTTCCTACGTGCTGTAACTTGCAAAGATCTACCAGCATAACATGTTGCCTGTCAACTGTCGGTTCCTCTTTATTTTATCTCATCGACAGGTGAAGCGATTCCCCAGTCCTTGCAGTGACATAATGTAATGCAGGCAAGCTGTCTATACACCTCGACTTATTTTTATTTCCAAGGGCTAGAATTGACTGGCCTACGTGTGAATTGGGTACTTTACTATGAGGATGAAATAAAGAATAGCGCTGAAATTAAAAAGACTGGTCTTTAGAGAGCTGTTGCTGCACAAGCCATGAAGCCATATGGGGGGGGGGGATGGAACTATAGATCCATTTAGCCCTAGATTGAGGTAAGTGACCAGCTTTGCGAACGTGATGTTTTACCCTGTGGGAAAAAGACCCTGGTACCCATTATACAGAAAGGCTCTGTGGGCCCCAGAACCGGTATAGGCGCTTTGGAAAAGAGAATTTCTTCTTCATGTCGGGAATTGTGCCGCGCTTTCTCGGCTGTCAAGCCCGTAGCCCACTGAGTATACCGACGACTCTGTTAAGAGAGAAATGTTTTCCTTAGCGACGATGTCAGTTGCCAACATTATACGTACAGTGTCATTGGTAGATGAATGAAATATGATTATGAAACATTGTTAGAAGAATACTGTCAAGAAAACCGAAGTACTCTGAGAAGAACCTGTCTGTCCCGGTTTTACACTGCCACCACACATCGCACATGGACCTGCGTGGGATCTTGGTCTACAAATAAGTGGTATATGCTTAGCTTGTACTAAATACTTGTGTGAGGTGCCACGAATTAACAATCTGCAACGTCGTAAACAATAGGTAAAAAAAACTATTTGGAAGTCCAGTAAACACAGGAATGCAAGAGAATTCCGGCAAGTTGTTTGTAAGTTGTGAAACATATCTTGACTTCGGGGAAGGAACGTAAAATATAAGTGACTGAAAACTGTGTGCCGAAGAAAATACTTCTAAATACACGTACGTTGTCAGCAGGCAAATTAGACTGCTAAAATCTAGTCGGTTTATTATTATTATTATTATTATTATTATTATTATTATTATTGACAGTACTAAGGGCGATAGTAGTCGCAGTTGTGGTGATGGTGGCGGCAGTAGCAGTAGCAATAGTAATACTTGTAGTATTAGTAGTAGCAGCAGCAGCAAGAATAATAGAGAAACTTGTGAATATTTGGACATAAAAGCAAGAGTTTAACAGGAGGTTGGAGGAAGTTACATAATAAGAAACATAAACCGTTTTCATTATCTCACATTACTAGGAGTAATAGAGAACTGCCGGTAGGTGTGACACGTAGCATGCAGGGGAGTAACCGAGAACTGCGTATTAACAGTGCGTTGGAGAAATCTCCTTGGAAAACATTAAAATAATTTTATAAAGATGTGAATGTGGCTCCTGGATTCACGTGGCACCCAACAGGGGCCACTGTTGGTTTTTGTGAACCTTGGGGTTCCATGAAAGCAAGAAATTTTTGACCAGGGCATATAGACTTTTTATTGAATTAACTGCAACACAGAATTGTGACAGTAACAACGACGGTGGCGGTGATGGCAGTCATGGAGAAGAAATGAAACTAATGTGTCAAAAAGGTTCAGTGTGTGTGCCTGCGTGTAGGTTAATAATAAATCCGTGATAATGGAAAGGGAACATGTATGTTAATAGACGTTGCAATCTTAGGAGACAGAAATGTGGTTAAAAAAGAAGCCGAAAAGATTCCAAAATATAAAGACCTTACAATAGAAATACAGCGCATGTGGAATGTAAAAACAAAGGCGATACCAGTAATAATAGGGGCGACTGGGACCATTTCAAAGTCATTTAGAAAATACGTGAGCAACATACCAGGAAAACATAAAGTCAAGGAACTACAGAAAACAGCCATATTGGGCACTGCACACGTACTTCGGAAAGTACTTATGTAAAAGTACAATAGATTCAACACTGGAACTAATGATATAAGCACCATGAATAGTAACAACAGAATAGCTGCAACATTGTATTCTCTAGGGACATAGTTTGTCTTAGGAATATAAGTATAAATACCCTGCATAAAGGAGATGATGATGATGATAATAATATCATTGTAATCACCCAGTAAATCTCCATCATGGCATCGTACACTAGAACTGCCAAAGAACACTACATTCAACTTAAGAATCTGTGATACAGGTCACTTACACCTGTCTGCAGGTTTAAGAATGACAGTTTCCATTAGTCCTTCGTGAAACAACTTTTTCATTACTGTGTGCTTGTGCATTTGTAAATATCCGTTGTTAATACACTTGGTGTCTAGTCAGTTAATCCTATCTGTAATAGTGAATGAGTGATCGAAAATTAAGGAAATGTGACTGTGGTGCGTTATTAAAGGCAGCCAGTTTTAGTGAGATGTATTTTATACTTCGAATAGCTGTGTTTCAAAACGACGCTTGTGACATGCATTGTATTCGTTTGTAACATCCTGGAACGTGGATATACCGCAAAGACATCCCGTTACGTTTATGGTTGTGGCTGGACCCGCAGAGAAGGGCCGTGCGAGGTTATCTCGTAGCCTGCAGGTAGGTCGAAAAGTAGAGGGGACTCTAACTGTTGCCTGTTGTTCTACACACTGAACTGTTTGTACGCTTGGGTGACATTTTACAATTCCCTCGTCGTTTTTCATGTAAATTTCGAATTTTCTTGGTACAGAGGCTTAGAGGGGCAGTAAGGATGCTCAAGAATAGCTTGATCGAAAGAACTAATCAAACTGCTAAACAATCAAACAACGAAGCCATTTTTTTCTCAAAAACAACCCGACGGTGTATCAAAATATATTTCAGTATTTCACGGCATATCATTAACCTCTTAAAGCCAAATACTTATTTTATGTACCGCCAGCTTTATCATTCAGAAATTGTTTGTTCTGCCCACATTGCATTTATGTGTTTTGCGTGGATCTCAGAACAAACAGCGATTATTTCTGTATACAGCATTAGATTATCGGGTTTTATAACCGAGGCAGAGAGTGTTTGTTGCGCGGTACGAACTGGCCCTTCAAATAAGACCGATACATTTTTGTCCTTTAAGGGTTAACTTATTATTTTAAAGTTTTCACTCCATTCGGGCTGATAGGCCTACAGGGTCTTAATTGTGGGTGTTCCATCCCGTTTTGCTAATATAACACTTATTTATTGTCCGTCTTGCACAACAATAATATGTGAAATTATGTACAATTAACCTTTAGACGCCTAACATCAACTGTATTTGACGTACCGCACCGCTAACCTCTAAAGTTGCATTTTATATATTTATTCAACAAATATAGGTACCGAATATTTTAAACATGGTGTATAATCTCCGTTTTTTATTCTCTTCAAAATGCAGTTTGTTTCATAATTCTAACATATTTGGTTCCTGTATTATTCACATTTTATATACAGGATGTGCTAAAATTTAAAAAATAATTTCGGCGCCAAAAGGTTAATAAAGCTACATGTTTCAACCCCTTGGGGTCATCTTCTGGCTTATAAAATATGAATCATACAAGGTACATCTGAAGGAGTTACCTACGGGATCCCGTGGTTTACAGTGCGTTAGTTATAAAATATATGTTATAAAAAGTTGGTTAAAATACAGGTAAAGATCATACGATCGTGGTGAAAAAGTGGATCGTTGTTGCAATGCAATTCGTATGATCTTTACCTGTGTTTTAACCAAATGTTATAACATGTATTTTATAACCAACGCACTGTAAACCACGGGACCCCGTAGGTAACTACTTCAAACGTACCTTGTATGATTCATATTTTATAAGCCTGAAGATGACTCCAAGGGGTTGAAACATGTAGCTTTATTAATTGTACATAATTTCACATCTTATTGTTGTGTAAGACGGACAATAAATAACATTACTACAGGGGACTTGTTTTTTTCCCGACGGATGTCTTTGTCTCTTCTGCCGCTACTTCGCAGCTTGTGTGGGGGGTCGGATGAGGTGTATACTTTAATACGATAAACGGGGCGGCAGTACAGTAACCGCCGACAGTTGTCAAATAAAATGACGACTGTGTTATTGATTGGAAGAAACCCGTTGGTTTGGAAGTTCTTAGGCAGACGAACGGAAATGCGGATGCGATGTCCGCTTGAATGAGGAAGGTAATCTAAAAATACGAATGGGTGATGAAGTGTGCGTGGGCTGGTACAAAAGTACACGACGCCATGTAGCTTGATATCGCCATGGGTACACGTGGACGTGATTTTTAGTCGTGACTCGGTGTAGCTTCAATAGCTGTACGTAGATACGGATAGGGCAACCTGTGCAGTGACTAGGTTACGGCCTGCAATGTCTGAGGAATCTTGATTCGGTTCCCTTCAGAACGGATAGTTGTATTTCTTCCCCAAAGCGCCCAAACCGGCTCTGAGGCTTTCCTAGCCTCCTGTTCAATGGGGTGAAACTGATCACACTCACTTCCACCTAGTGCGGGGGTCTAGAATGACCTCCATTTTCCCGTACACCTTCATGGCCTGTACAGAAACAGCCCTTCGTTATGAACTGAGTAGATGGAAGTACGGTATGCTTATGGGTGATAGTCCAAGATTTGAACTCGGAACTGTACAAACACAAAACACTGGTGCTGAACAATAATTAGTGCTTGATACACGTGATTAATTTTGAATATAGTCATAACCAGTGACAACGGAGAATGGAGAATAAAATACAACAATGAGTTATATATATTGTACAAGGAAAGTGATATAGTAACATACATTAAAATTAATCGATTAAAATGGGCAGGACATGTTATTCGTATGGAGGAACAGAGCGCTACACGAAGAG